>ENA-OPVT01000745-OPVT01000745.1-human-gut-metagenome-genome-assembly--contig:-NODE-745-length-23373-cov-2.941890_pt1 | contig 23373 bp, 19 predicted proteins | sample MGYA00241499_ERZ501990 | MGnify/ENA primary metagenome ERZ501990 (study PRJEB25962, sample SAMEA2042104) | human gut metagenome | biome: human gut; feature: human-associated habitat; material: faeces...
TTCTGCCCGTGCCTGTCCTCTATGATCTCCATGAAGTCAAGCAGCTGCTGCCCGTACATCTTGAATGCTGCCTCCAGGCACTTGTAGTCATGGCGGCTGAAACAAGAAAGAAGACGGCCCGCCTGTTTGCCCAGAAAATCGAGAAATATCTATGCTTTTCCCCTTATCACCTCCAATACCTTTCCTAGATGATAAGTAACCAAGCCATCCTCATAGGTAGTATCCAATACCTGAACCACGGCACTATCCCTATCCGTATGATAACCCACTTGAAACCTTATCACATCGAAACGACGGAGATAACGCTTGCCGTCAGCCTCATCAATATAAGTATATTTGTTAAGCGTGGTCTGCTTCAGCGAACGATATTCCTCGGTCTTCACACCAGATACAATCTCCTCGAAATACTGTTTCTCAATAATCAGCGTCAAAACCTTCAAGCCCGACAGATTTAACTGAGACTCCTTCTTCTCTATCCGCTGCTCCAGACATTGCTGTTCCTTATTGTAGGCAAAGTAGATGATAGTGCCATTCATGATTTTCTGAATGATGCTGTCGATGATTTCTAGCGGAACCTGATACCACTCCGTAGCCTCATGCATCTCTCCCTTATCATCAGCCACCCTGAAACGGAAGTTCACCGTCTGCAACACCTGATGCACCAGGTCCTCAAACTTCTGGGAGTGCATGTTCACTATCTTGTAAGTGCTTACTATCTCTACAGGCGCCATCAAGTAAGTAGGCTCATGCTCAGCATTGGCCACACGATCCTCCACCCGATTCGTAGAGAAACCTATTTTATAGAGATTCTTGATGTTCCGAATTTCCGGATTCTCAGATTTCGAACGAAGCACGTAGATATAACCCGTCACCTGGTCTTCCTGCTTCACATCCTCTGCATTGAAGAAAGGGGCATCTGCCTCCTCCAAAGTTTCGGTGATGGCATAACCACTTGCCACCACACTCTTGCGAAGTGTTTGGAGATAAATATCCGACTCCGTACCATTTTCATAGATACAGCGGGTTCTGCCATCGGGCAAACCATTAGTACCCTTTTTCTTCTCAATAATCTCATATAACAAAACCATCTGACCATCTACAAGATAATAGCGTCCTGCCAATAAGCTCGTCGTTTTCGAGATTCTCTGCAACTGTCGCTTCCCGGTCTTCAAATCCTGATGCACCTGTTCGAAGAGAGGCTTAAACCGTGCAAAATCCTCACACAGTTTTCTTTGCGCTACATGGTCGGGCGCATCCTTCTTCTGAGCCATCACGCCTTTCATATCAGCAGGCACATCGAAGAGCTTTGCCTCCTGATAGGAAACATCCATCAAAGGGTCGTTGAATATATCTTCTAATTCTTTATCAATATCCATATCACTATATATAATAAGGTAAAAAAATATAGCCTATCCCAACAGATGATACTCATCATACTGTCTGAGGCTATCCGTTGCCTTGGTTCGCAGCGCCTTAAGCGATGTGGCAAGCATTTTTTCCTTCAAGCCACCGTCAGCTTTGGGTTCACTACCATGCTCTGCCACCCACTTGTTGACTTCGAGCAATTTCTGCGCCAGCCTGTCATCAGGCGTAGGCGCCTTCGGTTTCGGACGCACATCCGCCAACAAGGGGTCATCAAATATTTCTAATAGTTCTTCTGGCCAATCCATCTTTTTTCTTTATTGAGTGTTAAGAATTGAATTACTTTTCCGGCTCATACTCCAATCCCATCATTTTTCGAATCTTCAGGTTCTTGAGTTTTTGGAAGGCAGCTGCCAGTTCCCTTACCTTCGGGTCAGGGTCGTTGATGTCTGGGCGCAGACCGTCATGCTCTGACACCCATTGCTTATAGGGTCCCTTAAACAGCATCATCGCCTGCTCGATGGTCATATCGAATTTCTGTTCAGCCATCGTGTCCTGGATAATCTTCAGAGTCTGCTTATCCACATTCTTCGACAGCACCTCGTAAGCACGCTGAAACGGATTGATGGAATCAATCAAATTGATGCTCAACTGGTCGATGTTGATCATACGATTGGCGAGCTTGATAAGGCGATTGCCTTCTGACTCCTTCTCCTCGTCGTTTGCCGAAGCATCAAAATCGATAGGATTTCCCTTATCATCCACCACTTCACCACCCTTGACAAGGGTATCAAGCAGCAGGCGCTGACGAACTTCTTCCACTTCGTCCTCGCTCAAATCCGGATACTTTTCACGAATCACTTTCGGAATGAGCGTTTTGGTGATGGTTTCAGCCGTAGTACTTCCGCTGATGGCTTTCACTACCAGTTCGTCTTGCAAGATAGAAGCCTTCAAATCATCCAACTGCTCCTCTACAATCATCTTCGTCTTCTCGCTCGACAAAGGTTTCAAGCCCTCTATCACCAGGGTACGGGCATCCAGCGGACTGCCCTCATCACTATCCACATCCTTCACCGTCTTGAAATGCCAACTAGGCGCCATTACCTGCTCCATCAGAAGCGAAGCCGTAATGGCTTTCAGAAAGTCGTTCACCGCCACCTTCACATCGGGCTGATTGGCATCAGGCATTCCTATCATATTCACAAACTTAGCCGTCTCCTTGCCTTCGCAATCACGGGTACATCTTCCGATAATCTGCACCACTTCGGTCAGCGAGCCACGCACACCGATGGTCAGACATTCCTCACACCATTGCCAGTCGAAACCTTCCTTGGCTGTACCCAGGGCGATGATAATGTCTACATCATCACGTTTCTTTATTCGTTGTAAATATCCCTGCACCAGGTTGCGGGTCTCGGCATGGTCTTCCACCAGATCGGCAACCTTCAGCAGTCTGCCGTCCTTGGTTCTGACGTAATAGATACCACCATTGTTGTAATCCCGTTTCTCTACCTTACCGATGATCTTGATGATTTCATCCACCTCCGTGTATTTACCCAAACCGCTGGATGCACGGGAGTTGACACTTGGAATATGAATGATGGTCTTCTTGGTTGTATCCAGCACCTCAGCAATATGGTCGAGATAACTGCCGTGATAGAAGTGATAGCCCAAGACGAGGTTCTTGAGATAGCGATAACCATTGAGCTGCTGATAATAGTTGTAAGTAACCGGAAAGAAACGGGCCTCATCCTCAGCCCTCAACACTGGAACGCCATCACCACGGAAGTAACTGCCCGTCATGGCAACGATATGGCCGGTGGAATTGTTCATCACTCGGCGCACAATATCGCCCAGTCCGCTGTTTACATCAGCACTTGTATGATGAAACTCATCTATCGCCAAGAGACAATCATTAAACTCCTCGTCGCTTATCTCCTTCATGCCATTTCGGAGGGTGGCGTGAGCACAAACCAGGATATTGCTTTTATCTTGATGGAAGAATTTTTTAAAGCGTACTGCCTTCTCTTTCTCGTCGGTAGTATCGCAAAGATTATACCGTTGCGCCACCCTCCAATCGGCAAAGAAGCCATACTTCATCAGGTCGGTGTTTTGGAAGGAGCGGCCGATACTCTTTTCCGGCACAGCCACTACAACCTTCTTGATGCCCTGATTCTTCAGCTTATCCAGGGCGATGAACATCAAGGCGCGACTCTTGCCAGATGCAGGTGGCGCCTTGATAAGCAGAAAACGATGGTTGCGGGCTTCGTAAGCCTTGGCTTGCATCTCTCGCATACCGAGTTCATTGGTATTACTCGAAGTACCCGTTTGCTGATATTTGATATCAACGATATTATCATTTATCTTGTTCATAAGCCATTCAAATTATTACTTGTTAGCTGTCATTTTCTCGTAGAGTTTGAAGAGGCATTCCAATCGAGCCTCATCATTAGGGAACGGAGCGCCAGGATAGCAGCTTTCTACGATGACATCCAGTTCCTCATGTGCAGCACGCAAATCCTCCGGCATCTTTTCCGGGTCGTAAAGATCTGCAAGCGTCTTCTCGGGATAGTTTTCACGAGCCAGAAGCACATTCGTTGCCGCCTCTTCTATCTCAGACTTCTTGGTGTCGGAGATGGATGGGAAGGGGAAAGTATTGTAGCAGAGACCTGCGGAATATCTGTAATCAGTCTTTAATCTGCCTCCTACAGTTCTAACCCATACCATGTGCATCTCGCTGGTAAGAATGCCAAAGAGCCATAAAGGTGCATCATAAATTACAAATGCAGAATTTGAAACAACCATATCTTTTTCCAAATATCCCATCGGTATGTATTTTCTCCGTTCTGAGGAGACAGAAGGAACAATAATCTTGTCTACTTCTAAGGAAGGATGCTCTCTAAACTGATAAGGTTTTTCTGCCAATTTCAAACAAGCAGCATCAGTACTATCCAACCGAAGTTCTTTAGTTCTTTCTACACGCCTAGCAATTTCTTCATTTTTCAATGCCTCATCAGCATCCTGTTCGTCTATCCACAAACAGTATCTAGGCTTCCCATTTATAAATTCTTCAGAACCATACATCATTCGCAAATACTTAGAGAATGATGAATATTTGGCTATAAAATCTTCATATTCAACTTTGTTGAACAACAAGTTACCATTATCATAAGGCATGCAGCCAAAGCATAATTTCGGATAGCCATCAGGTGTATGAACATCCTTATGTACTATCGTTTCTGTTCCTACAGATAAATAAGGATTTATCACAGAAGATTCTATTTGTTTGTCGGAGGTAAACAATAGTTTCTTATTATTACTCTTATTGAACACCCCAACAATCACAACAGTAACACCGGCATTATATTTTGCATTATTGGTCCATTTGAAAGAAGTATAAGCAAAAGCTATTTCTTCATTCATTTTCAAAATTTGAGGCCAAAGAACAGATACTTGTTCTCCTTGGCATATTGAGTTTGTACTCACATAAGCGTACTTGGCTTTGGATTCATGAATATATTTTGCTCCCAAATAGAACCAGATTGTGATATAATCCAGTATCTTACTATTCTTTAATTTACCAAAGACATAACTTATATCTTCTTTCTGCTCTTTGGTTTGTAATTTACTCCCCAAATACGGCGGATTACCAAATACAAACACTTCTTCATCCTTGGTATGTGGGCATACTACCTTCCAATCCATTCTACAAGCATTGCCACATTTTATCTGGTCGATATTATGCAAAGGCAAGGCGGCAACATTCACACCGAAATCGGCGTGAAACTTGTTGTTCATCTGATGCTCGGCAAGCCAAAGGGAAAGCATGGCTACCTCGTGAGGGAAGTCGAGAAGCTCTATTCCATAGAACTGCTCCAAACGGATGCACGAACCATCGATAAAATCGAGCATCTGCTCTGGCGTACATTTCTTGCGAAGATGCAGAATATCCATTTCGAGCAAGCGCAACTGCTTATAAGTGATAATCAAGAAATTACCACTACCACAAGCTGGGTCGAAGAACTTCATCTTGCTCATTCTTACCATCAACTTATTGCAACCATTAATAATTGGTCGGCACTCTTTAATAAACTGATTTTGAGACAAAGCACTCATATCAAGCAGATTCTTCTTCTGCTCGTAAAACTCTTCCAGTTTCTTATATACCCCTCTCAAATCATCCATAAAGAGTGGATTGATTACCTTCATGATATTAGGCACACTGGTGTAGTGCATACCTTCCTTGGCACGCACGTCAGGATTCACCACCGCCTGAATCATACTACCGAAAATATCCGGATTAATATCCTTCCAATCCAACTCGCCGCTTTCGATGATAATCTTTCTAGCCTTATAACCCATCTTTGGGATAGGAATGTCTGAGGCAAACAGACCGCCATTCACGTAAGGAAACTGATTGATTTCCTTGGTAAGTTCTTCCGAACGCTCCTTGTTTGGCACATTCATCACCTGGAATGCCTGACCTAGCATCTCGCCGAGATCGGAACCATCTTCCTTAGTAAATTGCTTGATAAAGTTGGTAAAGAGATTTTCGGCAAAGATACCTGTATCTTCGGCAAAGAAGCAGAAGAGCAAACGGGTGATGAAGATGTTAAGGTCGTGCAAGTCGTCATCACTATTATATTCGTTATAAGCACGAATCTCATCATGCAGTTTGGCAAGTTTCTCGGCAGCCTTCACATCGGCAGGGTTTTCTGCCGTAGTGTGTACTCGCTCTACGTTCATCAAAGGATAGAAGAAGCCAAAGTCGCTGTGCATCTTGACGAGTTTCTGCTCGTAAGTATCATTCTCACGAGTATCATAAGCAAGGAGGGTTTCACCATCGCTCACCGCAATAATCTTTGGTGCAGCCTTCCTTACCTGAGCATCAGCCTTCAATGCCTCCAACCTGGTGGTAAGATGCAACGTATCTATAGCCTGATAACAGAACAGGCCTTTGATAAGCAAGCCATCAAAGGTCTTCAAGATACCCTTTCCTTCCTTGTATCTCGATACATCCTTTTCGCTTTTACCAAAAGCCTTCAGTATCTCGTAGCCAACCTCAGAGGCTGGCACCACTTTAGTTTTGAACGAATCTAATCGGGATTCGATTTCCTTATAGCTGAGTTGCAGTTTCTTTGCCATAGCTTCCGTTGCCGATGGAAGCATAGCAAAGCCTTGCCACCCTATTACTCCACCGATTCCCGAAAGCAGAAACCATCTGATTTAAAAGATTATTTTGATTCTAGTCCAGCCTCATCGCAAGATAAGGAATTGGTTAACTAATTAGCTATCAACAGAAAAGGCGTAGGGAATCTATCACTTACATTACCCTTGCCTTTCAGGAACCTCGCATGAACCCAGGGAACAAGGATAAGAAGCAACAGATGCCTACGCCTAACGGGTATATATATGATAGCACAGAGCGTACCCCTCCTGACGAAGGGGCACACCTATGCCATGTGTATATACACAGTGGGTAGACGCCCACTGCTGTCTCCCTCTGATTCCCATTTGAAATTTGCGAGGTTTCGAAAGGTCAGAAGAAAACGTAGAGAACGTCTTTCTTAATTATGATAGGCCAAGCCATGGACTTTTACTTAACCAGCGACTCATCGCCAGCCATCCACAGCAAGACGATTGCAAAAGTACGGAAAAGAATTGGAATTTGCAAGAAAGTCAGAAAGTTCTTACAAATCTCAACAAAATAATTGATGATTTACTTCTTAAACAAATCAGGTAACTTATACATAGCTAAGCCTCCAGATAGTTCATCATATCCTCCAATGTATCGAAGTTCTTGACATTTCCCTCCTTTACATCAAGGATGGCTTTGTCTAATTCAGAATAAGGCGTTCTCATATGTTCATGCTTCCATTGCTCAATAGTCTTTTCATCTATCAAGCCCTCATCCCACAATGCATCTGCGGTATCAATCGCTTTTTACGCAAAATATCGACTATCTGTCGTCATAACACTATCATTTTAAATATTTACCCATGTTTTACTTATGAGTAATCAACACTTCCATATCTTTGATAAAATTCTCTACTTTCTCAAAATACGGCAAGACCTCCTCTTCTGTAGCATCAAAGGTATCATCATAATCACCAGACTGCCGAAGCTCATAAAGACGAGAGAACAACTTTCCATAAGTTCGATCCAACAAACCTGTTGCAATAAATTTCTCTCCAACTAAATGTATTACACCGGCATGGGTCTTTGCAGTAAAGCCCTTGTCAAGTAACAAAGCAGAAGCCATATGGAATACAGTATAATACAAACGATTTCCCGTCAAATTCCAAAACTTCAATTTTGCCACACCTTTAGCCTCTTCAAAACTCTTATAAGCTTTTTCTATCCTGTAGCGTACAAGATCTCTACGTTGTTGACTCTCTAGCATAGCATCACCCCTTCCTCTTCAACATTATTATAAAAAGGACTGCCTTTTTTGCTGTTCCAATCCTTCATCGAATACACTATCGGATGAATCATCTGATTGATTTGCCAACCCAATTCCCAAAGAGGATAGGTATAATTGTCATGATCCTGCTCGTCTATCTTATCCTTGTTCAGAAGCACAAGGATGTCCCAGTCGGAATCTGCCTTGGCATCCCTTCTGGCCCTTGACCCGAAAAGGATAACCTTGGCATCTTTCGGCATAATCGACTCCGCTTTCTTCTGAATCGACTTGAGTACCTCGTCTTCAAGATGTTCCCTTGTTACTGTTATCATAACACTACCATTTTAATTACACCACAAAAATACGAAAAAGAATTGAAACTAACAAATATTCTGAGAGATATTTGCATTTATTCTTTTCTCTTCACCCAAACCTTGTGGCTGCCGCTGCCCATCGAATCTATCGGCGAGGTTCGGTCGGCGGTGATTTCCTTCAGCTCCAGGGAGGCGGCGGTGCGGCTCAGGTTGTTGATGCAAGCATAATCAGAGAGGGTAATGAGACCATTGGTTTCTATCACCTCCAGGGCACGGGCGATGCGTTCTTCCCTGGAATAGAGCTGCTTGCGAATCACCTTCACGCCACCCATGTCTCGCTCCAAGTCGCGATCGGTTTTATGCTTCACACTCTTGAGAAATTCAGGAGACGCCTTGAAGTTGATGTCCTTCACGCCCACCTTGCGATACGTCATCTTATCATCTTCACTCTGCATTTCCATAGGCTTATCGTCCTCGAAACCGAGGGAGAGCGAGAAGGTGCCAATGCCTTCTATATTCACATTGTAGCCCATGGAGAGCATTTCTACCAGCATATCAGCCACATCCAGCAATACTGCCTCCGTAGTACTTTCCGAAATACCACGATGGTAGCCCTGCATCCTCTTGATGAACTCTTTCCTGGATAGTGTCCGATTGGTCACTATCTTGGGATAAACTCTGCGCTTGCCCTCATTACGCATGTCAGTTAACTCTTGCAACTTGTACTTTGCCATACCGATTCCTTTCTTATTAAGATTGTTATCACTCCATATTGAGACAGCCATTACGGTCAAGAGTAATGATGATTGCTCCTCATCATAATAGTCCTCATACCTAAAGATAAAAGCATTTATCCCTCGGTAAGAGTTTCGTTCAACGTCATTGAACGGACATTCAAAGACGTTGAACACAGATTCAGTGACGCCGAACATACATTCAACATCGCTGAACGAAACTTTCTGATAGGCAAAAGTACTTTTTTTCCTAATAATAACCAAGAATTTTCCCAAGATAATCTATCTCGACGGGCGCGACCTTCGCGACAAGGTGTGGCACGACCTTCAGCCAAACGGTTTCAAGGAGCCCCGCTTGTTCAATGCTCATGCCGAGCGTATCTACGCAACAGGCAGACTGCCGATGAGAGCAGTCTGCCTGTCTAATTCTATTGATCTAAATGATTGATTGTCTAAAAAAAGTCGCTTGGATTATAGCGGCGAAGTGAGGATGAACTCGCGCAGGACATAGTAGCAGAGGATACCAGCGATGTAGCCGACGAAGGCTATCCAGGTGATCTTCTTCATGTACCACACGAAGGTGATTTTCTCCAGTCCCATGACAACCACACCGGCAGCAGAGCCAATGATGAGCATGGAGCCACCGACACCAGCGCAGTAGGCAAGCAACTGCCAGAAGATGCCATCGACGGCAAAGTCGCCAGCCTCAGCCACGGGATACATACCCATACAGCCAGCCACGAGAGGCACGTTATCGACGATAGAGGAGAGCACACCGATGACACCCGTGACGAGGAAGTGGTCGCCATTGAAGGCCACGTTGAGTCCCTGGCCGAGCTGGGTCAGCACACCAATCGTCTCCAGGCAAGCCACGGCCATGAGGATGCCGAGGAAGAAGAGAATCGTACTCATATCGACACGGGAGAGCAGGCGCGTCACACGCTTCTGCAGGCCCTCGCGGTTCTTGGCGCGATGGAGATTGCGGTAGAAGACCTCCGTCACCGTCCACAACGTGCCGAGCACCAAGAGAATGCCGACAAACGGCGGAAGATGGGTGATGCTCTTGAAGACGGGAACGAAAAGCAGACCGCCTACACCAACCCAGAACACAACCTTGCGCTGAGCCTCAGAGAAGTCGCTCTCGTTCTCCTCGCCCTCGCCATTGTCCCTGACGGGCACCAGCTCGCCCTTGAGCTGATACTGAAGGATGAATGCAGGGATAATCATGGAGACAAGGCTGGGGAGGAGGATCTCGCTGATCACGCCAGCGGCAGTGATAAGACCCTTGTTCCACAACATGATGGTCGTCACGTCGCCAATCGGCGAGAACGCGCCACCAGAGTTGGCGGCAATGATGACCAACGAGGCGTAGATGATACGGTCGTTCTTGTCGGCGACAAGCTTGCGGAGGATCATGACCATGACAATACTGGTGGTCAGGTTGTCAAGAACCGCAGAGAGGATGAACGTCAGGAAAGCAATACGCCACAGGAGCTTACGCTTGCTGCGCGTGTTCATGACGCCCTTCACCCAGTCGAAGCCGCCGTTCTGATCGACCACCTCGACGATAGTCATGGCTCCCATCAGGAAGAACAGAGTCGTAGAGGTACTACCGAGGTGGCGCTCGATGATACTGCTGATGAAGTTGGCGATACCTTCATGGCTCACCGTGCCGTTCGAAAGCACCTCCGCCACCTCATGGGAGATGGTGGGGTCGAACATAAACAGTGTCCAACAGGCCACAAACATCAGCAAAGCCACAGCGGCCTTGTTCACTTTCGTCACGCTCTCAAGAGCTATGCACGCATAACCCAGGACGAAGACGATGATAATCGCAATAGTTAGTGTTGACATGATTATTTTTGATAATTGATTTTCTGCTGCTTCACGGTCATTGATTGATGGGTGCAAATTTACTAAGATATTTCTCACTTACCAAATTTTATACGAAGTTTATTCAGAAAAAATTAGGTACTTAGCCGACTTTGTCGTACATTTGCAGTATGAATCAATCACGGGATATGGAAAAGAAGCATTATGACGTGGTCTGTGCCGTGGTGCGCATGGGCAACGATTACCTTTGTATGCAGCGACTCAGAAAGGGCCCTGACTATGTGTCGGAGCATTGGGAGTTTCCTGGTGGCAAGGTGAAAACGGGTGAGAGCCGTGAACAGGCCCTCCTCCGGGAGATCCGCGAGGAGATGGACTGGGAGATCTATGTCGGCCGGCAGATAGGACAGGTGGAACAGGAGTATCCCGACTTCACCATCACCCTGACGGCATTCGACTGCATGGCCCGCGACTTCGACTTCAAACTGCTTGCACATATCGACTGCCGATGGCTTCCTCGCGAGCAACTGACCACACTGGAGTGGACCGAGGCCGACCGCCTGCTCATCCAGCAGCTGCCAGAAGAACCGTGAATCCGTTCGACTCTTCATCCATCAAACATCATCAACAACCCATGATTACTGTTAAGGTATCAAAAGAAATAGAATCCGTTTGTCCTCACTTTGTGGGGGCTTGCGTCGAGGCCCAGGTCCTGAACACGAATTTCTGTCAACCGCTGTGGGACGAAATCAACGCCTTGGGCGAACAGTTTCGCAAGGATCTGACCACAGAGAGCCTGAAGCATCTGCCCAGCATCGAGGCCACGCGCCACATCTATCGTCTTTGTGGCAAGGACCCATCGCGCTATCGACCTGCCTCAGAAGCGCTGATCCGGCGCATGCTGCAAGGAAAGCAACTATATCAGATAGACACGCTGGTGGATTTGATCAACCTTGCGTCTATCGCATACGGCTACTCCATTGGCGGATTCGACGCGGACAAGTTCCAGGGCGACACGCTCACACTGGGCATCGGGCGCGAGGGTGAACCGTACGAGGGAATCGGACGCGGCAGGATTAACATCCACGGACTACCGGTCTATCGTGACGAAGTGGGCGGCGTGGGTACTCCAACAAGCGACAACGAGCGCACAAAAATAGATCTCCATACCACCCACCTGGTCGTCCTCATCAATGGCTATGACGGCAACGAACAGCGGGTGAGCGACAATGCGACGTTCATCCAGGGGCTCCTGCGCAAATACTGCGAAAGCGACGGAGGTAGCTTCTACCTGTATCGGTGACAATAGAATCGCTTAAAGAGAAAGGGTTAGGGAAGTCGTTTTCTCATTATTTATATAACATAGACTAAGGAGGAATTTTAGAGATATGAATCCAACGAAACTCAAAGAGATTTCGGAACTGGTCTCGCAGCTTAACGAGGCTTCCGACGCATACTACAACGGTCGGAGAGAGAAAATGACCGACTACGAATGGGACGCAGCCTTCGACCGACTGAAGCAGTTGGAGGCGGAGACAGGCGTGATCCTGCCGCAATCGCCTACTCATCGGGTCAGTGCAGACAACCTTGTAGGTCAAAAGGAGGACCACGAGTTTCCTGCCTTGTCTCTCGCCAAGACGAAGAAGGTGGAGGACTTGGTAAAGTGGAGCGAAGGGAAACCCGTGTGGCTTTCATGGAAACTCGACGGACTGACGCTGGTCGTGACCTACGATGGTGGTCGCCTGACAAAGGTGGTGACACGCGGCAACGGCCACACGGGCACGAATATCACCCATTTGGCCAAGGCTATTGGCGGAATCCTGCCTTCCATCCCGTACCAAGGTCACCTCGTCGTGCGTGGAGAGGCCGTCATCAGCTACAAGGACTTTGAGCAATTCAACCTCGAAAGCGACGAGGAGTATGCCAACCCGCGCAACCTGGCGAGTGGCTCCATGACGCTCAAGGATGTCGAGGAGGTGAAGCTACGTCATATACACTGGATTCCTTTTACCCTGGTCTATACAGAGGTGGAACTGCGCTCATGGGGGGCGCGTATGGATTGGCTCGAATCGCAGGGCTTCACAACGGTTGAGCGAGAACTGATAGTCGGTCCCAACCTCATCAACTTCCAAGAGGTCATCGACAGATGGACAGAACGTGTGACGGCAGGAGTGCAGCCACGAAAGGGCGTGACGCCTTTCCTCTACCCCGTCGATGGTCTGGTCATCGGCTATGATGACACCGACTATGCGGCTACAGGATCGGTGACGGGACACCACGCCACGCGTGCAGGCTACGCCTTCAAATGGCAGGACGAGAGCGCGGAGACACAACTGGACCATATCGAGTGGTCGTGTGCCGCCAGCACCATCTCGCCAGTGGCGGTCTTCCGACCTGTACTGCTTGAAGGGACGACGGTGAAGCGTGCCTCGCTGTGCAACATATCTGAATGTGAGCGACTCGGCATCGGCGACAAGGGATCACGATTGTCCGTCATCAAGGCCAACAAGATTATACCCAAAGTCATTCGGGTGGTGGAGGCCGTGGGGACTTTCGAGATTCCGAAGACTTGCCCTGTCTGTGATGCGCCTACCGTGGTGAATGAAAGTGAGGTGAGCGGCACGCGCACGCTACATTGTACGAATCCCGACTGCCCTGCCAAGCAACTCAAAAAGTTTGCGCGATTCGTCTCAAAAGAGGGAGTGAATATAGATGGTCTGAGTGAGCAAACGCTTCAGAAGTTTATCAATCTTGGATGGGTGCGCGAGTATTCCGACCTGTTTCATATCAGCCAACACGCCATCGTCTTGCGCGACATGGAAGGCTTTGGCACAAAGAGTGTCACCAACCTGCTTGCAGCCACAGAAAAGGCGCGTCAGGTAGAGGCACGCCGACTCCTCTTTGCCCTCAACATCCCGTTGGTAGGCCAGGATGTCTGCACCCGTCTGCTCTCTGCCTATCCCCTGGAGGAACTCATCCAGACGGCACGCAACACGCAGGACGACGCCGTCTTTGCTTCTATCTCGGGCATAGGACCGGAAAAGAGCACATCGTTCGTCCGCTGGATGAAGGACTGCCGCCATGCGGAAATGCTTGACCACCTGCTTCCCGAATTGGAGATAACCCAGCCTGACAGCACACCGTCGGGGGCAAGGTGCCAGGGACTAACCTTCGTTGTCACGGGCGACGTGCATCATTACAAAAATCGCAACGAACTCAAGGCGTACATCCAAAGTCAAGGGGGTAAGGTGACGGGATCTGTTTCCAAATCTACTTCCTTCCTCATCAACAATGACGTGACAAGCACGTCGAGCAAGAATGCCAAGGCGCAGCAACTTGGCATCCCCATCATTTCGGAAGATGAGTTCATCGAGAGATTTTCTGACCAGGAGTCATAGGAACTAATACACAGAAGGCTTCAAATCATTACATTTGAAGCCTTCGTCATATACCATAGTCGGCCAAGACTGTCGATATCACAAGCAGCCTTGGCCGCTTTTTTTACTGCTGTGACTGGAAGATAAGCAACTGGTCGAGCACCACCATGGCAGCCATGGCCTCGACGATAGGGACGGCACGGGGCAAGACACAAGGGTCGTGTCGGCCTTTTCCTTGCATGGTGACAGGCTTTCCAGCGACGTCAACAGTCTGTTGGTCGCGCAAGAGCGTAGGGGCAGGCTTGAAAGCGACGCGGAAATAGATATTCTCTCCATTGCTGATGCCTCCCTGGATGCCTCCACTATGATTGGTGAGCGGCTTGATGCGGCCGTCGTCTGTCGTGGTCCACGAATCGTTGAGCTGACTTCCCAGAAGGGGAAGCGCATCAAATCCCGAACCATAGTCGAAGCCTTTCGCAGCATTGATGCTCATCATGGCCGAGGCGAGGCAAGCCTGCAACTTGGAGAACTCTGGCTCGCCCAAGCCCGCAGGACAACCTTTGATGACACAAGTGACAGTGCCTCCCACCGTGTCGCCAAGAGCACGAACTCGGCGGATAAGGGCTGCCATCTCCTCGGCATAGGCCGGAGAGGGGCAGCGGACGGCGTTCTCTTCTATCAAAGATGGATCAAAAACATCGTGAGCAAGGTCCAAGGGAAGTCGGACGTCACCCACCTGCGAGGTGAAAGCCGTGACGGAAATGCCGTGGCGTCGCAAAGCCAATTTGGCGAAAGCGCCGCCTACGACCCGCGAGAGTGTGATGCGGGCCGCGATAGTCGCGGAGGCCGTACTTCTGCTGATAGGTATAGTCGGCATGGGACGGACGATAGATTGTGCGATAAGTAGCATAGTCCTCGGGGCGACCATCCGTATTGGGAACTACAAAGCCAATGGGCGTTCCCGTGGTCTTGCCCTCAAAGATACCACTCAGCAGGCGCACCTTGTCGGTCTCTTTGCGCCCCGTGGTGAGCGAGCTCTGACCTGGACGGCGACGGTCCAGCTCTCGCTGAATGAAGGCCTCATCGACCGTCACACCCGAAGGCATGCCGTCGATGACGCCACCGACTCCCTCGCCATGGCTCTCACCAAACGTAGTGAGCGTGTAGAGTGTACCAAACGTGTTGCGCATCGCCGGCCCAATGACTGATCATTAGTGGCAGCCGCAGCCACCACCTTCACCATCACCACAATGGCAGCCACCCTCGCCGTCGCCGTCACAATGGCAATCGCCACCGTCGCCACAACCGCCACCGCAGTCACCGCAATGGCCACTGCAATGATGCTGCTTGCTCTTCTCGACGAAGTCGTTGACTTCCTCCTCGGTAGCGGGGCGGTTCTCGATGATGCGTCCCTTGAAATGGAGATCCTTGCCTGCGAGCGGATGGTTCATATCCACTGTCACCGTGTCGTCGTCCACCGAGACGACATAGCCAAGATAGCGCCGACCGTTCTCGTCGGCCAAGGGGATAACTGCGCCAGCAAAGACATTGGCCTCGTCAAAGACACCATCGGGCGAGAACATCTTCTTGGAGAGCGTGGCACGCCCTTTGGGGTCGTACTCGCCATAGGCCTCGGCATGGGGGAGGACAAAATCGTAATCGACCCCCGTCACAAACTCTGCCAAACGGGTCTCGAACGAGGGAAGGAGCATACCGATCTCTGTATAAATAGAGAGGGGCTGGTCCTCGGTGATTTGCTCTTTGAGTACTTCCTGACCATTCTCCTCAATGTACAACTGATAGGTTGCGGATATAAAACGATGTGACATTTTTATTTTCTATTAGATTGTTATTCAAAATTGCACCGCATCAGCCCAACAGCGTCAGCGAATAAAGATAGACTACCGCGGCGGGAAGGGCCATGAGGGACGAGTCGAAGCGATCGAGCATGCCTCCATGACCAGGGATTACATTGCCACTGTCCTTGACGCCGATGGTGCGCTTGAGGAGACTCTCCACAAGGTCGCCCCACGTGCCAAAGACGCAGACTACTAGGCCGAGACCCATCCACTGCCACTCATTGAGGACATGGGGGGCTGCTCCTTGATTGACATACCACCCGATCAGGTAGGAGACGACCAGCACGAGCACGCCGCCACCAATGCTTCCCTCCCAGGATTTGCCTGGGCTGACGCGTGGAAAGAGCTTGTGCTTTCCCAGCAAGGATCCAGCACAATAGGCTCCAGTATCATTGGTCCAAAGGAGCACGAAGACGCTCAGAGGCAAAAGCATATCGACCGTGAGCATTCCCTCGGGAGTGGTCTGGAAGGCCAGCACGTTGACCATCGAGAACGGGAGGGCAATATACATCTGTCCGAGCATCGTGTAAGCCCAACAATGGAGCGGATTCTCATTCTTCAGATAGAGTTCGGCGATGAACAGATAGATAATCGAAAGAATGTAGGGGATGTACGCACTGAAGCCTTCGACGAAGCCCATACGCTGCCCTGCCACTGCCACGAAGAAATAGACTCCCGCCGCCGTGGAAATAAAACGGTTGACACTAATGCCTTTTTGGTCATTGACCAGTCCGCTAAACTCCCATAGCGTCATGCCCGTGATGACTGCAAAGAGGACGACCATATAATGGGGACGCGTGAAGCCAAGCACCATGATGGCTACAAAGAGCGTACCAAAGATAGATCGCGTGATCAGATTTTTCTGTTTTTCGCTCATCATTCCTTCTCCTTATCCTCTGTGTCGCCTTCTGCGTGGTCGTCTTTCTCGGCCTCCGCCTTCTCATGCTCCTCCTGGGCCTTTCTGACCGCCTCGGGCATGTTCTCCAGTCGCAACTCGTTCTTCTCTTCCTCGGCCATCAACTCCTGCGTACGGCTCGACCAAGGACGCTTGCCGAAGATGCGCTCCACATCCTCCGCCATAACGACCTCCTTATCCACGAGCAACTGGGCCAGCTGGGCGTGTCCCTCCTTGTGTTCGTCGAGGATCTGCTTAGCGCGATCATACAGCTGGTTGACTATCTTCAACACCTCTTCATCAATCAGACATGCGGTCTTTTCGCTGTAAGGCTTTTGGAAACCATACTCGCTGTTGTCGTAGTAGCATATATTGGGGAGCTTGTCGCTCATACCATAATAAGTCACCATGCTAAAGGCAGCCTTCGTGGCACGCTCCAAATCATTCATGGCTCCCGTCGAGATATGACCCGTGAAGAGTTGTTCGGCGGCACGTCCTCCTAAGAGCGAGCACATCTCGTCGAGCATCTGCTCCTTGGTGGAAATAGGACGTTCCTCGGGCATGTACCAAGCTGCACCGAGGGCTTGTCCACGCGGCACGATGGTCACCTTGATCAGCGGGTTGGCAAACTCGCAGAACCAGCTCACCGTGGCATGGCCAGCCTCATGGATGGCGATAGTACGCTTTTCGTCCGCTGTCATCACTTTGGTTTTCTTCTCCAGTCCGCCAACGATGCGATCGACGGCATCAAGGAAGTCCTGATAGCCCACTTCCTTCTTGTCATGGCGAGCCGCTATCAAGGCAGCCTCATTGCAGACATTGGCAATATCGGCACCCGAGAATCCAGGCGTCTGACGCGCCAAGAGGTCCAAATCGATATTCTTGTCGAGCTTCAGCGGCTTCATGTGTACCTGGAAGATAGCCTTGCGCTCAGGCAGATCGGGCAGATCAACACGTATCTGACGGTCGAAGCGTCCCGCACGAAGCAACGCCTTGTCAAGCATATCCACACGGTTGGTAGCCGCAAGGACGATCACGCCCGAATTGCTGCCGAAGCCATCCATCTCGGTAAGCAGCGCATTGAGCGTATTCTCGCGCTCGTCATTGCCGCCCATAGCAGGATTTTTGGAGCGTGCTCGTCCCACGGCATCGATCTCGTCGATAAAGATGATACAGGGAGCCTTCTCCTTGGCCTGCTTGAAGACATCGCGGACACGACTGGCACCCACGCCGACAAACATCTCGACAAAGTCGGAACCACTCATAGAGAAGAAAGGCACAGCTGCCTCGCCTGCCACGGCCTTGGCCAGCAAGGTCTTACCTGTTCCCGGAGGACCAATGAGGAGGGCTCCCTTGGGAATCTTGCCACCCACATCGGTATACTTCTTCGGATTCTTGAGAAACTCTACGATTTCCTGCACCTCCTGTTTGGCTCCTTCCTGACCTGCCACGTCCTTGAAGGTGATATTCAGTTCGTCAGCCTTCTCATAGAGCTTGGCTTTCGACTTACCGACGTTAAAGATGCCACCAGCACCTCCTCCGCCGCCACTCATCCTGCGCATCATCCACATCCAGAAGCCGATGAGCAGCACCCAGGGCAGAAGGCTCAACAAAATGTCGGTGAAGACATTGCCCTTCTCGTTATTGTAGCTGAAGCCAGTGATCTTTTTCGTCTTGATGGCTTGGTTGAGCATCGTCTCCAAGTTGTCAACAGAACCGATCTCCACTACCACGTAGGGCTCGGGGCCCGTCTGCTTCACATGGGCCTTGAAGATATCATTGATATGCTCGGGCCGGACATACATCTTGAGCGTGCTCTCATTCTTATTGACGACCACGCGAGAGGCCCATCCCTTATTGACATATTCGACAAACTGGGTATAGTCCTTCTTCACGCTCACCGAAGTGTTGCCCAAACCTCCGTCCTTACCAGTCGCGAAGAAGGCCACGGCGAGCGATATGATGACCAGCGCATAAATCCAGTTCATATTGAACTTGGGCATACGCGGTCCACCCCCATTGTCTGTATTCATTGGTTTTTGATTATCCATTAGCTCTTGGAAAAGATAAAGTTGTCAGTTTTCAATCCAGATCCGGGATTCTCGTCAGCTTCGCATCCTCCCAAAGATGCTCGAGGTCATAAAACTCCCTCGTCTCGGGAAGGAAGATATGAACCATCACATCCACGAAGTCGATGGCGACCCACTGCGCCAGGCCCAAACCAATGCAGCTGACAGGCTTCTCACCCTCTGCCTCCCTGACGTAGTCGCCCACGCTTCCAGCAATGGCCTCTACCTGTGTCGGCGAGTTGCCTTGGCAGATGATAAAGTAACTACATACGGCTCCGTCGGTTTGTGTCAGGTCAGCAACGACAATGCCGCTGCCTTTCTTATCCTGGATTCCCTTAATAATCGAATCTACTAGTTTTTGAGATTTATTCATTCAATGTCATTCTATTTAAAATAGATTGCAAAGGTAAGCCTATTTGGGTAAACGGCAAAGGAAATAACTATTTTTAGTATAGACTGGGTCCAAAAATGGATCCATGGAAAAGGAGGGCAGCCCGCATCAGTGGAACTACCCTCCCCCATTACTCTATGATCGCTTTATTCTTTGTTCTTAACGCACGATCGTGGTACGGCCATTGATCACATAGACACCTGGACGGAGACCACGGAGCGACTCCGCCTGGAGAAGCACCTGTCGGCCATCCGTGGTGAAGACGTTGTAGCGACGAGCGTCGGTTTTGTTATCGACGATCGAGATGCCGTCGGCGAGGCTTCCGATGGTGAAGTTGTCGATGATGATCTGCTGGTCCTCCTCCATCGCCTCATCGGCCACAATCTTGAGTTGCGGGATGAAGTAGCGAGACTGGAAGAGCGAGTCGGGCAGGTCAAACTGCACCTCCTGCCATCCCTCACGGAAGTTCTCCGAAAGGTCGGCCTCCCAGACCACGTCTGTCTCCGTGCCGTTAGGCTGCTTGAAGTTGACAGAAAGGCGTGCGGGAATATCAGTCGGTGCCTTGTAGTAGAACTTCATCACAGGCGAGGTGGTGCTGGTGGCAGCTACCTTTCCAAACACGACGAGCGTTTGCGACGGGGTTGTGGCATTGAAGGTGACCGCACCATTGTCGTTGTCAAAGGTGTCAAACGTAGTGAAAGCAGCATTCATGCCAGCACCGACATACATAATAAGGATGTGGCCACCCTGATTCTGATTGGCGAAACTCTGACGGTAGGGAAGCGCATAGGGCTCACCCACGAGCATCGACACCTTGCCGAAACCGCTCGATCCGAGGGTGTTGAAAGCACGGACGGCCCACCACTTAAACTGCTGTACGCCCTCGTCGGTGTTCAAGTCTTTGACGGTAAACTCCGTGGCTCCACCACCGATCACTCCGATCTGGTCGTTGACGGTATTCTCGTCCTCCAGGTCATAAATGCGGCAAGCTACATCCTTCTGGTTGATCACTCCGCCATAGAGACCCGTGACAGGCTCCCAATAGAGGCGCACCTGCGTCTGCTGGTCGTCGGCGTGGACGACGGGAGGAGCGGGATAGTCGAGGCCTGCGTAGGTCGTGGCGTCCGTACGCGCGCCCTGCCCTGCCTCGTTGTAGCAATAGATGCGATAGGTGTTCACGCCCTTGACAGCATTCTCGTCCACGACGCTCACAGCATCGCCAGGACGAAGGCCACCCTCTTGCTGAGCAAGCACGGCGTCGCCTTTCAGCACCTCGTAGCGGGTGATGGCCGTCAGCTCGGCGCCGTTGTACGTCTTCGTCGGAAGATTGAAGTCCAGCGTCACCTTCAGCTCACCCGTCTGGTCGGGCGTGACCTTCAGGTTCTCCACCTGTGCGGGCGAAGCAGGATCACAACCCGGGCTCACACTGACCGAGTCGATGAAGATATTGATGGAAGCCGGATTGGAGGTGGCGTGGAAACCGATATAATAGGTACCATCCTCGGGAGCCGTGATCACTTTCTCGAAGAGACGGTTCTCCGTATTGTCCAGTTCGGTATCTTCGGTGATCACCTGATCCAGTTCTGCCACCGTCGTACCCTTGCCCCAATACACTTCCAGGTGCTCAGGGAAATAGGAGCGGGCTACACAAGCCTTGTAGCTGACCACATAGTTGCGACCCTTCTCCAGATGGATGGGAGGCGTGATGAGCCAATCGTTGCCACTATTCTCGGGGTCAGCATTGTAGCGTGCGGCCTTGTAGTAGCTATCCCACGACCAAGTGGAGCCGTCATGATTGGCATCCACGATGGTGTAGTTGTCTATGCCCTCGGGGAAGTCGTCGAAGAACGGCACCTCCAGCGGATCGCCCACGACCAGATTGTTGCTCAGCGTGCGCGCACTGGTCTGCGTCGTGTTGACGGCCTCGACCGAGTACTGGTAGCTGGTGAGGGCAGAGCCGCTCGCCAGATCTATCTGAAGACTGTTGGCAGTCACGCCCTGGCGGAAGGCCGTATGCTCCCCGCCTTTCACGCGATAAATATTATAGGTAAGGTTGCCCATGTAGCCCTCGTGGAGTCCCGTCGTGGGAGCGACCCACGAGAGTGTGGCCTTGTTGCCCTGGCCCTGCTTGAGCGTGACCTCCGTGGGAGCCAGCGGCTGATCGTAGCCGACATAGGTTTCGGCAGTAGCCTTCGGGCTCGGTCCCACACTGTTCTTGGCCACCAAGACAAACTCCGTCTCTCCCTCAGGCAGGTTGCTCAACGTGGCATTGACCTTCGCACCCGGAGCAGCCTGAGCCGTGGCCACAACGCTGCCGTTGGCCTTGATCTCGTAGGTAAGCTGGCCTGTCAGGTTGTCATCGCCATCAAAGGTCTTCGTGGGGAGCGTGAACGTGGCCGTGCCGGAAGTGGCGGGAGCATCAAAATGGACCGCAAAGTCATGGATGGCAGCAGGAGCCTTGTCTTCGGCCAACGGCGGCAGCACATTGAGCGCGAGCTGCTGATAAGGAGAGGCACACACGCGCGTGACGGAAGCATCGTCGAGGTCGACCGTGTAGAGCGTACACTCACCGTTGGCGTCGGTGGCAGCCCAATAGAACACATCGGTCTTGGGATCGACGACAGCACCCTGGGAATAGGCCATTCCGCTGGCATCCGTGATACGGACTCCCGTCGAGCCGATACGGGTCTCCTCGCCCGTGGTGCGATCGATGCGGTAGAGATCGCCATCGTCGGTGATACCGTAGCAGTCTCCCTGGCTGGTGATTCCCATCGCCAAGTAGAGATTGTCGGTCTCTGCGATCGTGGTGCGGGTCTTGGTGTCGTAATCGACCACACCAAACTCCCAGCTCTGCATCGTCTGATCAGTAAACTCACCAAACACCTCGCCCGTTTTGGGGTCGGTGGCGGTGGCATAAGCGATCAGGCTCCGGTTGGAGACATTGGTCACTTCTCCATCATACTCGCCCGTTTCCAGATCGAACCACCCGTACCACAGGAAGATGATGCCATACTCGATCATGGACTGGTCGAGATAAAGTCCGCAAAGTTTGCCGTCCTTGATGGTGGAACCAGCATTGAACAGCGACTTGTCAAACGGCGCGTAAGTGGTCACGTCGGTGGGCGTGGCCGGATCATAGGACATCAGTCCCATGTAGTCGCCCAGTGCATTGGCGTAAAACACGGAATGCTGCGGTGCCTTCAGCACCTGACTTGCCTGGCGGGCCTTGCGACCCTTGGTCCCTGTGGCTACAGGGGGCACGCCACCCTTACCGTGGTTGACCAACTTGCTGAACTTGAAGTTCTTGGGTACATGGATGGCTCCCGCACCCCAACCGTCGCCCTCGCCAACGGCCTGCGCACAGATCGGCAGAGCCAGCGTCAGGGCTACGAGCAACAATGCAAAACGATGAATACGTTTCCTCATGATGTGTTGTCTAAAAAGTATTCTATGTGCCCTGGAGTCGCCAACGATAGTCTTTAATTACGTCTCTCCAAAGGCGTTAACGGCTTCAAAATTACACAAAAGAATCGAAACAAGCAAAAGATATGGGTGTTTTTTCTAAAACAAAGCCGAAACTAGCCCGAAACAAAGGCTAACGTTTTACCCACAACTAACAAGGCAGAGGGAATGGGCCCCTACGGAGGAGCACGTTCCCTCTGCCTTGTTGCGTTTCAATTTGCGAAAACGCAAAACAGACTGTCAGGCCTCAGATGCTATCCATCATGACATCTTCGTCGTCCTGCGCTGGCTCATCCTGATGGCCTTGGCGTCCGAACAACTCTCCCGCCAACTCATCCATCAGTCCGCCCATAGCTTCGTCAAGCATGCGGCCAATGGGCTGGGTGATACTCTCGCGCACTTTCTGCTTGACATTTTCCTCCAAGCGCCGCTTGGTCTCCTCCGCATAGCGATGAGCCAATTGCTTGAGCGACGACTTGTCGATGGTGAACACATGGCCCAGCACACCCACAGAGACCACGGGAGCCTTGTCGGCGTAGTGGATGCGCCCCAGCGAACAGACCAAGTAGTTGTCCACCGTGAGCACGTTGCCGACCACCATCGCCACCACCTGGCGGGTGGCACCTCCGGCCAAGGACTTCATGGCCGTCGAGAAGGGATCGTCGGAGTCTATGGAG
>ENA-OPVT01000750-OPVT01000750.1-human-gut-metagenome-genome-assembly--contig:-NODE-750-length-23166-cov-3.110986_pt1 | contig 23166 bp, 20 predicted proteins | sample MGYA00241499_ERZ501990 | MGnify/ENA primary metagenome ERZ501990 (study PRJEB25962, sample SAMEA2042104) | human gut metagenome | biome: human gut; feature: human-associated habitat; material: faeces...
TTTATAGTCAGCCGATGTAAACTAAATCAGCATATTAGCTATAGCTTTTTATTATATCTTTTTGTACAGAATACGGATAGAATTCAGTACACACAGCAGCGATACGCCGGTATCGGCAAAGACTGCCGCCCACATGGAAGCATAGCCCATGAGGCCTGCAATCATTATGATAACCTTAACAGTCAGAGCAAAACTTACATTCTGCCAGGCAATCGCACCGGTTGCACGCGCAATAGCAATCGCCTGCGGAATAGCCTTCACTTCGGAATTCATGAAGACAACGTCGGCAGCCTCAATCGCAGCATCCGCGCCGCTGCCCATAGCAGCGCCGGCATCTGCACCCGCCAGAACAGGCGCATCGTTAATGCCGTCACCAACGAACATAACCGGGCCGTACTTGTTGCGCAACATATTCAGCTCGCTGAGCTTATCCTGCGGCAGCAGCTGAGCGCGTACCTCATCAATGCCTGCTGCCTTAGCCACAGCCTGCGCTTCCTTCTGCGCATCGCCGGTGAGCATAGCAGTTACCAGGCCTTGTGCCTTCAGGGAAGCAATTGCTTCCTTGGCATCTTCCTTCAGGGTATCGTTAATCAGCAGCTGGCCCATGTATAAGCCATTGTCGGCAACAAGCACCTCACTGCCGCTTTCGGTAGGAGTATAACCGCCGTACTCGACGTTAAAGCGTTGCAGCAGCTTGGTATTGCCGCACAGAACCTTGCGTGCACCAAAGTACGCAACCAGGCCTTCGCCGGCAATTTCTTCAAATTTATCGGGGCGCACAAGCTCAAGCTTTTCAGCCTTAGCAGCCTCTACGATGCTTACGGCAATCGGGTGGGTAGAAATAAGCTCGGCACTTGCACACAGGCGCAGCAGCTCGTCGGCATTCATGCCTTCGGCAGCATTAACCTTCTGCAGTACGAAGTTACCCTTAGTAACAGTACCGGTTTTATCCATAACTACGGCAGCAATGTTTTTCAAAGCCTCCATAGCAACGCCGCCCTTAAAGAGAATGCCGTACTTGGAGCCGGCGCCGATGCCGGAGAAGAAGGCCAGCGGCACGCTCAGCACCAGTGCGCAGGGGCAGCTGATAACGAGGAAGGTCAGCGCAGTGTAAATCCATTTATTCCAGTCGCCGGTAATCAGGGACGGAATCACGGCAGTCAGTACTGCGGCAGCAACAACAAACGGAGTATAGATACGTGCGAAGCGGGTAATAAAGCGGTCGATGGTCGGCTTGCTGGCAGCAGCGTTCTCCACGCTGTCCAGAATACGGGTAACCATGGACTCTTCCAGAACCTTTTCTACACGGATTTTCAGCATACCGGAGGTATTCACGCAGCCGGAAACAACCTCATCGCCATATTTGCGCTTCACAGGCACAGGTTCACCGGTTACCGGGGATGTATCTACCAGGCTTTCGCCGTCGATAACAACGCCATCCAGAGGAATACGGTCGCCTACGCGTACCAGCAGAATGTCGCCTACGTGTGCATCAGCAGCAGGAATAACCTTCACATCTTCGCCCACCAGCAGGTTGACAACCTCTGGACGCAGGTCAACAGCATCCATAATCTGGCCACGGCTCTTTTCTACCGCACGCTGCTCAAAGTATTCGCCCACACGATAGAAGAACATAACGCCAACAGCCTCTTCCCAAGCCTGAATTGCAAACGCACCTAATGTTGCAACGGTCATGAGGAAGTTTTCGTCAAATACATTGCCCTTTGCAATATTCTTCAAGGCAGTCAGCACAATGCGTCCGCCCAGCAGAATGTAAGCAAAAATCAGGAAGTACATATGGTACACTTCCGGCACCAGTCCCAGCCATTCGGTAATGATGAATACTGCACCGCCAAGTACGATTTCGATAATTGTCTGTTTTTCGCTCAGTTCGGAGAAAATACCGCCAGATTTTTTGCGTTCCTCCAGCTCAGGTGCCAGAGAAGGCTTGCTTTCAGCCTCCAGCAGTACAACACCCTCTTCTACCTTATCGGTTACAGCCTGCATTTTCTCCAGCAGACCGTTGTAATCCTTAGCACTTACGCGCAGCTTTTTCGTAGTAAAGGTCAGGGTAGCTTCATCAATCTCAGGCATAGCGTTCAGCGCGCGTTCAATCTTGGCACCACAGTTAGCACAGTCCAGATTTTGCACCAAGTATACTCTGCTCTTGCCGCCCAGCTTAGGACGACGGTCACGCGGTACTACCACTACGTCGGATTCGATAGATGTGCAGATTTTCTGAATTTCCGGCAGCAAAGCCTCATGGTCTGCAGCGCTGAGGCGCAACTGCTTGGTAGCAAAGCTTACGTTGGCATAGGTTACGCCCGGCAGCTCTTTAATTTTATATTCCATTTTGGCAGCGCAGTTGGCACAGCCAAGGTTTTGCAGAATATATACACGCTTAATTTTATCGGCATCCGGCATACGGCAGGTGCAATTAGCCAGGCTCTCGCCGCATACATCGCAGTACTCCTCATGCGGATGGCAGATTTCGCAATTACAGTCAGCAGGATGACCGGGAACGTGATGTCCGTGTACATGAGCATGTTCGTGCTCGTGATCATGTCCGCAACCGCATGCGTCGCCGTGTGCGTGTGCGTGTTCTTCGTGCTCGTGATCATGTCCGCAACCGCACTCGTCGCCGTGTGTATGGGAATGTTCGTGAGCATGCTCGTGCTCATGGTCATGTCCGCAACCGCATGCGTCGCTGTGTGCGTGTGCATGCTCGTGCTCGTGGCCGTGGTCATGTCCGCAGCCGCACTCGTCGCCGTGTGCGTGTTCATGCTCGTGCTCATGGTCGTGGCCGCAGCCACATTCGTCGCCGTGCGCGTGAGCGTGTTCTTCGTGGCCATGGTCGTGCTCATGGTCGTGTCCGCAACCGCATGCGTTGCCGTGCGCGTGTGCGTGAGCGTGTTCTTCATCTTCATGCTTATGATCATTGCCACAGCAGCAGTCATCGCCATGCTCATGGGAATGCTCTTCATGGTCATGATCGTGGTCGTGTCCGCAGCCGCAAGCATCGCCATGAGTATGCTTAGGCACATGTCCCATAGTTTTGTGATCATGGTCCTTGCCGCAGTGACCGCAGGTGCAGCCTTCCGGATGCTTGCTGTAATCCTCTACGCTATTGATATGGCCGTCGATGTGACGAAAAGCTCTTACATCGTCGGCACCGTTACGGATATCTTCTAAATCTTTCTTCATTATATCTGCCACCTTTCTTTTCAGGTTATCTCGCTTTTCATATGAGTACCTATTCATATGAAATGTAAAAAATAATAGGAAAGGTGATAACACCTTTCAGTAAATTCTTTGATACCTATATTATAACACAAATAACGTATGAGTCAATACTCACCCATGAAATTAGTGATAAAAATTCCTAAGAAAAAAATGGGTACAGCATTCGCCGTACCCACTATAAAAATTGATGGAGAAAATTACTTTCAAAGAGGCTCTATGCTTACGCATATCGCTTCAAGACTATATTAGTCAAACAGATGGCAGGCAACCCAATGGCCGTGCTCAACCTCTTTCAGCTCAGGCTTAACCTGCACGCAGTGCTCGGTGCAGTGCTCGCAGCGGCTAGCAAACGGGCATCCAGGCGGCAGGTCCAGCGGACTCGGGATTTCGCCTTCCAACGGCTCAATCTTTTCGCCCGGCTTGAAGTCTACCTTAAATACAGCACCCATAAGTGCCTTGGTGTACGGATGCTTGCACTGTTCTGCAATGCGACCGTGCTCCAGCCATTCTACTACGTTACCCAAGTACATTACCGCAACCTGATGGCACATCAGGTCTACCAAACCGAGGTCATGGGCAATGAACAGATAGGTAATATTTTTTTCTTTTTGAATGCGGCACAGCAGCTCGCAGATTTTTTCCTGTACAGAAACATCCAGCGCACTGGTCGCTTCGTCGCAGACAATAATCTTCGGTTCCAGTGCCAGAGCGCGGGCAATGCCCAGACGCTGACGCTGACCGCCGGACATGCTGTGCGGATAGCGGTCCTTGAATTCAGCAGGCAGCTCAACCATTTCCAGCAGCTCTGCTGCTTTGGCGTCTACCTCGCTGTTTTTAATCAGGTCGAAGTTTTTCAAAGGCTCGGTGAGGATATCCTTAACAAGCATCTTCGGGTTGAAGGCAGCAGTAGGATCTTGGAACACCATCTGGATGTTCTTTCTGTCCTGACGCAGCTGTTCACCCTTGGACTGCATCAAATCATGGCCTTCGAAAATTGCTTCACCGCTGGTAGCAGGGTGAATACGCAGCAGAGTGCGCACCAGTGTACTCTTACCGCAGCCGGATTCACCGATGATGCCCAGGGTACGGCCTTCGTATGCACGCAGGTTGATGTCATTGCAGGCAGTCAGAAACTTGCCGCCGTCAACTGCGAATTTTTTAGTAAGGTGGTTAATCTCCAGTACCAGTTTAGTACGTTCATAGGCCGGTTTTTCATTATTGCTCATAATATGTCTTACCTCCTATGACCGGAACTGCCTTAAGCAGCTGTTTTGTATAATCATCCTGCGGATTGCGGATAACGTCCTCACGCTTGCCATATTCCACAACATGACCGCCCTTCATAACCATCAGCTTGTTGGATACGTAGGAAGCAACGCCCAGGTTATGCGTAACCATAATAACGGCAACGCCGTATTCGTCACGAATATCAACAATCTGACGGATAATCTGTGCCTGAGTAGTTACGTCTAAAGCACTTGTAGGTTCGTCAGCCAAGAGGATTTTCGGGCTGAAAATCATGGCCATAGCAATACCTACACGCTGACGCATACCACCGGACAGCTCAAACGGATAGCTGTTCATGATATTTTCCGGGTTCGGCAGACGCACGTTAGTCAGCATATCACAGCACATCTTATAAGCCTGGTCCTTGGACTTATCCGGCTGATGCGCCTGAACGTAGTCAATGAACTGTTGGCCGATGCGGCGGATAGGATTAATCATGTTGCCACTGTCCTGGAAAATCATGGACATCTCACTGCCATACATTTTGCGCCATTCATCGGGAGTATTTTGTAATACATCCTTGCCATCAAAGATGATGCTGCCGCGGCTAACGCGGCCGGCACCAGGCAGGCAACCCATAATAGCGCGGATAACGGTTGTTTTGCCACTGCCGGACTCGCCAACGATGGACATAATCTCGCCCTTATCCAATTCTAAGCTGGCACCGGTTACGGTGAGCTTGTCACCGTAGCTGATGTCTAAATCTTTTACTTCAAGTAGCATTAAGCGTTACCTTCTTTGTAAATTATTAGTTAGCAGATTTGATATCTTTGGTCAGCCAGTAGTAATCGCAAGGCAGGATTTCTGCGTTAGCAATAGACTTGTTGGAAACCATGTTGGTTTGCGGATGACCAAATACCAGGGAAGCTGCATCGTCGAGGATAACCTTTTGCATTTCGATAACCAGCTCACGACGTTTAGCCGGGTCAAATTCTACGCCCAGTTTATCGGACAGAGCATCAAATTTCGGATTGCTGTAGCCGGAACCGTTCTGTTCTTGACCGGTCTTGAGGTACATGTTCATGAATACTTCAGGATCGCCGGCCTGCAGAGTCAGTACGTTGGAAATCAGCAGGTCATAATCACCTTTACGGCCGATACCATCCAGTACGTTGTAGTCAACGTTCTTCAGGTTAACTTTAATGCCGACTTTCTTAGCATCAGCCTGAGTAGCTTCTGCATACAGAGGCAGCTCAGCACGGCCGCTGTAGAATACGAAGTTCAGTTCCAGGTTTTTGCCGTCTTTATCAACAAAGCCGTCGCCGTTGGTATCTTTCCAGCCAGCTTCAGCAAGCAGCTTTTTAGCGCTTTCAACATTGTATTGGTTTTTATCGTATTTGTACAGTTCATCATAACCGTAGTCAACAGAAGGAGGCAGATACGGACCACCGGGAACGAAGGTGTCTTTCAGCAGAACCTTGTTGTAGGTTACACGGTCCAGAGAACGCAGCAGAGCTTCGCGGACTTTGATATCGCCCAACGGTCTGTCAGCACGTACATTCAAACGAGCAAGTACGTCACGCAGGGAAGCGATATTGGAGATGTTGTATTTATTTTTGTCTTTGAACAGCTGCAGGTCGCCTGCTGCAATGTTAATAGCGAAGTCGATTTCACCTTTTTGCAGAGCCATAGCACGGGTGTTAGGATCGTCGATGGTCAGGATATCAACCTCTTTGAACGGAACTGCGCCATCCCAGTATTTTTCGTTTCTAACCATTTCAGCTTTAGCTTTGCTGTAGGATTTTACTGTATAAGGACCGGTGCAGATAGCGCCTTGTTTTGCGGTATCACGGTCTTTAATGGTTTGAGTATCAACGATAATGAACAGAGGGTCACCAAGCATACCGGGCAGAGTCGGTACCGGTTTTTTGGTTTTGATGATTACGTTCTGGCCTTCACCCTTGATGGATTCATATTCGAACATGGATTTTGCACGAGCTGCTTTTTCAAAGGTACGTTGGATAGAAGCTGCTGCCAGCTCACCAGTCAGTTTGGTGCCGTTGGAGAAGCAAGCCTTATCGTTGATGTGGAAGGTCCAGGTCAGCTTATCATCAGAAACGGTCCATTTATCAGCCAGCCAAGGAACAGCATTCATTTTTTTATCGAATTTAACCAGGCATTCGCCCAGGCCGTAACGCATTACAATCCAACCAAAGTAGTTATCGGTGGTTTCCAGGGAGTCAGCGAAGTTGGTAACACCAAATTTTACAACTTCCTTGTGCTCAGCTTTTTTGTCGCCGCCACAGCCTGCTGCTGCAAATGCCAGTAAACCGATCATAGCCGCTGCTGCGGTAGCTTTAAACATTTTTTTCATTAGTCATCTCTCCATTTCATATACTCATTTAACCCGGCAGATTTCTGCCGGATATTAAAAACTAAGTCAAAAATAATTAATCCTGTACGTCATTACGCGGGTCAAGCACATCACGCAGATTATCGCCCCAAAGGTTGAAAATCATAACGGTAACAAAGATTGCCAAACCGGGGAAGAACATCAGCCACGGTGCAGTCTGCAGCTGCTGACGACCTTCATTCAGCATCAGGCCCCATTCAGGAGCAGGCGGTTGGCTGCCGAAGCCCAGGAAGGACAGACCTGCAAGCTCCATCATCAGAGCACCGATATCTGCTGCTGCGGTAATAACCATCATCGGCAAAATATTGGGCAGGATATGTACCCACAGAATATGAGGCGAGGTACCGCCGTTAACGATTGCTGCTTCTACATAGTCACGACGTTTAATCTGCAGTACAAGGCTGCGGGATAAACGCGCATATTTTGTCCAGCTTACAATCGTCAGCGCGATTACGGCGTTGACAAGGCTGCCACCCATAATACCGGCAACAGCGATAGCCAGAATCATACCAGGGAAGGAAATCATCATATCAGAAATACGCATGATAACCATATCAACCTTACCGCCGAAATAACCGGAAATAACACCCATAGAAGTACCAACGATAAATACGCTGGCTACCAGGAACAATACACCGCTCAGGGAAGCACGCGCACCATAAAGCACACGGCTTAAGCAGTCACGGCCCAGCTTATCTGTGCCGAACAGATGACTTCCGCCCGGTGCCATGAAAGCATCCTGCATTGTTGCATGAGTCGGATCATACGGTGCAAGAACAGGTGCCGCAAAAGCAATAGCAATCAGCACCAATACCAGAACTGAGGTTACGGCAAAAGCACGGTTGGTTTTTAAACCATTAATAATTGTTTCCATCTGCTCTTACCTTACCTTTCTCAGACGCGGATCAAGATAGTTATAAGAGATATCAACAATGAGATTGATAACCATATACATCAACGCAATCCACACAACAACACCTTGTACCAGCTGGAAATCACGGTAGGTAATTGCTTCAATTGCCAGACGGCCAAGGCCGGGCCATTGGAAAACAATCTCGATAACCGCAGCACCGCCCAGAAGGTTACCTAAAGACAGACCTAAAAGCGTAATCAGCGGCAGCAGAGCGTTCGGAAGAACCTCTTTCCACAGAATATGGCTTTCACTCATACCACGCGCGCGTGCACCGACAACATAGTCCTGATGCAGCTCTTCCAGAATAGCAGCACGCACCTGACGTGTGTACTTGGAAGACATTGCAAAGGCCAACGTTGCCGCAGGCAGGATAATCGTGTCAACACCAATCGTACCACCGACAATAGGCAACAGGTCAAGTTGCAGACCAAAAATCCACAGCAGCATCAAGCCAACCCAGAAGCCCGGCATTGATACGCCAAGGAAAGTAAAGCTGCGTACTACATAGTCAAACCAGCCACCGCGCTTAACTGCGGAATAAATGCCGGCAGGAATAGATACCACCAACATCATTGCAAGGGAAGCCAGAGACAATAGGATAGTACCGGGCAAACGCTCGAACAGCTCCTCAACAACAGGCTTTTTAGCCATAAAGGAGAAACCGAGGTTGCCATGCAGCGCACGACCCAACCAATCCAGATACTGGAAGAAGAAGGGCTTGTCCAGACCTAATTCTGCACGCAGTGCATCAATTTCGGCCTGACTAACAATAATATCCTCGTTACCTGCAATCATCTGGCGAGCTACATCGCCAGGGGCCAGCATTACCAAAGCAAAGGTAATAAAGCTGATACCAAGCAGAACAAGGATGATCTGCCCCAGTCGGGACAGAAGCTGCTTTTTCGTCAAAGCACATCATCTCCATCAAAAAAAATTACCCTTCCTGCAAAATGAGCGCAGAAAGGATACATACTTACAATGTGCACAATTGTAATTATATATATATTTCCGTCGCTAGCAGGAATATATCAACTGAGGAAATCAACCTGACTTAGCCTTGCGGCATCACAGTGGCTTGACCGCTACGGATTTGCACCGTATTCCGATTATTACCTGCATAGGCAGGCACCTCAGAAGAGTATAGATTTGTAAAAGTTCCTTATGTCGGCAAAAAAATAATAAGCTAACACTTATAGATTTATAATAGCACTAATTCTCATTATTTGCAACAAATTTGTTACAAAAGCGTCGCTTATGCAAACTCTCTTCTCAAAGAAGACAAATAAAATAAAAGTATTATTGACTGAGACAGCATAAAGCCCAGCAAGGCCAGCCATAGTCCGCTGTTGCCCCAAAGCGGCACCAGCTGCCACTGCAAAAGGTAAAATACTAAAAGTGCCATCAGCATCATGTTGCGTACCGGTGCGGTTCTGGTAGCTCCGCAGAAAACTCCGTAAAGCACCATGCCGATACCGGCGCAGACAGGATAGAATAAAACAAACACATTGTAGGTCACAGCCATCGCTACAACCTCTTCGATATTGGTAAACAAGCGGATAAAGAATTCATTACCCAAATGGTAACCAAGCATCAGGATAGCAGCCAGCACTACCAGCCATTTGAAGGTCATTTTTATGGTAGCGGCAAACAGCTTGCCGTTCTTTGCACCTACCGCACGGCCGCTGAAAATCGCCGCGCCATTCGCCATACCGTCAATCAGGTAGCTCATTATATCCTTGAGCTGCAGCAGTACAGCGTTGGCTGCCAGCACCACAGTACCGAAGGAAGCTCCGACTGCCGCAATAATGTTGTTTACGGTCAACAGGCAGGCAGTACGAATCATCAGGTTTACATTCACCTGCAGCATGGCGATAAACTCACGCCAATCCAGCAGCTCGCTCCAAGGCAGCGCCTTGTAATCAAAATCACCGTAATAGTACATCAGTACTATGCTCAAAATACCGCCGTAAAGCTGACTTAGCAAGGTAGCAAAAGCCACGCCCGTAATATCCATATGCAGCCAAAAAACAAACCAGATACTCAGCGCCATGTTCAGCACGTTCATGGAAACCTGCATAAACACACTCGCCCGCACCCGCGTCTGGCCCATGAGCCAACCAAGGGCCACATAGTTACCAAAAACCAGCGGTGCACCCCAGATAAGGATGTAATAATAATCACGGCACAGCTCGTTGACCTCCGGTGCAGCACCAATCATAGCCAGATACAGTTCCAAAATCGGCTTTTGGAAAAGGATGCAGCAAGCACTTATCAGCATTGCCAGAACCAAGGGCTTAAAAAAGGCGAGCATACCAAGTCTTTTATCGGCAGCGCCAAAGGCCTGTGCCGCATAACCGGTAGTACTCACACGTAAAAAACCAAATAACCAATATAAATTGTTGAACAAAATAGCTCCAAGAGAAACTGCTGCAATATATTTAGGGTCCGGAAGCTGTCCCATAACTGCCGTATTCACCGCACCCATTAAAGGCTGCGTCATTGTCGACAGCATAAACGGTATTGTCAGTCCCAAGTATTCCCTATCAGTCAGAAGGTTCACTCTATCTGTCCCCCCTTGTTTATTCGCACTAAATTTTATTTTTAGAAAACATCTTGTGTGAATAGCTTATCATATGTTATAATTTATTGCAAGTAAAAAAAGTAGCAATTGCCAAAAATATTTCTGCGGAAATTTTGCCATTCTTCGCAAAAGAAAAATTTATACGCTATTGCTTAATTTTTTAGGCTTCAGTTAGCTAACGCTAATAGAAAAAATATTATAAAAAGTATGAGAAATATATCAAAGGAGTGAGCACATGTCTGAAACACTAAAGGTATGTGGACTGACTATCGAACGCGGCACTAAACTGCGCACGTATCTGCCTGTCCCGGACACCAATGTAAAAATTCCCCTGACTATTATCAACGGCGAAAACGATGGCCCTACACTGCTTATTACCGCAGGCATCCACGGCGGCGAATATCCCGGTATCGCAGCAGCAATGGAGCTGGGCCGCGATATTGAGCCCGAGCACGTTACCGGTTGCCTGATTATGATGCACCCGGTAAATATTCAGGGCTTCTGGGCACGCCGCGAAATGATTGTGCCCGAAGACGGCAAAAACCTTAACCGCGTTTTCCCGGGCGATCCCACGGGAACGCTTGCCGATAAAACTGCATATTTAATCAGCAACAACTTCTTCTCTATTGCCGATTTTTATGTAGACATGCACAGCGGCGATATCCACGAAAGCCTGCATCCCTATGTTTACTACCCCGGCCAGCCTACGCCTGAAGTAGAAAAGAAATCCCGTTCCGTGGCACGCGTACTCGATATGGAATATATGGTACGCTCGTTGGCAACCGGCGGTGCCTATAACTACGCCGCCAGCACCGGACTGCCTTCTATTCTTATTGAACGCGGCGGCGCCGGTCTCTGCCTGCACGAGGATATCGAAGCCTACAAGGATGATATCCGCAATATCCTGCGTAAGCTGAAAATGTTCTCCCTGCCTGTAAAGCCGCGCCACCACTCTCCGCGTGATGTAGAAAACCTTATTTATCTGGAAGCGCTGGAAACAGGCTGTTGGCTGCACCATATCCACAGCGGCGATTTTGTTGAGGAGGGCCAGGTTTTAGGACGCATCACCGACGTTTTCGGCAATACGCTGACAACATATTACGCAGAGCAGACAGGCGTAATCCTTTACGTCTGCCCGGCACTGGCATCTCCCAAAGGCACCATTCTCGTAGCCTACGGCACCATCAAGGAATTTGATGACGAAGAATAAAAATTAATTTTTCCGGTCTAATACAGACCGGATTTTTTTTTATAAGTAACAGCTTAACTGCATAAAAATGCGCAACAGACATCAGCATCTGTTGCGCAATAAAATCAACAATTTAATAGCTATATGACAGCTTAAAGCTTAATTACCAAAGTAAGAGCTGTATATATTTTTGTATTCACCGCTACGCTTAACCTCTTTCAGCGCTTCGTTAACCTTCTTCACCATTTCCTGGTTGCCATGGGCGACTGCAATACCGTATTTATCTTTATCTAATATGTTCTCACCGGCAAACTTAACTTTAGCACCATAATTATGAGTGATGAAAAAGCTGGCAACTATTTTAGAAGCAACGAGTGCATCGGCCTTGCCCTCAGCAACAAGCTTAATACCTGCTTCCGTGTCGCGCACAGGCACAACCTTAACATCCCTAGCCTTGGATTTCAACAGCTCTTCAGCATAACTGCCTTCCTCAGCAACAACGGTCTTGCCTGCCAAGGCTGAAAAATCATCCCCCAGCTTGGAATTTTTGCTTACGATAACTTTATAGCCGTCCTCTGCATAAGCTTCACTGAAATCAGCCAAACGCTCACGCTCCTGTGTAATACTCAAAGCAGCAACAGCCATATCATATTTTTTATCCTGCAGGCCTGTTAAGATATTCTTAAAATCAACATTTACAAATTCAACCTTCTCATAACCCATCTGCTTAGCCACTGCCTTTGCCAGTGCAATATCAAAACCTGTATGTACCTTGCTTTGCTCCTGATAAAATTCGAAAGGCGGAAAGTTCGCATCTGTTGCCACCTTCAGTACCTTGCATTCCGGTGCCTGAGATGCGTTTTTCTCATTGCTGCCGCCACAACCGGCCAAAGCAAAAGCCATAACAACACAGAACATCAGCATAAAAAATTTCTTCATACCATTACCTCCACTACTATAATATTATTGATAAGCTATACGATTTGTACTAATACCCTTATTATATCTCTTCTGAACGATATGTCAACATTTATTCATGTATTTGTATTATTTTCTTGCTGCTAGCCATTATCCAATAAAGTAAACCTTTGTTAACCTCAAGCTTAAGTTAGCATTTAATCTCTATGCAGGAAATTTTTCTCTGAAAACTGTAAAATATTTTGCAAAAACCGCTTGACAAAGCCTTTGCTAACCGCTTATAATTCAGATAATCTCTTTGCACTGCAATTTTAGCTACAGTACAAACTGATCAGGCGGTAAACCTTCTTCCGGGTTTTTGCAGCCGGGCCCTATGGGCAGCAGACCTTGACACAACGTCTGCGGGACAGTTAACTACTATCTCGCAGGCGTTTTTTGTATGTATAAGGCCTGCAAAAATGCAAAGACCACTTTAGGAGGTTTTATTATGAAATTTGAAAACGATGCTGAAAGAATCGCTATGATTGTTTCCATCAACAGTATTATCGGTAATCTGCTTTTATCATTGGGCAAGCTTATTGCCGGTTTCGTCGCCCAATCCGCTGCCATGGTTTCCGACGGTATCCACTCTGCGTCCGATGTTTTCGGTACCCTCATTGTTATGGCCGGCGTAAAATTTTCCAACAAGGCTTCGGACGATGACCATCCTTACGGCCACGAGCGTATTGAATGCATTGCAGCTATTCTTTTGGCAATAATCCTGACGATTATCGCCCTGCTTATCGGCTACAGTGGTTACGAAAAAATCGTAGGCGACCCGGCTGAGCTGGAGGTCCCCGGACAGCTTGCTCTGTGGGCAGCAATTATTTCCATTGTTGCTAAGGAAGCAATGTTCTGGTACACCCGCAACGCCGCACAAAAAATCAATTCCGGCGCACTTATGGCGGAAGCATGGCATCACCGCAGTGACGCCATGAGCTCCGTCGGCGCTTTCATCGGTATTTTGGGCGCACGCATGGGCTATCCTATTTTAGACCCGATTGCCAGCTTAGTAATCTGCGTGATGATTTTATATGCTGCCTACGAAGTATTCAAGGATTCTATGGATAAGATGGTTGACCGCAGCTGCGATGAAGAAACTACCATCGCAATGGAAGACCTTGTTTCCCGCGTTCCCGGCGTAGAGCATCTCGACAGTCTGCACAGCCGTCTTTTCGGCAGCCGTATTTACGTTGATATCGAAATCAGCGTCAAGGATAACCTTACCCTGCTGCAGGCACATCACATCGCAGAAATGGTGCACACCGCCGTTGAAGCAAACTTTCCGCTGGTAAAGCATTGCATGGTGCATGTCAACCCTTTGAGCGAGGACAGCCATGAAGCCTGCACTATGCTGCCGCCGGATTTACGTCCGCACAATCCGCATAATTAAACAAACGCTTCTTAATTATATCCACAATAATTTTTAATAATATTTTTTTGATATACCCTCTTGACAAGCTATCTTAAGGGGGTATATAATTTAGGCAATTAATGAGTGGTTGCTCATATGTATTATCGAGCATATTAATAAATGCATGGAGGTATCTGCTAATGAAAAAGATGTTATTTATTCTTGTCAGCATGCTGTGCCTGCTTTTATCAGCCGGCTGCGGCAGCGACAAACAGGCAACGCAAGCACCTGCCGCCGACAAGGTACTGCGTGTAGCAACATCACCTGCTTCTCCGCCCTTTGAGCTTTATCTCAAGGAGCAAAATAAATTTACCGGCTTTGATATTGATTTAATCAACGATGTAGCAAAAAAAATGGGCTATGACAAGGTTGAATTTGTTAACACCCCATTCGACGAGCTTCTGCCCGGCCTGAATCAAAAAAATATGATATCGCAATGAACAACTTCAGCAAAACCAAGGCACGTTCCATTGACTATGCTGCAAGTGATTCCTATGCTAAAGCTGCTTTCTCCATCGTTGCCAAAAAAGGCAGCAACCTCAAAGCAGACATCGACAGCATGAACGGCCGTAAGGTTGCCATCAAAAAAGGTTCTTCCTCTGAGCGTGTTGCAAAATCCTTCCCCGGCAGTATCATTGTTGAATATCCGGAAAATGCCAGCGCTTTACATGCAGTAGAAACCGGCGAAGCAGATTACGCTATCTGCGGTAACCTGACCACTGCTTACTATATGACTCATACCGATGACGACAATTGCCTGCAGGTTGTAGGCCATTCCGAACGCCAGGATGATCTTGTTGTCTATGCTGAAAAAGGAAATGAAGAGCTGATTAAAAAGTTTAACGTTGCTTTGAGCGACTATAAAAAGAGCGGCGAATACAAAAGACTCATCAAATTCTACTTCGGCGATATCGAAAAACAGTCCTGATACACCCCTAACTCAGCTAAAAGCTAATAGCTTATATATATCACACCCCTTACAATACTCTTTTTATAATACTCCTTATCAGCCGGCACTCCTAAAGCCGGCGAACAAACACTCAACTCATCAAAAAGCAGAAAAGCCTTGCAGTAAGTCCAAACTGCAAGGCTTTTTTGCTGTATTTTTATATTTAGTTTAATCCTCAGGATGCAGCTTAATGCAGGACGCACGCACAGCCCTGTGCCAGCCGCGCAGCAGATGATTGCGCTTTTCTTCATCCATAGCAGGCGTAAAGGTCTGCTCAATAACGTGATTGCCCTTAATCATTTCCTTGTCATCCCAATAGCCCACTGCCAGACCTGCAAGATAAGCAGCGCCCATAGCCGTTGTTTCAATGCAGCTCGGGCGTTCCACCTTAACATTGATGATGTCCGCCTGCGTCTGCATCAGGAAGCTGTTGGCACAGGCACCGCCATCAACCTGCAGCGAGCTCAGCTTAATACCGCTGTCCTCTTCCATAGCCTTCAGTACGTCATACACCTGATAAGCAATAGCTTCGAGCGTTGCACGCACAATATGATTACGGTTAACACCGCGCGTCAGGCCGACAATCGCACCGCGCGCATATTGGTTCCAATGCGGCGCACCCAAGCCTACAAAAGCAGGAACCATATAGCAGCCGTTGGAATCGGGCACAGATTTCGCCATAGCCTCGGATTCGGCAGCATTGCGAATCAGTCCCAGCTCATCACGCAGCCATTGGATAGCAGCGCCGGCAACGAAAATAGAACCCTCCAGCGCATATTCCACCTTGCCGTCCACGCCCCAGGCGATAGTTGTAACAAGACCGTTTTTGCTGTCAACAGGCTTTTCACCGGTATTCATCAGCATAAAACCGCCCGTACCATAGGTATTTTTTGCTTCGCCGGGTGCAAAGCAGGTCTGTCCGAACAGCGCACATTGCTGGTCACCTGCAGCGCCGGCGATAGGAATAGAAGCCTCAAAAAGCTTCGCATCGGTAGAACCGTATACACAGCTGGACGGCTTAACCTCCGGCAGCATTTGGCGCGGAATGCCCAAAACAGTCAGGATTTCGTCATCCCACTGCAGAGTATGAATATTAAACATCAATGTACGGGAAGCATTGGAATAATCCGTAACATGAACCTTACCGCCGGTCAGCTTCCAGATAATCCAGCTGTCGATAGTACCGAACAGCAACTGGCCTGCTTCCGCACGCTCGCGTGCATGAGGTACGTTTTCCAAAATCCAGTGCAGCTTGGTACCGGAGAAATAAGCATCCAGAACCAGGCCTGTCTTTTCACGGAACATATTAGCATAGCCACGGATTTTCAGTAAATCGCAATATTCCGCGGTACGACGACACTGCCAGACAATCGCCTTGCAGATAGGACGACCGGTGTTCTTGTCCCACACTACGGTAGTTTCGCGCTGATTCGTAATACCGATGCCGGCAATATCAGCCGGAGTAACATCCAGCTTGCTCATTGCCTCGTACATCAAGCCTACCTGAGTAGCCCAGATTTCCTCGGCATCGTGCTCCACCCAGCCTGCCTGCGGATAATACTGCGTAAACTCCTTTTGCGCTACGCTACAGATTTCTCCCTGCTTGTCAAATAAAATACAGCGGCAGCTGGTAGTTCCCAAATCCAGCGCCATGATATATTTATTCTTCATGCTTTCACGACCTTTCCTTGATATTTTTAAGTATAGCACAAAACATAAGGAGCCGCCACTTTCGTAGCAGCTCCTGAAAAAGCATATTTAATTATATGTGATTGGGAATCCTGATGAAGTATACAGCGCCTTATCACACGTCTTACAAGTTAGGCAGGAACATTACCAACCCCGGAACATAGGTGACAATAAGTAATGCTACTAACAACGCTACGATAAACGGCCAAACTTCCTTGAAGAATTCGCCGAGCGGCGTTTCCGTTATCGCACAAACCGTAAACATCATCGAACCGAACGGTGGCGTCAGACCTCCGATCATAATATTAACAATACAGATAATACCGAAGTGTACAGGGTCTACACCCAGTTTGGTTACAACAGGAACAAGCAGCGGAGCCAGAATAATCAGTGCAGCGCCACCCTCCAGGAACATGCCCAAAATCAGCAGCAGGATATTTACCAGCATCAGCATCATGTACGGATTACGGGTAAAGTCAAGCATTGCAGAGGTGATATGCTGCGGAATACGCTCCCAGTTCAGATAATAGCCAAAGAAAGAAGCTGCAACGATAATCAGTACAACGGAGCTGGTACCGTAAATAGTTTCCTTCATAATCGGCCAGGCATATTCCCATTTCAGTTCCTTATAAATGAAGACACCTACCAGGATGCAATATACTACTGCTACAGCGCCTGCCTCGGACGGAGTGAACATACCCATGCGCAGGCCGGCAATAATACCGAACGGGAAAAGCAGCGCCCAGATAGATTCCTTTAGCTGAGTCATAATTTCACCAAAGGTAGCAGCCTTTTCACGCGAAGGCTTATAGCCACGCTTTTTGGAAACAATGGCAACAACAATCATCATGGATACTGCCATAAGAATGCCGGGCACATAGCCTGCCATAAACATTTTAGTTACGGATACGCTGGCAATCAGCGCATAAATAATAAGGTTAATTCCGGGAGGAATTACAGGCGTACTTGCGGAGGACGCAGCTGTTACCGCGGCACTGAAGGCTCTGCCGTAACCGCGCTTTTCCATTTCCGGAACAAGCATTTTACTCTGCATAGCAGCGTCAGCGTTAGCACTGCCGGAAACGCCGCCCATCAGCAGGCTGAGCAGTACGTTAACCTGAGCCAGACCGCCGGTCATATGACCCATGAGCACGTCGGTAAATTTCATCAGCTTATCACTGATACCGGCATAATTCATGATGGAGCCTGCCATAATAAAGAAGGGAATTGCCAGCAGCGGGAAGGACTGCGTGCTGGTAATAATACGTTGGAATACCAGATGCGCAGGAGAAGTCGCATCCAAAAAGGTAAAGTAGGAAATCGTTGCACCGAACAGGGCATAAGCGATTGGAATACTGGAAAAATAAAGCACAAAAACAATGATGACGGGCAAATAAGCCATTATTTTTCCTCCTTTCCGGAACCGGTAACATCCTGCCAGACAAATTTAATAGAATACACGGTCATGAGTACAAACGCAATCAGTACGGAAGAACTGATATAAACGGAAGAAATACCCAGTACCGGGGTCATTTTCGTATAGGATTTGGAAATATAGATAACAGAAAGATAAGACATGTAGCCGTTGAGCGCGACAAGAATAACGTCGGTAATCAGGCCGATAGCCTTCTGCATACCTTGGGGCATTCTCTTAACAATGATATCAACGCCAACGTGACCGCGATGCTTGAATACGGCAACAGCGCCGATAAATACCGACCAGACAAAGCAGCCGGTAGCAACCTCTTCAGACCAAACAAGGCCGGAGTTAAAAACATAACGCAGAACAATATTGATGACAACAAGGATAGTAGTAATGCTGATGAAAAATGCAGCAACTAAATCTTCCAAATTATTTAGCACGAAGCTCAGGTTTTTACCCAAAATTTTACCTCCATTTTTTTATAGTAATACTTATGCAAAGGAAGGAGCTGTCACGCCGCATGCATGCAGCGTGGTAGCTCCTTAGTGTTTCATTATAACTGTTTAGTAATGTTGAAAAAATCTACAGCTTATTTTGCAGCGCGGATTTTTGCCAGCTCAGCTTTCAGCTTTTCATAGATACCAGGAGTTGCGCCTTCTTTTTCTTCCATCTGTTTGAATACAGGCTCGGTAGCTTTTTCGAAAGCAGCATGGTCAACATCGTTGAATTTTACGCCCTTGCTTTCCAGTTCCTTATAAACCTTGTTATAGGATTCGGTGGAAATCTTGGTCATTTCTTTACCGCCGTAAGCAAATTCTTCAGCAACAATTTTCTGATCTTCCGGAGACAGGCTGTTGAATACTTTGGTGGAAATGTATACGCCGCAGGTACCCAGGAAATGCTTGGTGGTAGCTACGTTTTTAACGTGCTCATAACATTTAGTACCGATGTTGGTGAATTCGGAGCCTTCCAAACCATCTACAACGCCTTGGGAAACGCCAGACAGGGTTTCGGAGAACGGCAGGCTGGTAGCGGTAGCGCCCATAGCATTGATGGTGTCAATGAACAGCTTGCTGCCGGGAGTACGCAGTTTCAGACCTTTCATGTCTTCAGGTTTAGTAATAACCTTGTTGGTCATAACATTACGGAAGCCGAAGATGTAGTCCAGAGCCAGAACCTTAATACCTTTTTCTTCAGCCTTCTTTTCCATATCCTTAACCAACGGAGTTTCAATCATCTTCTCATATTCGTCATAGGATTGATACAGCATCGGACCAACCAAAGGTTTGAAATCAGGTACATAGTCGCCCAGATAAGACGGGTCTTCTACAGAAATAAAGTTAGCACCGTTAGCAACCTGCTCCAGACCATCCTTGTAGCAAGCCAGTTGGTTTTGACCAAAGCATTGAATTTCTACACGGCCATTGGTTTTCTTCTTGATACGTTCAGCAACCAATTCCATGGATTTGTACAGCTGTTCATCGGGAGAAAATACATGGCTCAGCTTCAAAACAACCTTTTTGTCAGAACCTGCAGCCTTTTCATCCTTTTTGTCAGAACCGCCGCAACCGGTCAGCGCCAACATCATAACAGACATTAACAGAAGAGCTACGATCTTTTTCATGTTCATCCTCCTAAATCCCTTGTTGAATTTTGTTGAAATTTAATGTAATAGAGATTCCCGTTTTGAATCTGATACCATATTAACAGAGTGACACAGAATTGTCAATAATTTTACGCACATTTAGCAAATGTACTTGCAGTCTGGCTTTTGGCCGTTTTTTATCCCTATTGGCCTTATTACGTCCCACTTGTTTTTTCGCTTATCTTATGCTAAGATAGTGTTGAACATTATTGAAAATTTCAAGGAGGAATAGAAATGGTTCAAATTTTTGCGCACCGCGGCTTCAGCGGCTATTATCCTGAAAATACTATGCTTGCTTTCCAAAAGGTAGCAGAAGAAACTGTTGCTGACGGCATTGAACTGGATATCCAGCTCACCAAAGACGGTGAAATCGTTATCATGCATGACGAAATGCTTGACCGCACCACTAACGGCAGCGGCTGGCTGAAGGACCATACCCTGGAAGAGCTGAAAATGCTTTCTGTAGGCGTTAATGTCAAAGGCTTCTTCCCCCGCCAAACCATTCCTACATTACGCGAATATTTCACTTGGCTGAAAACCACCAAGCTGATTACCAATATCGAGCTCAAAACCAGCTATTTTGAATATGAAGGCATTGAAGAAAAGCTCATTGCTATGGTCAAGGAATTCGGTCTGGAAGACCAGATCTGGTATTCTTCCTTCAACCATTACACTGTTGCCAGAATCAAAAAACTGATGCCGGAAGCAAAATGCGGTCTTTTAACCGACACCTGGCTGATGAACATCGGTGAATACGCTGCTTCCCAAGGCGCTGCAAGCGTTAACGCCCGCACCTATTTCTGTGCTAAGGAAGGCGTTGCTGCTGATCTGCACGCACACAACATCGCTTTGCAGGCATGGACTCCTAACGATGCTGAAATGATGCAGGAGCTGGTTGATGCCGATGTTGACGTTCTGATTACCAATTATCCTGACATTGCCGCAAAGGTTTTAGGCAGATAATTTATATCAGCCACCCGATACATAATTAAATCAGAAAGGATTGTGTTTATGCCTAAGAAGGTTACCCTGAAGGATATTGCTGCCAAGGCAGGTCTTTCGCCTGCCAGCGTATCGATGATTCTCAACAGGCGCAGTATTGACCGTTTCAACGCGGAAACTATTGAACAGGTCTACGCTATCGCTGCCGAGCTCGGCTACAAAAGCAGCAAGGAAAAGGCCTACGCCCTCGTCAGGCCCTCAGATACACTAATCATTATTATCTGTCCTTCATTATTCAATCCTTTCTATACTACTATTATCCAGGGTATTGAAATCGCTGCCCGTAAGCAAGGCTTTGTCACCTCCGTCCGCACCACCTATTGGGATACGGATACGGAAAAATTTATCATTGAGCAGGCCCGCAAATTCAACGTTGCCGGTGTCATCTTCGCCATGATTCCCCAACAGCCGCAGCTGGCGTACAAGCTCAGCAAATATCTGCCCGTTGTTGCCATCGGTGACAGACGCAGTGATTTGGAGCTTGCTACTGTAGACATGAACAACTTTACTGCAGGCCAGCTCATCGGCAAGCATCTTACGGATTTGGGACATAAACATGTTGCCTATCTTTCTACAACGCTCAATGACCAACACACCTCACGTGTGCGCCGCTATCAGGGTTTGGAGGATGCCTGCAAGGCAGCAGATGCCAAGCTTTCCCTCTTCACCCAAGAGATTACTTCTGACTACGAGCTTTCGCACGTTGAAGTAGAATATAGCACAGGCTATGAGCTTGCCAACCGTTGTCTTGATGCTGCGCCGGAAACAACAGCCATGGTCGCTATCAACGATATGGTTGCCTATGGTGCATATAATGCCATTATCGACAGAGGCCTGAAGATTCCCAAGGACATCAGCCTATGCGGTTTCGACAACATCTTCCCGTCGCATCTGCGCGGCGTCAACCTCACAACTATCGATAACTCGCTGACAGAATGCGGCATAAGCGCCTTCAAGCTGTTGCAGGAGGAAATAGCCAGCTACGAGCACCATGGTAAATTTGAGCCTATTACCCATGTAGAATACAAATGCCGTCTTGTTGCCCGCTCCAGCAGCGGTCCGGCTCCCAAGCGTTGACAATTTTCGTCGGATAATGTAGAATAAAGCCTACATAGTTTCTATGAATTAAAGAATTGTGCAGGTTTTAATTATGAACAACAAATATACAAAAGCACTCAAAGCTGCTTTTCCACTAACGCTGCCAATTTGCGCAGCGTTTCTTTTTTTAGGCATCTCCTACGGCTTTTATATCTGCAGCAAGGGCTTTTCTCTCTGGTATCCGTTTTTTACCAGTGCGCTTGTCTTTGCCGGCAGCATGGAATTCGTTCTGGTCACAATGCTGCTTAGTCCCTTCAATCCGCTGTACTGCTTTTTTATGGCACTGATGATTAATTCTCGTCATCTGTTCTACGGTCTGAGCATGCTGGAAAAGTATAAGAATACCGGTCTGAAGAAATTTTATCTGATCTTCGGTATGTGTGATGAATCCTTCGCCATCAACTGCAATACTGTTATCCCCGAAGGCATCGACAAGGGCTGCTTCATGGTCTGCGTAAATCTGCTGAACCAAATCTACTGGGTAGCGGGCGCAACCATCGGCGGTCTTTTGGGCAACAGTCTGCAAATAAACACCAAAGGCCTGGACTTCGCCCTCGTCGCTCTCTTCACGGCAATTTTCGCCAGCCAATGGCAATCGACAGAAAATCACACTTCTGCTGTTTTAGGCATTGTCATTCCGTTGCTTTGCCTGGTGCTCATCGGTCCGCAAAGCTTTATTCCGCCGGCTATGCTGCTTATGCTGCTGGTATTTATCACAGCATATTACAAAGGAGGCATTAAATTATGACTTTCTCCGAACAAATCATAACCATTGCCGCCGTTGTAGCAGGCACGATGTTAACGCGCTTTCTGCCCTTCATCCTGTTTCCGGCCAATAAAAAAACGCCGCCTCTGGTAGCGTTTTTAGGCAAAATGCTGCCTGCGGCCGTTATGGGCATGCTTGTTGTCTACTCCCTCAAGGATACGCAAATTATGACCGGCAGTCATGGTATTCCCGAAGCCATAGCTGTAGCGCTGACAGTTATCCTGCAGGCAACCCTGCGTAATCTGCTGCTGACGATAGCAACAGGCACTATAGGCTATATGCTGCTGGTGCAATATGTATTTGTGTAAAGAAGGTTCGAAAGCAAGCACAAAGATATCAGCAAAGCTGTTTTACAGAAGATAATATGCACCCCTATATATAATAGTAAATCAACTTTCTACTATTATTTATAGGGGTGATATTTTTACTGCAGCACTATAATTAAAACTACCCTCCGCCATGCTCTGTCCAACATGACGAAGGGTAGTCTTTTCATTTATATCCTATATATACTGCCAATGTCCCCTAAGCAAATATATACAGAAAGAAGGAATTTGTAAGTGTAAGCATCTTTGAAGCTTTGTGCGTCAGGGCAGCTTCCGCCCCGTCTATAATAAATTGTTCTCTATCCAATTTGTGTCTGCTGACCGCTCCCAT
>ENA-OPVT01000783-OPVT01000783.1-human-gut-metagenome-genome-assembly--contig:-NODE-783-length-22501-cov-18.200659_pt1 | contig 22501 bp, 25 predicted proteins | sample MGYA00241499_ERZ501990 | MGnify/ENA primary metagenome ERZ501990 (study PRJEB25962, sample SAMEA2042104) | human gut metagenome | biome: human gut; feature: human-associated habitat; material: faeces...
GGGTCACGAAATAAATATCCTTTTTTATCGTGTCCTTTTTACAGGGTCCATTTTAATACATCTATGATCTTTTTGGAAACAAAGTAGAATCATCCAGTGATGGAACAAATAAAATCTATCGCTACAATGATAAAAATCAATTAACAAGCATTAAATCAAAAGATGGACTTACTGATATCTATTATGATAAAAATGGAAATGTAAGAGATATCTACTACGCAGGTGGATACAAAGAATATTATCAATATGATGAATTTGGTCAATTAACTACTTTAAAAACAAACAGAGACAGAACTTACAATTATGAATATGATGGTGAAGGTGATAGAATCCATGAAGAAAAGATTATCAATAATCCATATGATTTAGATTACAAACAGGATACAGAAGAATGGTTCGACTATATGCAGTCATTACCATTTACTGAAGTAGAAGAACTGTTGAAAGCAAAAAAATCAGATGAATCATTTGATGCAATGAGATATCAGCTTACATACAGAAGAAAAAATGGATTGTGTGCAAGTAATCTCATTAAGGATCCAAAATCCAATGAAAAATGTGAATACAAAGATTACCTTTTAGATAAGACAGTTGAAAATACACTTGTGCTTTCTGAAAATGATGATATTCATATCTATGGAGAAGAACGAATCTCAACAGAAAATACTGACGGAACTCAAACTTATCTAAGCGGAAACAATCAAAGTGTAATGGCTGAAATATCATCAAAAGGAACAATATCACAGATTGAATATGATGACTTTGGAAAAACAGATGATAAAACAAGTGGCTATGGTTATGATGGAGAAAAGCTTGATACAACAGGAAATATCTATTTAAGAGCAAGATATTATAATCCAAGAATTGGACAGTTCATACAGATTGATGATTATAAGGGAACACAAGATAACATTACAAGTCAAAACCGATATACATACTGTTTGAATAATCAATACAAGTATGTAGATCCTAGTGGAAATAGTATGACTGTTGCACTATTAGGATTAACTGCATATGAATTAGCAAAATATCTTGCCATAGGATTTGTAATAGTAGGTGGCGTATTAGCAATTAAGCAAGCTACAACAAAAAAGAGCACTGCACGATCAACAAAGGGAATCATTAAACCGGTAAAGGATATTTTAAAAAAAGGAAAAAAAGCAACAAAGAATCTAAAAAATACGATTACGAAAAAAAATAAAACCTAAAAAAGTGATACAGACTGTAACAAAAGCTATAGCTCCAACTATACCAGTAGGAATAAAAGCTTTAAAGTCTACATTAACAATTCCACAACCTTGTCCTTGGGATAAAGTGCCGAATATCAAAGATTTACCAAATGATATATTATCTTTAATATCTTCGGTTGGTTTGACATTTGTCGCAACAGGAATTTATGAAAGAATAAATATTGATAAAAATATAAATGGTCAAAAAAAATCACCATATGATACCTAAGGATGATAATTATTCTAATACTCAAGGATCATTACCGAAAATAAGAAAGGTATTGACTGATAACAAAATTGATCCAAAAACCGATAGAAGAAATATTGTACGAATTCATACAGCGATTCATAAAACAACTTTGAGTCATGTTTATAAAGATGGAATCATACGTGCTTTTGGAGGATTACAGTGTTCAGAAATATTACTAAAATTAAGAACACTAAGAGTGATTTTTAGAGCAATTGACAATAATTTATATCCTTTTGATAGGGTACCTACAAATCATATTTATTATTAAAAGAAAAATGTACAGTTTTTGGATAACTTTCAAAAACTGTACATTTCTTATATAAATTTGGAGGATAAAAGTATGTGTTATCAATTACTTACAGATAAGTTTTCTTTAAAAGAAATCAATAATTTTGAAAGTTTTACATTAAGTGATACTTGCAAAAATAATAGTCAATATTTTGCTTTTCATAAAGCACATTCAACAATAATTTATGATTTAAAAAATAATACAAAAGGTATAATTAAAACACATCGATATGATTTATTTTGTGAAGATGTTAAAAATAAATGTATTTATTTGATGATTTTTGAATATGCTAAAACTCGTAAAGATACAAGAACTATTTTTAGATATGATATTGTGACAAATAAAGTAGAACCTTATTATTGTTTTGATAAAGATGAACTTAACAAATTGTTAGAAAATAAATTTTTAAATAGAGTTATAGAATTAGGTATCCATAAAAATGATCTTCTTATTATTTTTCATACGACTCCTGAAATAGGCTTAAATGGACAACTCCTCTTTTTTAATAAAGAAACAAAGAAAGCAAGACCTATGAAATGTCCAGATAATTATATAGTTTCAATAGGAGCAACAGGGTTTGCTAAGCCTTACATATTTATTGACGATCAAATGTTTATCGTATTAAGAAAGTTGGATACAAGAGAAAAGAGTATCTTTCGCTATGAAAATGAACAGTTTACTTTAATAGATACAGTAGAATGTAAAGAGTTGTTTATTTATGGCAAAGAGCATTATATTGTTGCTTTTTCTGTTTACGATGAATCTCGAGATGATACAGGTATGTATAAAACGAATGGAGAAATTAGAGTATATAATTTAATAACACATGAAGTAAAAAAGAGAAAGATTAGTTATGAAATCCCTCATAAAGAAAAAATAAATCTTGCTAAAATTAATAACCACTATTATTTATTTTTTGGTATTTTAGAATATTTTGATGCTTCACAATTAGAAAAGACGATTTCAAAAATTTATATTTATGATATAGAAAAAGACATACTTATGCCTTTATTAAAAAATGTTTCTGATTGTTGGTTTGATGGAATCATTGATAATAATAAAATATGTTATAGAGAAAATAGAGATACAAAAACAAGGAGAAGAATGATTGAACATATTCTTGAAATAACAGAAAGTTAACATTATTGTGAATAACTCCATAAGAAATTGCGAGAAATCAAGATGATTATCGATATAACGAAACAGTAAAGAAACTGAAGAAATATCTCATAACTAAGTATATTATTTCTTTTTTAGCATCATGCAGCTTTGTGAAATTAAATACAAATCTAGTTATATATGGTCCCTGTGCTATAGCTAGTGAAGCTATTAAACAAAGATATAAGGCATTCTATATAAGAGTTCCTAGATTACTTGAACTATATGATAACATGAGAAATTCTGGAAGAAGTTTATCTCAAGCAGTACAGAAGTATGCACCAAGTATGACTTTTAATACTGGATGAATGGCTGATGTATGAAATGAGCGATCAGGATAAGCAGTTCATTTCAGAATTAATGGAGGTAAGACATGATACATATTCAACTATCTTCTGCAGTCAGTATCCAACTGAAGACTGGTATGATAAGCTGCACAAGTCAACATTGACAGAAGCTCTTCTTGATAAAATAGTACATAATAGAATTGATATAGATATGAGGACTGATAATTCCAGAAAAAAATAAAGTGATTATTTAGCCAATCATGACTTTCATGATTGGCTATTATTCTAGTAAGAGTTAGGTGGTGCACTTAATGCGACAGGGGTGGTGCATAGGTCTGCGACTACCGGTACAATTATGTACGAATAATCAAAACTCCTTTCCTGTAAAATATTATGTAGATACAATGTTTATTTACACCTTAATTTTCACAAGAAAAGGAGCATGTATAATATAATTGGTCAAGTGTATCGGAATTAATGATTAGCTATGCCATAATAATTATTTTGATAAGATTGAACTTCTCTACCGTAACGAGTGGTCTTCCATTAGCGGAATACTCAACTAAAGTAGTTGATAACACTATTCCAATAGAAAAGAGAGTCACAACATTGTGATTCTCTTTTCGTATGATTATACAATACCTAACTAGATATATCAAAAGATAATAGAATACTAGCATACATATCATCAGCCTTAATACTTAAAGAATAATTCTCATTCAACAAAATTTCATTTATATTCTGTGCAACGATAGCCTCATTAATAGATGATGCAGAATAGAATACTTTTAGAACAATTTTATTAGCTGTTTTTACTGATTTTATCATAATAATTTTATCCAAAGCTGTAGTTTGTATACATGAATCAATAGATAAATTCACAAAATATTCAAATAATGTTAATTGGGTGAAATAATCTAAAACATCAAAATCACTATATTTAATTTCAGTTTTGATATTAATGTTATGATTAATGATTCTTGTCAAATTATTATTTATTACATAGTTTAAAATATATGAATTACTATATATTGCATTAAATTCTTTATAGGCTGTATCAGTAAGACTATTAAGTACTGTGGTAGCTTCCGAATATTTTGAATCTTGAACTAATGAATTCAACTGATTACAAGTATGAAGCAGATCATGAAGAAATTCAAAATTATAATTATAATGCTGGGATAGCAATTCAATTTTAGAATCATATAATTCTTCTTTTTGTTTAGCAGCCTGTAATTTATGCTTCATGTTTATTGAATTGATAACAGATATAAAAATTACAAATAATATAATATTAGATATTGCTAATCCTGCAGTTGTTATTAAAATATCAGGATTTGTATTTAATAAGCCAAAATAATCATCAGTATTCAATAAGAAAACTATACTTACAATAGGAAAAACAAGTGCAAGCCAAGTGTATTTTGGCAAATCATCTACTTGAATAAATTCAATAATTTTTACATATATAAACACAAAACTAGCCAAAATTGCATTAGAGAAGATAGTACCAAGTAAAAAACCATGTGAATAAGTATTACGTGTTACTTCTATGAAAAGAACATTGTTAAAGCAGAAAGCAACTAGTATTTCTGAAATAACCTGTATTAAGAAGAAAGGAACAACAATTAATATTTTTTGGATTACTTTTCCTTCAAATTGGAAAGAAACATAAAGAAAGTACACAATTAATAAGATGATACCTTTTATTGGTGATGCTCCAGTATAATTAATTAAACTTTCAACCGCAATAAAAATAAGTAAAATGAGTAAATATTTACTTTTAGAGTATTTAGACGACAAAAAAGAATTTGCGATATAGCTAATCAAAAGAAATGCAACAACATTAGAAATGATTATCATAACATGTCTTGTAGAAAATCATTGTATTTTTGATCAAATTCTTTTTTATAATGTCTAGAAAGTGGTATTACATCATTATTAACTAAAATAATTTCATTCTTTTTAAATGCACTGATATATTCAAAATTTACTAAATACGCTTTATAAGGATAACCAAAACCATATTCTTTCAATTTCTCATACCAATACTTCAATGTACAATTAGTCACAGTAGTTTTTCCATCAAGTGCATGTACAATTGATTTTCTATCTGTAAATTCAATATACAATATATCTTTCACAAAAATCTTATAAGGACTTATTTTATCGTCATAAAATCCCACAGATTTTTTTATATATTTTTTTATTACTGCTCTCATCTCTAAATTAAATTCAAGTTGATTAATTGGTTTAATAAAATATCTATCCGCATGGATTTTATAACCATCAATCGCATATTTAGAGTAGCTTGTTGTAATAACGATTCTACAATTATGATTTATTGTATTTAATTCTAATCCTAGATCTATTCCTTTTTCATTATGGATTTCCATATCTAAAAAAAGTAAATCTGCTTTAGAGATGTTTTGAATTACCTCTGTTTTACTTTTGCATATATGAGTTTGATAATCTAGGTTTGTTTTTTGAAACAAACCGTTTAAACAAAATAAAAGATGTTCAATGTCTTTTAAATTATCATCATAAATTAATATGTTCATCATGAAGTAAATGCCTCCTAATACTATTGTAACAAATATCGTGATACAATAGAAACATCAATTAATAATGTACATATTCAGTTGGGAGCTACATAAGATGAAAATAGGAATAATAGATGACGATACTCAATTCAGCCAAGTCATAAAGAATAAGATAGAAGAAAATACATGCTTTAGTAAAAGTAGTATTGATGTATTTAATAATGATTTCAAATCACTTCAATTAAAAGATTATGATTATTTGTTTATAGATATTCTATTAATGCAGGATAATGGTATCACTATTGCAAAAAGTATAGATAATAAGAATACACGCATCATATTCATGTCTAGTAACGAAACACTTGTTTATGATTGTTTTGATATTGCGCTTTACTTCTTTATAAGAAAAACATCTTATGAAGATGATTTAGAAAGATTATTTATCAAGATAGATAAAGATCAGGCTGAAAACCATAAACAATATCTCGTTGATAAGAAAAACAATCAATACATTAATCTCAAGGATATCATCTATGTTCAATCCCATAGAAATACATGTACCTTTTACACAACAGATAATGAATATGTTCAATACACAACATTAAAGAAATGTTCTGAAGAGTTATGTTCTAATGTAGCATTCTATAAGATCAACTCATATACGATCATTAATTTTAAATATGTTACTAAAATCAATAATCAAAGTGTGACTCTTATGAACAGCCAAACATTTAATGTCTCTAGAAAATCAAAAGATATTATTGAAAAATACCATGCCTACAGGAGGTTTATGCAATGATGAGTTTCTTATATTTCTGTTGTATAGAAGCATTACTGACATATCTCCTTAGAACAAATAAAACAGCTATTTTTATTGCCTCTTTATTGATCAATTGTCTTCTTAGTGTATTTACAAGTCATCCCCTATTACAGGATCTCTTGTTAATAGAATCTTTATGCTTCTTATTCTATTATTATTCAGATAGGCTGTTATCAGAAATTATCTTCTATCTTTCATTCTTAACTGTTATAAAGAATTTAGTTGTTCTAATACCAATATCCCCTATTGTTTCGTTGATCATCTATATTCTTATTATCTCTGCATTCGCTTTTATTCAAAAGCTTTACCCTATCGATAATAAGAATCTTTATTGGGGATTACTTATGGCTATATCCTTAAGTACTCTATGTATTTATCATATTCTCTATAATGACTTTCTTAATATATTAGGCATAAACTGTAATCTCATTATTCTTATGACCCTTTTGATTACTATCATTATTTCCTATTACTTATTCCTTAGATATACCAAACTTAATCATGAACAACAGCTTCTTAACCAGGCTATTGATCATTTTAAGAATGATCAACAAAACTATGCCTTCATTGAAAAGAAAAACAATGAACTCTATAAGCTAAGACATGATTTAAAATACGATTACCTTCAAATGAAGGAATATGTAAAAAGAAAAGAATTTGAAAATGTGAATGAGATGATAGACAAAAGAATAGAGTCTCTCAATGATCATAACATGCTGATCATATCTGGTAATAAGCTATTTGATTCATTTATTAATATGAAATTAGAACAGCTCAAACTCAACAACATTAAACCAGCTATTATTGTATCTATTCAGGATATATCATTTATAGAGGATGAACATTTGAATATCCTTATAAATTATCTGTTTGATATCGCAATAGATTGCATGGAAAATAATGAATTAGAAGTAAAAATAACGGAAGACCAATGTGCCTTTGAAATCACATTGTATATGAATGATGCAAAAGAAAGAATCAATCAAATGAAATATGATACTCTTGTATTAATACTGCATAAATATCATGGAAGCTTACAAGTACAGCATGCTGGGGCATCACTCTATATCTCTACTCTTATACCTGTTTCATGACAGGTATTTTTGTTTATTATCCTCATAAATCGGTCAAACGTCCTCAAGATATTATTTATTTTTTTAAAGGTTGTATGATTGAAATAGGAGGTGCTTTACTATGATTGAGATGAAACATGTAAATATAAATTTTGGTGATCAAGTCATATTCAATGATGCTCATTTTAAAACATGTCCTGGTCGAATCACTGGTATTATTGGTAAAAGTGGATGTGGTAAAACAACATTCCTAAAATCATTATTATACCAGTACAAAGATAATCTTCTTTATGTAGATAATGTAGCTGTCAATAATTCTAATAAAGAAGATTATCTATTAAACAAGGTGTCTTATATTGATCAATTTGGGACATTCTTTGATAACATGAAAGTATATGAACATTTTGAATTTATTAATCACCTACAAGAAAGCCAATATGATCAAACCAAAATGAACAATATGCTTCATCTAGTAGGATTAGATCTTATAGATCCATCCTGCTATCCTTCTTCTTTATCTATTGGGCAGAGAAAAAGATTCTTAATAGCGTTATCCATGTATAAAGATGCATCCATCATTATTATTGATGAACCGACTGCTTCTTTAGATCAAGAAAATAAAGAAATCGTACTTCAATTACTCGAAAAACTAAAATCAGAAAACAAATATATTATCATTACAACTCATGATGAATATCTAATAAATCATCTAGACATTACTTATAGAATAGAAAATAGAACACTTGTATGTGATCAAAAAATAGATGAAATAAATCAAACTACTCAACTGAAGAAGTCAGACATCAACAGTTATCATAAGTACTTCTTCTATAAGAATAAAAGACAATGGTTTCAGTTTATTCTTGTATTACTTCTAGGTTTTATTATGACGATCTCTATTTCTACTAACGTAAGTGATAGTCTATTACAGGAAAATAAGTTATCAAGTGGTATAAAACAAGCCAATAAAGCAGAATTATATACAGGTAAGATGAATGATTCTTATATTGCGAATGGTGTAGATAGTTATTATATCGGTGATGCAGAGGTAAATCTTGATATAAGTACTGAGGAATTGAATCGTATTAAATCAATCAAACATGTAAAGAGTGTTTATCCATTTGATGTATTTGATACAATCAATCAAATGGAAGATGTGAGTAAAGGTACTGTTTATTATCAAGGAAGTAAAACACAGTTTGACTATTTTCAGGAAGGGAGTCCAATGATCGTTCCCTATTACTCTTTCCAGAATATTAAAGCAGATGGAAAAGAACTTAAAGGAAATGCAATCAGTCAATCATTCGCAAGAAAGCTAGGTATAGATAAAAAAGAAAAGAACTTTAAAATATCTATAGATGTATATATTCCAGTCCAACAATATACTTATCAATGTGAAATTGATGATTCTAAAACATTGGGTACTTTATCACAGGTTCTTACTAAGAAAGTAAATCTTGAAATAGAAATCAATCATATTATTTCAACAGATGATTATTATAATGAATTTCTTAGTGCTGGATATGTTGTACTTATGAATGACAAATCATTCTATACTATTTTAAATCAATACAATAACCAGACTCCTGATAGTTTATTAGATGCAAAAGAATACAATGCAGCTATTACTCCTTATCAAAGCAAAAATTATGTTGTAGAAGTAGACCGTATTAAGAACTTAAAAAGTGTTGAAAAAGAAATATCTCAGATTTCTAATAATTTCATTACTTATGATCAATATAATTCAGTGACAGATATGGTTGATGTCTATAAGGAAGAAAGAAAAGGAAGATATATTTTTATGGCTGTAGTAATATTAATCGCAATATTCCTTTATGTTCTTGTACAAATGAATGCATTGGATGATAGAAAGAATGAAATTAAATTGTTGAAGGTTTATGGTTTAAAGAATCAAATGATTTGTTCTTTAATGAATGATAATATGATTGTACAGTCCATCTTATCTCTATTACTAAGTATTCCTGGTTTCTTTATCGCAAGAAAAATTGGTTTCTTTGTGATTAATCGTCAGTCAATGACTATGAGTTTATTACTATTTATGATTATTCAAATAGGTGTGACTTTAGTTATTTGTTTCTTCTATATATGTTATAGTCAATGGTTTGTAAAGAAGGTTGATTTATGATTGAGATGAAGAATATCAATCTATCTTTTAAGAATCATATATTGTTTAAGAACCAGAATATAAGTATTCCGTCTTCTCAAATTACTGTAATCACTGGTGAAAGTGGTTCTGGTAAATCTACTTTATTATTTGAACTCGCAGGACTAACACATTACTCCAAGAATGAGTTTTATACCGACAGTAATGATTATGGTTTTGTATTTCAGGATTGTAGATTATTTGATGATTTAACAGTTATACAGAATATTCAACTATTTAGTGAGCTTGCTGAAGTTCCATTTCATAAAGATCAAATGATGAAGCTATTAGATGAATTAGATTTAAATATTGATTTAAATGGAAAAGTAGATGTTTTATCTGGTGGTCAAAAACAGAGATTACTTATATTATGCTGTATGATGGAGAATCCGGATATTATCTTTTTAGATGAGCCTACCGCTTATCTAGATACGATCAATAGAGAACATATGAGAAAGATTATTCATGAATTATGTCATAGATATCATAAGACAGTTGTGATTGCGACACATGATATGGGGATGTTGGAGATTGCTGATATACATTACCATATAGAGCACCAGCAAATCATATTAAAGAAAGAATCTTATACAGAAATCAATAAAATAGAACCTAAAGAACATATTCATACAAATCCTGTTACCTATTACTTAAAGGCTGAGAAGTCCAATAGAATCCATTATAAAAGAAATATTGTGATAAGTATTATGATGATCATAGTGACATATATGATGTGCTTTCAAGCTTATTATCAAAAAGAAACAGACACTATGATTAATAAAGCAATTGATAATGAATTAAGGATTTCTTATAAAGATGGTGGTAATGCTTATGATATAGGTGGTCAGCCTATTCCTAAAACACTCATTCAAGACATATCCAACAACAGTATGGTTCAAAGTATTCAGCCATTCTTCCAATGGAATGTCTTAAATATGCAGGAGACTATTGTCATACAGCCTTATTATGGGAATATGAAAACATATAAGACTTATACAAAACAAGCATTCAGTATTGAGAATAAACAACTCAATACTGATCATGTCTATATTTCTTATTCTCTCTATCAAAAACTAAACAAGAATATCCATATCACAGGGATTCTTCAAATACCTACAAGTAATACCTACACCTTCAACATGATTCCTTTTGAACTCGTTAATGCGAATGTCACAGATAAAGATATTCATAACCGATATACAAAAACAACAGAAAACATTATTTATATATCTCCAAAACTGTATCAGAAAATAGTAAATCAATATACACAAAACAATACATATCAGTCCAATGTCTATATCATCAAAGTAAACTCATATAAGAACATTCAATCTGTAGCTGAATTTATTAAAAAACATGATTCTGATATAAAGGTCTATAATCCTGTTTCTTCTGCAATATTAAATAAAACAACTACATTTGGATTTGAAATGATACAGCAGTTCTCTATGATTATGTTTGTCATGTTTATGAGTACATGTTTTATTATTGGAATATTTGATATTGTTTCTAGACGTTATCAATATGCACTATTATTAGTGAATGGATTGAATAGATTACAATGTCTACAATTAATATTAAAAGAACGATCTTCTTATTGTTTGACATCTACATTACTATCTATGATTTCAGTCCTATCTCTATTCTTCTTCCAATATCATATATTACCTTCTATAATGATAGAACAAGCTATTTCTATCTTAATCCTAATAAATTCTGTTATTCTAATTATTCCTTGTTTGACTTTTCTTGTATTAATGAGATCAAACAATGAAGGAAATCTATTAAAGACAAGCGAGTGATGATTATGAAAAAACTTCCCATTATTATAGTCTCTGTTGGATGTATTATTACTGGTCTTATTGTAAGTATGACTCCTGCAGTGAAAGTTGTGAATAATACCACGTATTCTTATTTCAACTATGAACTTCTCGGTATTGGTTTTGCGATTAGTTTATTGCTTGGTATTATCTCCTTATGGTTTATAAAAAGAAAAGGAAACTAATCACATATTAAATTCGGAGGGAAAAACATCTCTCCGATTTTTTTTCAATACTCAATAACTTATCTATAGCTCTGTGTTTGTATGATATAATTCTTATGTGGAACAACCGTATACGGTAGGTGGTTATCCTTGGTCGTTATGACGAAGGTACGCAACCCTTCGTAATTCTTCTTTTAAGTTGAAAACGGAGGTGATGCCTAATGACAACGTATGAAATAATCATGATCATGTTAACATGTTTAACGCTGATTATATCTTTATTAACACTTGTTGTTAGATTACTTCTTATCATTATTGATAAGAACGTAAAAAAATAACTACCTCACTCCCTGGTAAAGTTTGAGGTAGTTATTTTCTCATTCAAAATCCAAGGGCAACCGCTTACTGGTTGTTCCTTCTTCGTCTTTATTATAGTTTATGCTCAAATTAAAGTCAACATATGCGAATTATGGCTTATAGAAAGGAGATTGGGATTGTGAAAAAGATCTGTTTGATTATTATTTCTCTTATTCTTTGTGCCTGTCACACTACACCACAATTAGAAGGTACATGGAGATGTGAGAAATCTCCATTAGAAAACAATGATATCTATACTGAATATCTTACATTAGATATAGATAAAGACTTATCTTTTAATATGTATGATGCAGAAGCAGGTAATCCTGTCATAAGAGGAAAAATGATTAAGAAAGATAATACACTTACTCTCCAATGTGATCATCTTGATGATTTTGATCCACCTGCTTCATGGAAATCTATGAAAACAACTGAAACAATTCAATATTACTTTAAGAATAATAAGCTATATCTAAAGTATAATAATTCTACATTAGTGTTCTACAAGAAATAGAAGATTACATCTTCTGTTTTTTAATGCTTTTAACTAAAGCTCCAAACAATACAATAAGTATAATGGCTGAAAGCCAGAACTCTACTTTCATTTCTACAAGTATAAAACCAACTGAAAAGAGACTGATTAATTGATCAAAGTATTCAGATATATTATTAAAGACAGGAATCATCATCATAGCACCTGTTTCTATCATGATGATAATTAAGCATAATACAGTAATTACTATATGATTGATATGACATACCTGAATAAAGAAATAAAGGTTAATCACCGCAATAATATTTAATATATGGATCAACTGCCCTTTTGGATTCACAAGATAAGAGAGATATCTTGTACTGAATATAATATAAATAGGAAGATAATAAGACAACATTGTCATACTTTCTTTATAGTCCCCTATTCTATAGGCAAGATAGAAGATGAGTATTCCTACAATGATATCAATGATTAATCCAATCTTACGATTTCTTCTTTTCTTATACAGTTTCATCTCTTCTAGAGTAAGAGGTGGAAGATGATGTTTTTCTCTTTTACGATTGAATTCTTCATTCTGCTTCTTAAGTATATCATTCACATAATCATTCGATTGTGATTGTGCTTCTTCACTATAGTAGCTGATTGTATTTTGATGTGTATATGTATAATACACTTGATAGAGAGTACCGATAATAAGAAGAACTATACTAATAATAAGAGGAATCATATAAGGAACTGAAATAGACGGTAATATGAATACAAGAGCCAATACAATATAATCTAGTAAAATATTATATCGCTTGTTTTTCATAATAAGATCAATAAGAATAATCAGGATCATTGCTTCTACAACCTTTCCGCCTGCATGAGATGTTGGGGTAAGAATAAGATAGAATACATAGTTCCATAAGAAGATGGTGTATCTAAAGAAGCTATTGATCCATGTGGTTTTCCTTCCTTGATCATGAAAATAATTCTTAATAAATGTATCATGATCTTCCTTAATAAGTGTATCTAATTCTTTATGGTTCAGCTGTGCTGTGATTAATAGATCTAACAAGCTCATAAGTATATCATTCGCATAGAATCCTGGGTAATGTCTCTCTTGTGCATATTGATATGCCTTGTCATAGAATGCCTGATAGTCTCCGGTTAATTGATTTCTTAATGTGTTATATTGTGCAATCATTCTTTATCCTCCAAAACCTTTTCTACAATATCTGTTATCTTATAATAAGAATGTTTAAATTCTTCCAAATAGACTAATCCTTCATCCGTAATCTTATAGTATTTTCTATAGGGTCCAGCTTCTGATTTCACCTGTCTGCATGACAAATATCCCTTCTTAGACAAACGTGTTAATATCGGATAGAAGGTTCCTTCTCCTACATTCTCAAAACCATATTCCTCTAGTTTAACTAATAGTTCATAACCGTATGTTTCCTTATGACTAATAAGAGTAAGAATACATCCTTCCAATATTCCTTTCATCAATTGTGTATCCATTATGTCACCTACTTTGCAATGCAAAGTATATACTACTTTGTTATGCAAAGTAAAGAAATAATATGTAATTAAAAAAAGTTCTTAAGTGTTTCTTAATTTCCACACAAATTACACATATTAGATATATAATACAAAATTGTTGAAGATATAAAGTTGAGGGAGAACAGAAATGAAAAAACGTCATTTAAGAAAGAGGGCATATGTCCTATTAGGCTGTATTGTCGTTTTAGTGCTTGGTCTAAGCATTTATTTCATGACACGTCCAGCCGTTAGCTTTAATGAAAGTACACAGGATATTGAAATCAATAGTACTTACAATCCTATGTCTTTTATTAAAAAAGTAAGAGGTAATAAGAGTGATGTGACTGTAGATAATTCTAAAGTTAACGTCAAAAAACTTGGAAAGTATAAGATTACTTATACACTAAACAAGAAGAACTATGTATTAAATGTAGAAGTTGTAGATACTAAGAAGCCTACATTTAAGGTAGTGAATAAAGCAGTAGAAGTAGGTACTAAAGTTAAAGCGAGTGAATTTGTGACTGATATTAAAGATGAAACAAAGACTAAGACTTACTTTAAGAAAGATGTATCTTTTGATAAAGAAGGTACACAAAAGGTTACTGTTGTTGTAGAAGATCAGGGTGGTAATAAGACTGAAAAAGAAGTCAATGTGAAAGCAGTAAAGGATACTAAAGCACCATTACTTGCAGGTCTTCAGAATTATGATACGACTGTAGGTTCTAATATTGATTTCATGAAAGGTATTACTGTAGAAGATGATTTTGATAAGAATCCTAAGGTATCTGTAGACAGCAGCAAAGTAGATTTTGGAAAAGCAGGTACTTATAAAGTCATCTATACAACTAAAGATAAGTCTGGTAATAAAAGAAAGTATACACAGACTGTTATTGTAAATAATCCACGTCCTGCCAATGCAATCGCACCAAGTGGTGAAAAGGTTGTTTATCTTACATTTGATGATGGACCTTCTCAGAATACTCAGCGTGTATTAGATATTCTTGATAGATATCATGCGAAAGCAACATTCTTTGTGACTGGTAATGGTCAGAAATATAATTACTTAATTCAGGAAGCACATAAGAGAGGTAATACTATAGCACTTCATACTTATTGTCATGATTATCGTACTGTTTATGCTTCTACTGATGCTTACTTTAATGATTTAAATAAAGTAGGTAATATGGTTAAGGGTCTTATTGGATTTACTCCTCGTTATATTAGATTCCCTGGAGGAAGTTCTAATACAGTTTCTAGACATTATTCTGCAGGTATTATGAGTCGTCTTACTAGAATGGTACAGGAAAAAGGTTATCAGTATTATGACTGGAATGTCAGCAGTGGCGATGCATCAGGTAATAATGTGCCTACTGCAAGACTTATTGCGAATGCGACAGCTTCTCGTAATAATCAGATTATGATCTTATTCCATGATACAGCTGCAAAGAATACAACTGTAGAAGCATTACCTAAAGTTATTGAACATTATCAGAGCCTTGGTTATACATTCAAGGGTATTGATGATACAACATTTACACCTCATCAAAGAGTATTAAACTAAAGCCTCATTTGAGGCTTTTTTCTTTACTTAAATTTTACATAGACTTAAGAAGAACTTTTTATTGGTATGATAGACTAAAGACAAAAGAGAGGATGTCTATGATTTATATTACCGGTGATACACATTGTCCTTTTGATATCTCTAAATTAAAGCCTCATCATTTTCCTGAGGGACAGATACTTACAAAAGAAGATTATGTCATTATATGTGGTGATTTTGGAGCTGTATGGGATGATATGTTACCCGATTTATTCTGGCGTGACTGGTTGGATTCACAGCCATGGACTACATTATTTGTGGATGGCAATCATGAGAACTTTGAATTATTGGATGATTATCCTGTATCTCGCTGGCATGGTGGAAAGGTGCATTTTATTAAGGAATCTGTGATTCATTTGATGAGAGGACAGATTTATACAATTGATGGAAAGACATTCTTTACTTTTGGTGGTGGCTATTCATGTGATATAGAAACACGTGTAGAACATCGTTCATGGTGGCAGCAGGAATTACCTACGACTCAAGAATGGAATGAAGCACTCAATAACTTACTTCAATATAACTTTCATATTGATTATATTATTACGCATGATTGTCCATTCTATATTAAAGAACTTTTACATACACGTACTATTCCTTGTAACCTTGATGACTATACCCTTCCTCATCTTAGAAACATAGATGAAGTCATGGATGACATAGAACAACAAGTTACATATAAGTTATGGTTTTCTGGACATCTCCATATTGATCAAGCCATTTATAAACATGTTATTCTCTTTAATACGATTTATTGCTTAGAAAGGTGATATATATGAATCAACGTAAAACTGATTTTCTTAATTACTTAAAACATTTAAGTGTAACTACCCTTGTACATCAACAGAATTTTATTAATAAATGGTATGATCTTTTTAGTATGTTGGATGAAAATCAATATAATTCTATTTCTATAGATCATTTAACTGATGCTGAATATTATGTGATGAACTATTCTATTCCTCATGTAGGAAGCTATAAGGTTTATTTTAATATTGATCATGTGATTCAATCAGATGCTTATCAGACATCTTCTATTCAATCTATGACTGAAGATGAACTAGATAGAAATAGAATCAACCATCCTATTCCTTTTGATATGAACATCTACTTGTTAAATCAATTCCAATGTTCACAAAAGAATATAAAAAGCATTAAATATTATCCCGTTATTACTGATTCCTATATGAGTAATGGACTCTATACTGTCATTGATGGAAACCATCAACTAGAGATGTCATTAAGAGAACAAGACTTAGTTGAATTAAAGTACACTCCTTTCTATAAGTTAAAGAAGGAATGTTATGGCAATACGTTCAGCTATTTATTACATCATTTCATGAATGAAATGCATATAATTAGCTCTGATCCACAATACTTACTCAACCAATATCCATTACAAGAAACAATTCGTATTTAAAGCCTACTCAATGTAGGCTTTTTCTTTTGGTATCCTATATTTTTTGTTTATTATTCACATTTTCATGATATAATTTTTTCGGAAAATATACTGAATAATATCGTAAGGAGATTTGTTTTGAAGAAAAGAATTATTTCAATTGTTTGTCTATTTTTACTCATCTCATTATTACCTGGATGTTCTTCAGATAAAGAAGAAGAATCTGATGCGATTATTGTGAATGATCAGATAGGACGTCAGATTACAATTAAAGACCAAGTAAAACGTGTAGTAAGCACTTCATATATAACAACTTCTACATGCCTCGCATTAGGAGTAAATGATCAGTTAGTTGGTATAGAAAAGAATGCTTCATCTAGAAGCATTTATCAAAAGACTGATCCTGATTTATTAGAACTACCTCAGGTAGGATGTAATGTCAGTCTTATTGCAAAGACAGCACCTGATGTAGTATTTATGATGAAAGAGAATAAGAATCTTATTGAGGATTTTGAAGAAAGACATATTAAAGTTATTGTGGTTGATCCTTCTAGTGAAAAGAAGTATGATGCCATGGTTTCACTTATTGCGAAAGTTTGTGGTAAACAAAACAATGCGAAGAAGTTAAAGAACTACTATAGTACTAAAAAGAGTAAGATGAATAGTTTAGGTACTTCTAATAAGCATGTTTATATTGCTTCAAAAGAGTCTATTTATAGACCTGTCACACCTTCTATGTTTCAAAATACTATACTAACTACAGCACATGTGAAAAATGCTGCAGCGAGTATTAAAGGTGTAGACTACCCTACTGTTGCGTTAGAAACATTATTAACTTTAAACCCAGATATGGTGATCATGCCTCGTAATGCTTCTTATTCAAAAGATTCTATTTATAACTATGAATTCTTCTCATCACTTGATATAGTGAAGAACAAGAAGATTTATATTATGCCTGATGTGGTTGAATCATGGATGGATCCTGTTCCTTCTCATATTCTTGCATCACTCTGGCTATCATATGTACTTCATCCTCATGATTATACATATGAGAATTATAAAAAGGATGTAATAGATTTTTATAAAGAGTTTTATGGTTTTAGTCTTGATGAAACACTTATCACAAAATAGAAAGGATAGAAAAAGATGTTAAATATTCAGGAATATGTAAGACCTCAGTCGCTTGAGGAAGCTTATGAACTCGTTCAGAACAGAAAAAACATTATTGTAGGTGGTATGTTATGGTTGAAGATGATGAATAGATCAGTTGAAAAGGCAATTGATTTATGTGATCTTCATTTAGATACTATCGAAGAAGATGATGAACAGTTTACTATTGGCGCAATGGTGACATTACGTCAGTTAGAAACTCATGCAGGATTAAATGCTTATACACATGATGCAATGAAGCATAGTGTAGAACATATTATTGGTGTGCAGTTTAGAAACTGTGCAACTGTGGGAGGTTCTATTTTTGGTCGTTATGGTTTCTCTGATGTATTATCTATGTTTATGGGATTAGATGCTTATGTAGAATTATATAACGGTGGTATTGTACCTATAAGAGAGTTTGCTTGGATGCGTCCTTCTCTTGATATTCTTGTACGTGTTATTGTAAAGAAGACACCTATTAAGGTTTGTTATAAGTCACAGAGAAATGTAAGTACTGATTTCCCTGTTCTTACTTGTTGTGCAAGTTATATGAATGATACTTATTCTGTAGTAATTGGTGGTCGTCCTTTAAAGGCAATTGCTTATGAAAAACAGATGGAATTAAATGATGAGTCTATTGAAGCTTTTATTGAAGAAGTATCTTCTGAAATCAAGCTTGGAAGCAATAACTTAGGTAGTGCAGAATATCGTCAGAAGCTTGTAAAGGTTCTTATGAGACGTTCATTAAAGGAATTGGAGGCACAGTAAGATGGAAATTACAATTACATTAAATGGAAAAACAATTACTCGTAGTATTTTACCTGATACTCTTCTTATTGATTTTGTAAGAAGTGAGCATTGTCTTAGTGTTAAAAGAGGTTGTGATACAAGTAACTGTGGATTATGTACAGTATTATTAGACAACAAACCAGTTCTTTCTTGTAGTGTTCTTGCAGCTAGAGCTGCAGGTCATGAAGTGACTACTTTAGAAGGACTACAGGAAAAGGCAAGACCTCTTGCTGAATTTATTGCTGATCAGGGTGCTGAACAGTGTGGTTTCTGTAATCCTGGATTTATGATGAACACAATCGCATTACTAGAAGAAAATAAAGATCCTAGTGATGATGAAATCAGAGCATTCTTATCTGGTAACCTTTGTCGTTGTTCTGGTTATGAAGGACAATTAAGAGGTATTAGAAACTATATTAATTACTGCAAGGAAAATGGAAAGGAAGTGTTAGGATGAGTCAGGAATTAAAGCAGGTTAATAAACCTATAAGAAAAAAAGATGCAATGAACCTATTATTAGGTAAACCTGTCTATGTTGATGATGTAACACCTCATGACTGTTTAATTGTAAAGCTTGTTCATTCTCCTCATGCTAATGCATTAATTGAGAGTATTGATACAGAAGCAGCTAAGGCAGTAGATACAATTGAAGCTGTTTATACTTATAAAGATGTGCCTCAGAAACGTTTCACTATGGCTGGTCAAACTTATCCAGAACCAAGCCCTTATGATCGTTTGATCTTAGATCAGAGAGTAAGATTCGTAGGTGATCCAGTTGCGATTGTTGCTGGTTATGATGAAAAGAAAGTAGATGAAGCATTAAAACTTATTAAAGTAAAATATCAGGTAGAAGAAGCTGTATTAGACTTTAGAACTGCTAAAGATAATCCTATTCTTGTACATCCTGAAGATAACTGGAAAGCATTATGTCCTGTAGGGGCAGATAATAAGCGTAACTTAGTAGCCACTGCAGATGAAACACATGGTGATCTAGAAGAAGTATTTAAATCATGTGATCATGTGATTGAACGTACTTATCACGTTCCTGCAGTCAATCAGGCGATGATGGAAACATTTAGAACTTATTGTGAAATTGATACTTATGGTCGTTTACATGTTATTAGTTCTACGCAGATTGTCTTCCATGCACGTCGTATTCTTGCGAATGCTTTAGATATTCCTAAGTCCATGATTCGTGTTGAAAAGCCTCGTATTGGTGGTGGATTTGGTGCAAAGCAGTCACTTGTTACTGAAATCTATCCTGCATTTGTTACATGGATGACTAAGAAACCATCTAAACTTATTTATACACGTACTGAATCTCAGATTGCGGGTAGTCCACGTCATGAAATGGAAGTCACTACTAAAGTGGGTGCTATGAATGATGGTACTATTCGTGCCATTGATGTATATACATTATCTAACTCTGGTGCCTTTGGTGAACATGGTCCTACAACTGTAGGTTTATCAGGTCATAAGTCTATTCCTCTTTATACAAACAATCTAGAAGCATTCCGCTTCCATTATGACGTTGTTTATACAAATAGATTATCTTCTGGTGCATATCGTGGATATGGTGCGACTCAGGGTATTTATGCATTAGAAACATGTGTCAATGAATTAGCTGATATTTTACATATGGATCCAGTAGAAATCAGAGAAAAGAACATGGTACGTCAAGGTCAGAAGATGGATGCCTACTATGGTGAAATTGCGGATAGCTGTGCATTAGATAAATGTATGGAACGTGCTAAGAAAGAATTTGACTGGGAAAACCGTAAGACTCCTACTGTAATGCCTGATGGTCGTATTAAGGCAGCAGGTGTTGCAATGGCAATGCAGGGCTCAGGTATCTCTGGTGTCGATGTGGGGTCTGCTACATTAAAGTTAAATGATGATGGTTCTTATATGTTAAGCATTGGTGCTGCAGATATGGGTACTGGATGTGATACTATTCTTGCCCAGATGGCAGCAGAAGAATTAGAATGTGATGTAGACAATATTGTTGTCTTTGGTGCAGATACTGATGCTTCTCCATATGATTCTGGTTCTTATGCTTCTAGTACAACTTATGTTACTGGTATGGCTGTAAGAAAAGCGAGTGAAGAGCTCAAAGAAAACATGATGAAGATTGCTGCCAATAAGTGGGAATGTGATCCTGAATCATTAGTATTTACTGGCAATACAATTGATAATCCAGCAACAAATGAATCATTTACACATATGGATATCGCAACATTCTCACAGTGTGGTAATACAGTCCCTATCCAGGTAACATGCACTCATTCATCTAAAATTTCTCCACCACCATATATGGTAGGTATGGCAGAAATTGCATTAGATAAAGAAACAGGTTCTGTAGAAATACTAGATTATGTAGCTGTTGTAGACTGTGGTACTGTCGTAAATACTAATCTTGCAACTGTACAGACTGAAGGTGGTCTTGTACAGGGTATCGGTATGGCATTATCTGAAAGTATTACTTATTCACCTAAGGGTGGTTTAACTGAAAATAACTTCATGACATATAAGATTCCTACAAGACTTGATATGGGTCATTTACGTGTTTATTTTGAAAGCAGTTATGAAAAAACAGGTCCATTTGGTGCGAAGTCTATTGGTGAATGTGTCATCAATACACCAGCCCCAGCCTTATGTGCTGCCATCCACAGTGCATGTGGTGCATGGGTGAGAGATCTTCCAATGACACCTGAAAAGATTGTCATGGCTATCGATGAATAAAACATATATTATATATCTTGCATCAGGAAACAGCAGACGTTTTAAAGAAAACAAACTGCTGTTTCCTTTTCAAAATAAACCGTTATATCAACATGCATTAGATCTCATATTAAAGGAATATGATCATGTAATTGTCGTATCACAATATGATGAGATACTACAATATGCGTCTCAAAGAGGCGCTCTGGGCATTTTATGTTTAGAGAGTATTCATGGTCTCTCTTATTCTATTAAGGCAGCTGTGAACTATTTAAATACGTTAGAGAAGCCATTTAGAATGATCTTCATGGTCGCTGATCAGCCTTATATTACTATGAATACTATAGATAAACTGATGCATACAAAGCATAAACTTGCTAGTTGTGCCTATAAAGATAAAGTAGGCAACCCTACTCTATTTGATAGCTCTTATATTCCTGAGTTACTTCTATTAAAACAAGACCAAGGTGGAAGAAAGGTATTAAATAAGCATCATGATGAAGTAGACTATATACAAGTAGAAAATGTAAGAGAACTCTATGATATAGATTATCAAGAAGACCTGAAGCAACTACAATAGTTGCTTTTTTATTGCATCAAAAAAGCCTCTCTTTCGAGAGACTTAAGTGTTACATATGTTTCTTTGCAAAGTTCCAAGTATCT
>ENA-OPVT01000788-OPVT01000788.1-human-gut-metagenome-genome-assembly--contig:-NODE-788-length-22429-cov-2.181908_pt1 | contig 22429 bp, 24 predicted proteins | sample MGYA00241499_ERZ501990 | MGnify/ENA primary metagenome ERZ501990 (study PRJEB25962, sample SAMEA2042104) | human gut metagenome | biome: human gut; feature: human-associated habitat; material: faeces...
AAGAGCTATGTAGATTAAATGATTCCCTTTTAAGTAAAATAAAAAAACTTTCTCCTAAGTGGTGGGAGTTTTGGAAATGGTAGAAAGTATTTTTATAAAGGGTAATATTCCAAGCTCTAAGAATAGTAAGCAATGGACAGGAAAGATGTTAATTAGCTCTAAGACAGTCAGAGCATATGAAAAAAACTATTCTTTTCAGTGGTATCTACAAGAGAATATAAAAAAATTCAAAGAGCTTTTAAAAGGTAAATCAAAGCCTTACAGGATAGGTTTTTATTTTATAAGAGATTCAGCCAGAAAATTTGATTATATAAATGCAGCTCAATTACCTTGTGACTTGATGGTTAAAGCTGGAATGATTGATGATGATAATTGTAATGAGATTATTCCAGTCTTTATGGGCTATGAAGTGGATAAAAATAATGCTGGTGTTAGAATTACAGTACTAGGAGAAGAGGCATGAGAAATAAAAAACTAGAAACTTTCTTGAAAAATGTTGATAGGGGAATTTATAAGAATTGCTATATCAAATTGAAATTAGATAAAAATGGATTTGTAGTTAAGTTAAGCATTGAACAAGAGATTGATGAAAAAGAAAATCAATAAGAAAATAGAGGGATAATTTACCCCTCTTATTTTTTATATTTTTAATCTTTTTTCTATAAGGTCCATTAATTCAATAAGCTCTTCTTTATTTGCCATTTCATTTATAAATTTCTTTGCTTTACTTTTATAATTAGCAATATTATTTTTAGCCTTTTGTTCTGGATGAGCTTCTAAGTATCTTTTAGTTGCTGCTGTTTGTTGCTCTGTAGTTTTATATCCTTTTCTCTTCTTAATTTCTTCCATTTTCCCACCTCCTGTGGTATAATATATTTAATAAGGGAAACACTCAAACCCGCAAGGGTTGGGGTAACTTTTAAAGGTACATTTTAATAGTGATTTCGAATCTGCCAATTCTTAGAACTATCTTAATGTATTTCTTCATAAGTTTAACCCCCTTTCTTGGTAGAATTAAGGTTTCCCTTATGGTTTTAATTTAGCATAGTTAGACAACTATGTCAAGAATTTTTTTTGATTTGTGAAAAAATAATATACTAGTTAGCACTCAGAGCGGAGGGGACTAGATGAATTACAGATTATTTTCTGTAGTTTTTCTAGTTCCCTTTTTTTATTTTAATCCAGGAGGTGTGGCAGATGACGTGAGTTCTAAAGAAAAGATAATAGCATATTTAAAATTAGGTAAAAGTAATAAAGAAATTGCTGAACTATGTAACGTGTCTGTCAGAACTGTAGAGAGACATAAAAAGAGTTTAACGACAAGCGACAGCGACACAAAAAACGACAAACGACAAAACGACAGAATTAAGAGAGAACAAGCTAAAATACTGGTCGAAGAGGGTGCGACTATAAGAGAAGCATCGGACAAAGTCGGACTTCCTAGGAGCACAGTAGGCGACATCAGTTCTAAAGAAAATCTTCAACAAACACAGCTTGAAAATCTAAAAAGTTTTCGTGATGAGTATAGAAAAGAAATTAGAGAAAATAAGTTAAAAAGATTAGCTTTAAATAATAAAAATTTAAAGAGATTAGCTTATGAAATAGAATACAAAGCAGAAACATCAAAGGCTGATTTTGAAAAAATAAAACTTAGTGAAGAAATAGAACAACTGATATTTGAATCAGATAGAATTGAAAGATTGGAAAGATTTGAATTAGAAAAAGCTAAAAAAGTAAAAAAAGCAAATTTACCACCAGCGTACTTTGATGATATGGATCAGGAGCTAGATAATGAAGAATAAAACTTGGAAGGAAAGATTTACACCTAAACAATGGGAAGTTTTAAAAGCTGATAGAAAATTAAATCCTAGAATTTTATTTCTTTCAGGAGCAATGGGAAGTGGTAAAACTGCTGTTCTTCTTATTCCTTTTCTAAAGCATGTAAAAAAATATATTGGTAAAGGAGTGAACTTTATAATTGGTGGGGCTACTCTTGGAAGTATTAAAAGAAACTTTCTTGATGATATGGAAAAGATGATAAGAGAACCAATTCATCTAAATATAGATAACTCCTTTGAGCTTTGGGGCAATACTGTATGGTGTTTTGAAGGTAAAAACTCTGATAGTTGGAAGAAACCTAGGGGAATGAATGCAGCAGGGGCATTACTGGGAGAGCTTACAGCTTTAAATAAGAGATTTGTCAAAGAAGTAGAAAGCCGTTGCAGAGTTCCTGGAGCTAGAATATTTGGAGATACTAACCCTGATAGATCTCAACACTGGGTAAAAACAGAGTTTTTAGATAAGTCAGGGGACAAGTTAAGTGATGGAAGAATAAACCTTTTAGCATTTCACTTTAAATTAGATGATAATACATTTTTACCACAAGACTATATTGAATCAGTAAAAGCAACTACTCCAATAGGTGTTATGTATAATAGAAACATTTTAGGAATGTGGACAGATGAAACAGAAGCCAGCATATATGGAGAGTACACAAAATATATAGAGAAATATCAAAGTTTATACCTTGAAAGTGGTAGAAATAAGTTGTTTGTATCTCTTGACCTTGGTATAGGAGATGGAACAGCTTTGACCTTTGGAACATTAGAGAAAGAAAAACTCTATATTCTACACAGATATATAAATCATGGCCAGCCTTCTTCTTTCTATATTGATTATATAAAAGAACAGGCTAAATTATTAAAATTTGAGTTGCATGAGATAGTAATTATATTACCTCACGATAGTGTCAAGAGAGAAGATGCAGGGCAATTTATAGCAAGTAGATACAATACTTATAAAAAGGAGTTTATGAATGTTGTTAAGATACAAGCTATTAGAGTTACTGACATGATAGATAATACAAGATATCACATGTTTAATAAAAATATTCTTGTAAAGGAAGGTATGGAGGATTTTATCTCTATAATTAATCAATATTCATGGGTAGTTGACAGTGATGGAGTGATTAATTCTAAACTTCCTGATCATGGAAAAGAATGGAATGCACCTTCCAATACAGTAGATAGCCTTGAATATCTTGTATTCCATACTTTAGGAATGCCTAAGACAGTAAGCAAAGAGGTAAGAAATGAACTTGAATTAGAAACTGATTATACTAGAGAGTATAAAAGAACATATAAAGTTAAAAATAGGAGCTATTGAAATGATTAAAAAAGTAATGAGCTTAGATATTGATTTCTTTTTTCCAAAAATGAATACTTACCAAAAATATTTTGATGTAGATTTAACACCTAATCAAAGTTGGCAAGTAGTAAAGTGGAAAGCTGAAAAAAATAAAAAAAAATTAACTTTTGAACCTTGTAATTTTGCCCTAGAATACGTTAAAAAGATACTTATTAACAAGTGTAAAGGGGCAAAAGTAATAGGGATAAAAGAGCATGATGAGATCCTTGAAGTGTTAAGACAAAATAAATGTGAAAATGCAGACTTATATAACTTTGATTTTCATGAGGATATCTGTTATGGCAATGAAGATGATGAGCCTAATTTAGAAAATTGGATTCAATTCGCTAGGCAAGAAAATTTAATTAAAAGAATTGCATGGATTTCACAAGATGGAAGTAGAAAAACAGGATTATCAACTATTTGTGCTAGTACAATGTGTTGGAAAGATTGTGATGAGAATATGCTTCCTGATTTTGATTTATTGGTAGTGTGTACTTCAAGACATTTTACACCACCAAAATATTGGTATCTAAATAAAATGTTAAGAAAAATAGCAAAAGGAGGTGGAAAATAATGGGATTTGGTAGAAGATTAAGAAGAGCTTTCAGGAGAATAGTAGGGAGATCAGGTGGAGCAATAGCAGGAGCTGTAGTAGGAGGTTTAGTAGGAGGACCAGCAGGAGCATTAATAGGTGGTACACTTGGAAACTCACTAGGAGGAAAAGAAGATAAAACTCAACAAATGCTTATAGAGAGACAAAATCAATTACTGGAAGAACAAAAAAAGAAACAACAACAAATGTTAGAAGCTGCTAAGTTACAAGAGGAAGAAAATTCTAAGTTAGCAGGACAAGTGACAGGAGAGCAAACTAATTTAACAGAAGGGCAAGAAAATAAAGGTAATGATTTTGCTAGTTCTGGAACTTCAGATATAGACACTGACTGGTTAGAAGGTGTTATAGATGAAGATGTAAAAGAGGGAGTAGATAAAAATATAGTTATATAAGAGGTGGACCATGACAGAGGAGCAAAGAAGAAGAGCCCTTTATTACTATAGACATTCTGAAGAGCATAAACGTGCAATAACTAGCTTTTATACTAAAGTTAATAAATATATTAGACCTTTCTTTGATCTACAAGAAAAAGAATATTCTAAAAATCCACAGATAAACAAAAAGTTAAAACATATAAACTTATATATTATCAACTGTGTAGAGGACTTTGTTAATTATCTAATGTCAACTTTATTACCTCGTGGAGAGCAATGGGGGAAAGCTACCATTGATAAAGAGATTTTAAAATCTTTGATGATGGACATAGAAACTCCGTATGCTAATGTACAATCTAATGAGTTAAAAAAAGCTTTAGATGATGGGACTAATACAGTATTTAGATTTTTAAACAAGTCTAACTACTTCAATGAAATATATGAGGCTGTATATGATAGTGTGGGATTTGGAACTGGCTGTTTTAAGGTATTAGAGAGAGATAATCCAGTAAGACCAATTATATTTGAGTATGTTTCTTTTAATGAAATATTTGGAGTAGATGATCCATTTGGAAAACCTTCCTTTATTTTTAGAAGATATACAAAAATGAATGAGGAAAAAACAATGGACCTTTTCCCTAATGCAGTATGGAACAATTTTTCTACAGAACTAGAAGCAGAAAGAACTTTAATAGAGGTTGTTATTCCAGAGATTGATGACAAAACAAATAAATATACATTTTTGCATGGACTATATACCGAAAACTTTGAAATAGCTTTATTTGAAGAGTACTTATCATATAACCCTTATGTACTATTTAGATTTAGACAACAGCAAGGTATATTTTGGGGAGTAGGACAAGGGCTTAAATGTATTGATGATTTTGAAACATTAATAGAATTTGCAGCAGCAGATAGAGAGCAAGTTCAAAGAGTAGCAAGTCCTCCAGTAGTAGTGACAGGAGCAGAGGAATTATATGAAAGTATTAGCATGAAAGCTGGGGCAATGAGTTATGGGGGAATGTCTAACCCTACGGATCCAGACAGAGTGATAGTCACTCCGATTTTACAAGGTCAACAACTGATGCCTATTGAAATGAAAATACAGGAAATTCAAAAAAATATTGATAAAGCTCTATTTGTAAATCCTTTGGGAGAAGTTACAGACAAACAAATGACAGCTTTTGAAAATAGTTTAAGAGCTCAGATGTTTAGAAAGAAGTTTGTTGGAGTATATGAGAGAACATCATCTGAACTATTAGAGCCTACTTTTAGAAATTGCTTTGAAATATTAAAGAATAAAGGTTTGATATCCATTCCTGATGAATATGACACAGCTATTGAAATAGAGTTTAGTAATGAATTATCACAAATCAATGATAAAACTAAGGTAAATTCTATGCTGCAATTTGCTGATATCTATTCTAAATTTGTAGGAGCAGAGGAAACAAAAGTTATATTTGACCCTGTAAAATTAAAAACATACCTAGTTGATAGTTTAAGTGTTGATAATGAACCTTTAAGAGATGATAAAGAGATTGCAGAGGCACAAGAGCAAAAACAAAAAGAACTTGCAATATTATCAGCTCAAAGGGCAGGAAATGCAGTAGGGCAACCAGTATTAACACAGGAACAAGGGCAAAATCTAGTGGAAGGAATGATGTAGTTGCTTAGAAAAAAAGAAATAGTTGAATTAGGAGATCTATTAAAAAAGTATTCTGATAATGATGATATCTATAGATTGATAGATTTATCTTTAATAGTTTATCAAAAAGGGAATACTGAAACAGATAACTTTCTATCTGAATTAAGATATGACCTTATAAAAACTAAAAAAGAATTAGAAAGTAAAAAAGGAGGGGAAAACTAATGGAAGATGAAGTTGAAAAAATAGAAGAGATAGAAGAAGAAACTGAAGAACAGGATCCTATCCCTGAAGAAGAAGAGTCAGCAGAACAAGAAGAGGCTGGATTACCTTATGATTTATCATTCTTAGAAGTAGAGTTTGATGATGATGTAATGGAAGAAATTAAACCTAAATTAGAAGAATTTCAAGTGATGGGCTTTACTCAAGAGCAAGTGGAATATATTTTAATTGAAATGCTTATGGAAGAATATGCTGAAGATGATGAGGATATTCCAGACTTCAAGCAAGAAATAAATTCTAAACTCTCTAAAGAAGAGAAATTGGCATGGAAAAGTACAGGAACAATGTTAATTAAAAAGCTTGGAAAAGAACATGCTGAAGCTATAAAAGAGATGATGTGTAATCCTTCGATGTTTAAAGTCTTGTATCAATTAACAGGTAAACAAAAAAATGAAGGTAAAAGCATTGGTGTTAAAGAGGAACTTATTCCAAAGAAAACAAGTGATGACTACTATGATGAGTACATAGGAGAGTTAAAAAAGGCACTTGGGAATAAGAAAAAAGTTATGGAAATAAAAAACAGATGGCTTAAAGAGCATCCAGAATTAAAAAGAAAAATAAAAGTATAAGGAGGAATGTAAAATGGCAGGAGGAACAGATATATCAAAACCAATGTCAGGGGATTCAAGAATTAGCCCTGTACATAGAAAACAATACCAAGATTCAGTAATTGAATTAATGAGTGTAAACTATGGTGGAAAATTAAGAGAATGGTGTATTGTACAAAATTGTGAGGGGAATAGTTCAACTATTTTCAATACAATAGAGGGTACTGCAATTTCAAGAACTGGAGATTTTGAAGAGGGAAGATTTGTAGGTGGAACTGGAAACCAAGAAACTGAAAACGTTGATTTTCAATTTGGAACTGTTGAAGTATCTCCTAAACCTATTTATGCAGGTAACTGGGTACATGAAACTCAATATCATCAAACAATGTTAAATATTGACAGTTCTATTTCTAAAACACAAGTTACAGCATTAGGAATAGAAGAGGATAAAGATATTATAAAAGCAATAAAAGAGGTTTCTATTGATGAAAAAAATAAATTTGGAAACTCAGCTAAACCTTTAACTTTAAAAACTTTCACTGAGGCAATAGACTATGCAAGAATGTTTTTAGGTACAGGAACAAGAATTGCAATCTTGGCCAATAAAACTGACATTGCTAAATTAAGAAGTGAAAATGGATTTGCTGCTTTATCATCTGATTATGCTCAATTCTTTGGAGTACAAAAACCAGGAAGTGAAGATTTAGCTTGTGGAAGAATAATCACTTGGAGACATGACTTATTAGAGCCTAATGAAATGTACTTCTTAGCTGATCAAGTAATGGGATTAGCAACATGGCATGATAATATAGGAACATCTATAAGCTATAAAGATGAAAAATCAAAATATCTTTTAAAATCTTGGACATCTATTGGAGTTAAAAACTTAGATAAATTAGGTGTATTCAAATTAGAATTTAACAATTCGGCTGCAGGTTAAAAATTAAATAAACATAAATAGGGGAGATAATTAAAATCTCCCTTATTTTAAAATATGGAGGTTTTATGTTACGAAAAGGGCAAATAGTTGCTAATGCTTTACTGCTTTTAGGAGAAGTTAGAAACTATAACAATAATAACTATCAAATATACCAAGTGGCTATGGATATTATAGAAACTATAGTTAATGAGATTGGATCTAGTCCAGTGTATAGAGCAAATGCTATTAAAAGTGAACTAACTTTAGTTAAAAAAGAAAATAATAAATTTTACTATAATAAGCCTTCTGAAATGCTTTCTATAGTAAGAGGATATACAAAATATAATGAACTAGCCCCATATGAGATTGAGGGGGAATATATAACTTCTAACATTGAAGATTTAACTATTTTGTATTGTAGACCATTACCTATTGAGGAGTATCCTGGATATTATTCAGATATATTCTCATATTCATTAGCTGAAAAATTAGCTGAAGCTTTCAGTCAGTACAATAAGAAGCTTGATTATATTGCCTCTAAGAAAAAGCAAGCTGAATACAAGATAAATAGAATAGAGGCACCAAGATGGAGGAATTATCTAAATGAGTAAAAAGAATATACTACAACAAAAATTCTTATATGGAGAAAGTGGAATAAGACTATTAGGATTAGGTAATACAGAGGCATATTCTCTATCAGTAAAAAATGCAGATAATGTTTTAATAACTCCAATAGGTTCTTTAAGAGCTGCTCCTAAATTTGATGAAATGAATTTTTCCAATATAAATGAAGATATTTTGGAGATAAGAGATACCAACTTTAAATATAGTTTTATCATAACAGCTACCAAAGTTTATTCTATTGAGAAGTCAACTTTTACTATAAAAGCTAGTGTTGATCATAAAGTAGAGAATCCATGTGTCTTTAATACCTTTGAAAACTTTTGTGTAGTAGGTAATCTTATTACAACAGAGATATTTCAAGTTAATAAAGATACTGGGGCTTTTGGAATAGCTAATTTCTTTAATAGTATAAAGAAACCTTTGAGATTTAAGAAACCTTTTCAAGGAGAGTTATATAAATGGCTTACTATTAAGGAATATGATATTTCAACAAGTCAAACTAAAGATGTGAAGAAACTTATAAAAGTTCAAACCTATAAGGATCCTAATGGTTTTGGAACTGATGGAACAGGTAAACTTACTATAAATGGAGCAAGTAAAACTATTGCAAGAATATATTGTATAGCATCAACAGATTTATCAGAAAAAATATTTGATGTTAGTGAGTTTTCAGAGGGAGATTATATTTTTAACTTCTATACTGGTATTCCTGAAAATATTGTAATTAATAATATTGCTGTAAATCTTAGTGGAAATGCTACAGATAAAAAAGGACAAGCTTATTATACAGGCTTTTCAGTCAATAATATACCTAAAGGAGATGCTTGTATAGGTGAAATTATAAAGATAGATAAAACAGTAGTTAAAGATATATGTGTCTTTCAAAATAGATTATGTATGGCCACATCAACAGAGCTTTTCTTCTCTGAAATGTTTAACTATACAAACTTCTTAGGAAATGAAAAGAATACAGGAGCTTTTTATATAAAACCAAGCCCTATTAAATCTATTCAACCAAATATAAGAAAAATAGCAGGTAATAGAGGGCTCTGGGTAAATACTGACAGGGGATATTACGTATTAGGATTTAATAATCAACTTAGTGAAAATGATGCCTTTATGCAAACTGCTACAGATAAAATACCAAGCTTAGAGCAGGTATTGATAGGAGAAGTTATCTACTTTATAGATGTAAAAGGAGTGGCCTATAATGTTCAAAATATAGGAGAAACTATATTAAAATTTGTGGCCATTGAATTGGATAAATTTGATATAAGAAGAAATTCAAAATATATATCTAGTTTAACTATTGATGGTGTGGAATATGTTGTAATAGTTGATAAGCTGCAAGGAAATAAGATTTATTTATATAGGCCAATAAAAGAAAATTTATTTAGTAGAATCTCTTTAATGATTAATAATCAAGGCAAGAAAGTAGTAGGGTGGTATGATAACTATTTCTTAGGGAATAAATTATACATTCAATCTGATAATTTTGTTGAAAATATAAAAATTGGAGTTCTTCCACCATATATGAGTACTCAAGACTATGGATTGTATTTGAATAATGATGCTATCAATGTAGTGAGAGTAGTTTTAAAAATACTAAATGAAAATAATGAGGCTGTAGAAAAGATCACTATAAATGGCACTGAAATTTCTAATATTGAAAATGACATATATAATACCTATGTTTTAAATGATTGTTTTCAATTAGAAAATGGTTTTGATATAGAGGTAAAAACTAAGGGAAATGATAAGGTATTTGAGTTATTGGGAATAGAACAGACTGTGGAATAAGGAGGGAGATTTTATGTTAGGTATGTTAAGTACTGCTATGGCTGGAATGAATACATTTGATATGGCCATGTTAGGAGTTAATGCTATTGGGGCTGTAACTGGATTATTGGGCTTAGGGAACAAGAGTCAATATAAAACTCAAAAGAATATAGCAAAGGCTAAAATGAAACAATTAGAAGCACAGAAAGAGATTGCTAAGATGACTACTGAATATAATGTCAAGAATGCTAAAGAAAGTTATTATACTAACTTTGGTAGATTAAATAGTGATTATGCAGGAACAAGATTTGAACTTAATAATCAAATAACAGATATTTATGATAATTTTGTTGGTTTCTTAGGAAGTGATACTGGAATACAAAAAGGTGAAATTCTCCAAAGAAAACAAAACTATTTAGAAGCAGAGGCAAAAAGTAATCTAATTAAAATTAATGATAGTCAAAAACAGGATCTTCAGGCACTATCTAAGGAAAATATCCAAACTTTATTAGGTTATGGCCAAGACTATTACAATCAATTAACAGGTGTACAAAATGCTGAACTAGATGTTATAGCAGCTCAAGCAAATGCTAAGAATCAATTAAAGGCTAATCAACTTGGAAGTATTCAAAGTATGCTTGGAAGTGTTATGAATATGGGACAAATAGCATCTAAAGCTTATGAGAGAGAAAGACTTTATGGAACTATGAATAATGTCCCTACATTTGAAAGTAATTTCACAGGTTTAAAACTTGAAAAATTTGGATTATAAGGAGGAATAAAAATGAAAAAAGATATACCTATTCAAGCTGGAACTCCTAATGTTGTAACTGGAGTTCCTGAAATAAAAATGACAACAGGAGATTTTACAAAACAATGGACAGATATTTTTACCAAAATGGCTAAAGATGTATATGCAATAGGAAATCAGTTCTTAGAAGTAGATAGAGAGATAGAAGAAAATAAAGAGTTCATGGATGTTAATCAGAAGATACTGGAGAAAAGAAAACTGTATAGTGATGAGTTTGAAAATCCTGAAAAGATAGATCTAAACAATGCAGAATGGAGAAAACAAAGAGATGAGGCACTTAAAAAATTAAGAGAAGAAGAGTTCCAAATCATAAGATATAGTAAAATAAATAATATCTCTAAAGATAAGTTTGCTGACACTTCAAACACTTATTATATGGAAAAATCTGTAAAGAATAATATGGTTTATGGAGAGTTCACAAGACAGAATAATTTATCTAGGGCAACAAATAATATAATAGATTCTATTGAACTGATAGGGCAAACAGATAACGAAAGTGAAAGAGTTGGATTGGTTAATAGCATAAATAATAGTAGAGGTATATTAATAAAATATGGAGTTCCTGAAGCTGATGTAAATGCTAATATAATGAAAAATCTAAGGGAAAGTTTAACAATAGCCTCTAAAAATGAGATTGATAATTTGTTTAATAGTTATGATCCTGATGTAGCTTATATAAAAGCACAGGAATTAATAGGACTTAATGCTCAAAAATATACAGCTCTATTAGGTAAAGTTGATGGTATTAAAGAGGAAAAAGCAGAGGAGATATTAAAGAATTACTACAATGAACAGAAAGATATTTTTAGTGGGTATGTTACAGGACTAAGAGAGAGAAGAAAATATAATCAAGTACTCCAAAGAGAAAGAGAGGAGAAAAGGCTAGAAAAAGAAATCAGTAGTCAAAAGAGAACAGAGGACAGGATAAAACAATTGGTAATAAATAATGATGCTGATGGGGCAATCAAATTACTCAATGGTGGAACTCCTTATACTACTGCTGAAAAATTATCTGATGATGGTATGTTAAATAAAATATTTGGAAAAAATATGAATAACTTTGGAAATGCTAAAGATGGATCAGTTTGTAAGTTCTTAAGTTCTGACGAAATGAATGGACTAAAAAGAATTATAAAAGAAGGTAAAGATAATCAAATGTCTAATTACGAAATCGCCCAGAATGTTATATACCCATATGTTGCAAAGCTAGCAGGAGGCGACGAGAGAAAGAAAATAGCATTGTTAAAAAATATAGGGTATGAAGGAATAAATGGGCTAGGGGTAAATGTCCTTTTAAATGGAGAAAATAAACCTGAATACTATCAAGTTAGTGAAGATATTCAAAAAGGGAAAGGGTTTGAATTAGAAGATCCAGACGATTTAGCAGGATTTACCTCTTGGGGAGATCACCCTAAGAATAGATATAATGGACTACTTAAAGAATTAGGTGGAGGAACTGATGCTAAGAAAGCATTAGATAGTATTATTAAAGGTTACCTAATAAATAATGATTCTCCATATACTGAAGATTTTAAAAAGAATAACCATGAAGTAATTGTAATGGCAATTAATGATTTGCTAGAAGATGACGATTTTGTTAAATATGTAAAAGATAATAAGGAAAACATAGAGCAAATTAAAATCACACCAGTTAAATATGCAGAGAGTAAAGTAAGTGCAAAGAACTTAAATATAAAAGAAATTCAATTTGAAGCAACTCCAACAGGAGCAAAGGAAAAAGATGATTTTCTATTAGATGATGTTGATTTTTAGCAGGAGGATTTAATGAGTAAAAAAGAAGATTTAAAGTATAGAAAGAAATATAATGCTAGTAAAGAAACAACTGTTAGTGATGTTATAACTGGAGCTAAACATGGAGCTATAAAAGGTTGGAATATGTTCAATATAATGGGTAGGGACATATTAGCTAAAAGTGATAGGGACTTATTAGCTATTGAAAGAATGGAAAGGTTTGATAAAAAGCCTGACCAAGAAAAAATAAAGAAACTAGAGGAATATATTGGGCGTAAAGAGATAGAGATGCGACCTTATATACAGTCTGAACTTGCAAATAGAAAAGCCTATGATGAGTTTTACAATACTATAAATAATGCACCTTCTAAAGCATTAACTACATTAGCCTATGGTGGAGCTAGTACATTAACCAATCCAATAGAATTAACTAAAAATGCGGCATTAGGTAGATTAACTATTGGTGGAGTTGCTGCTAATTTTGCATTAGGTACAGCGTTAGATACAATGGACAACCTTTATACTAACTCTTATGAAGATCAATTGTTAGGGATTGAAAGCACTATAGATGGAAGGGCAGTAATGGAAGCAGCAGGTGGTGCTATAGTTGGAAATACTATTAATCTAGGTGTTGACTTAACCAAAGAATTTGGAAGTAAAATATTACACCCTATAGATTATTTAATTGGGCGTAAACCACAAGGGAGTATTATAAAAGATATAGTTAGAGATGTTAAAGAAAATTCACACGGAAGTATAGACCTACATGGAGATAATGTTTTTAAAGAAAATACTTTAACTCCTGAGGTTTTAAAAACTCCACCTTTAGATTTAGCTTTAAAAAATGATGATATGATTAAACCAGAAGCAAAAGCAGATTTGAAAAGCAAAGGTTATGAAGCATCGGTTAATATAAAAGCTATGGAAGAAGTAGTAAAAAGACAAGAATATGGAGAACCACAATTTGATTATAAAGAAGTTACAAAACAAAGTCTTAATAATTATTTGAATAGTATTTATAAGCTATCTAAAAAAGTTCAATCAGAAACTACAGAAGACTTGAAAAGTACTATTCTTATAGAAGATGATGCATCAGTTGCTCTTAAACCTTTATTAACTAACTTGGAGTTAAATGTCGAGCAGATCCAAGCAAGGATCTCAAGGGAGATGTTAGGAGTTAGAGGGGAAAAGTTTGGAAATGAATTAGTTAGAAGAACAGAAAACATTAACCCTACAGATTTTATAGGACTATTAAAAGGTGAGGAAGTTTCATTTGGGGGAGCTGGAGATATAGAGCTAATAAACTATATGAAAAATATTGTTGAAAGATATGCAAAAACAGAAGAAGGATATGCTAATGCATCACACAGTAAAAAGAATTTTATTTTTGATAAAAGTTATGAGAAAGATCTAGCAATGCGTGATGCAAGAAATGCCTATGAAAGAGACCAAGATGCAAAATTTATTTTAAATCATTATGCTCCATTCATAGGAGAAAAGGTTGAACTAACAAAAGAAGAGGCTAAAGCTGCTGGTTTATATTTCCATTCAGACAAAATTAATAAGACAATCAGGAAAGATGCTGGAGGATATGAAGAGTTTAAAAAAGAATTTGATGTATTCAAAGGAAAGTTAAAAGAAAAGACTAAGGCAGATATTAAAGAGCGTAAAGCTAAAATCAAAGAAGAGGTTGAGGCATTAACTAAAGATTATAAACATAAAGAAAAGTTAATCAAAATAAAGCAGACCAAAGACATTAATGCTATTAAGAATAATAAGAAACTATATGATCCTGATAAACTACCAGAAGCTAGAAGATTAGAAAGAAAGAATAATACAGAGCTTAGAATATTAAAAGAAGAATATGAAAAGAACATAAAAAATATAGTAAAGAAACATAAAAATACCAATTACTCAGACCTTTATAAAAAAGCTGAAAAAGTCAGCAAAAGAAATTATAGGAAGTTCTATGATAATTTTAAAGCTTTAGAAAAAGAGTTCCCAGAAATCAAAGAACTTAAAGATATTATTGAAAATAATGGTAAAGTAGTTGAGACTAACACTTATTCAATCTATGATAATCCTATAAAAGTTCTTAAAGCTTTTTATTATGATTTAAATAGTACTACTAGGGAAGCTAAAAAAGAAGGTGGAGTTATCAAATATAATACTCCTTATAGTATTGGAATGAAGTGGGGAAATAAAGTTGAAGGTAGTGAGGATATTGTAGATGTTGAATTTGAAAATTTTTGCAGAGTTTTTGAAGGAAGAGAGAAACCAGTATATGAAATTGTAAGTGGAGCATTGAATGATCTAACTAAAAGAGAAGCAGGGATTGAACAATTAGAAGAATTTTTAGGAAACATAAAGTTAGATGATAGGAAGTTCTCTAAAGGTATGAATGTTATTGATAGGTTCAAAACACAAACATTAGAAGGAAATATAAGAAGCTACGCAGAAACTCAATTAAACGCTTTAATGAATAGGATAGGACTAACAAATAGATATAAACCTAATATGTGGATAGATCCCAGAGATAAAAGATTAAATCTAACAGTTGCTAAGTCAACGGTAAAATCTTTTTTTGCTGCTAAGTTTTTATCAACTCTAAATGGGATTAGAGAGTTTACAACTAATAACCTTAGAATAACATTTGGTGCTAGGCAATTAGGTTGGAATAAAAAATACTCTATTTTAAAATCTACTGTTATAGATCCATTAAAGGTGCATTTAGATCTAGTTAGTAATAGTAGAAAAATTCATAATGATACTGTAGATAAAATTGCTAATCCTATAGTTAGAAGAAGATGTGACCTTTTTGTAGAAAGAAGAGTGGCTAATGATCTCATCTGGAATGATCCTAAAAACTTTTCTGCTTTTTGTAAATTAGCAAAAGCTTTACAGAAAGGGACATCAAAAGTAGGGGATAATTTAGCAGTAGAGCAATTAGTGTCTGATGTTCATAGAATTGTTAATGCAGAATGGGCAACTATAAACTATTTAAAAGATATTTTCCCAGAACTAAAAAATATTCAATCTATCCCTTTATTAAAAAAGATACTGGATACAAATGGAATTAATGATAAAAAGCTTTTAGACCTACAAACAAGATTGAAAAACCTTACAGATGAGGAACTCATGGAACTTGTTTGGAATGGTAAAAGAGCTGATAATATGACTGATTATCAAATTCAATCTTTATTTGAACAGTTTGCAGATGTTATGGGAAAAGAATTTGATGCCTTTGAAAAAATAGAAGGGAACAAATTTTCAAAGAGCTTACCATTTGCATTTGATATGATGATGCTATATAAGAGATACTCTTTAGGAGCAGTTGGGAATTTTTCTAAAAAACTACTAACTTATTATGATAATGAAGGTTTTATTAGAAAAAGATTTGATACTAATGCAGATTTTAAAACAAATTTAAAAAATGCATTTAGAGGATATAACACTAGAAACTTTTTAGACTTTACTAAGGCAGCTATTGGAACTAGCCTTTTAGCTACTGGTATAGCATGGGTACATGGTTCTATATCTGGAAGTACAGAAGATGAAAGAGCTGAGGCAAAGTTAAAAGCTATATTTGGAGATAGGGAAATACTTCCATTTATTTTTGATGCTATAGGAGATTATGCTTTAGATATGTCAGGAGTAGGATTATTCTATGGTGGTAAATCAGTTCTCGGTGGATTTATGGATAGTGTATTTGGAAGAATGGACAGAGCTTTAAGTTCTAATAAATTAACAGCAACTGAGGGAGTAACTTGGTGGACATTAGCAACTCTTTTCACTCCAGAGTTTATATCTAGGGGGATAGATAATATTAAGTTTGAAAAGAATATCCCTTCAAGATTAACTACACCAAGTAAGGCAATGCAAAGAGAATGGAAGTATAGATATAAAAGATTAGCTGAAATTGAACAGACTAAAGGAAAACTTCCAATAGAAAAAGCCTTCGGTGGAGTGGTGGACTTCCTACAATATTTCAAAAGAAATCCTGATGTTGCTTATGAAATAACTGGAAGTGACAAGAGCATGGATCAGAATGTAGTTATAGCAGGAGCTTATGGAATAACTAAAATGGCAGAAGAGTTCTCAGAGATAGCATCATTACAAGAAATATTAAAAGATGAAAGAACAGAATATAAACAACAACAGTTAGAGATCTTAGGGCTTGATGTTAACTCTCAATTAGCTAAATTAACAAAGGGAGAGAAAAACACATTAAATCTATTGTTAGCATTTAAAGGCATTAGAGATGAGGAAGAAATTTTAATCTTACTCCAACAGTTAAATAATTCAGATAATAAAGTAGAATTTTTAAAATCTATATTAGGACCAGAAGAAATGGAAACTTTTAACATTTATAAAAATAATTTTAAAAATGATATTCAATATATAAAGCAAGGATTAAAAAAAGCACCTATAAAGACTTCTAATTATTCTACTCAAAATTATATTAACTATTTAGATAGCTTAAATAATTTGGTATTAGGAAACGGAATTAAAAAAGAGCTTTAATTTATTGACAAAACTAAGTTTTATGGTAAAATCAATATTGAACAACATTTTTATAAAACAAAGGATTAAAGATGAAAATTATAATTATACTATTAAGTACTATAATTTTAGGTTGTTCCAATACCCAAGAGTTTAAATCTCCTAAAGATATAGTTTTTAATGGAAAGAGATTTATAATTGGTGATATTTTAATAAAAGAAAGAGATAAAAAATTTTTATCTTGGTGGGGGCATTCTTCAATAGTTGTTAAGGAAAATATAATAGGTGATTTTCCTAAATTTGGAGAAAAATATTATGAAATAAATATTCAAGATTGGGTAGAAAAGGATAGAAAAGTTTTAGTATTAAGATATAAAAATAACAATTTAAAATTTCAAAAAGCTTTACTTAAAAATATAGAAAAGTATAAAAATAATCCATACAGTATTTTGTTGAATAAAGAAAATGAAAATGGTTTTTATTGTTCCAAATTTATTTGGTTCATTTATAAAAAAACTGCTGAAGAATTTGGAATTGACTTAGATATTGATTGTAATAAAGGATGGATAGTATTTCCATATGATTTTATTAATTCAGAAAGCTTAATAAAAATAAATTTATATAAAACAAAAAAGGGAGAGAGCAAATATGAAAAAAGCAATTAAAATCTTAATGTTACTTTTAGTAGTAGTTAGTTTATCAGGGTGTTCTGCTGTTATGGCAGCAAAAGGAAAAAGAGAAGCTAGTGTTTCAGCATTACAATATGGAGATACTAAAAGTATGGTGCTAGCTAAAATAGGGTATCAACCTATAAGAAGTTACATGGATAAAAATAAGCAAATAGAAGTTTATGAAATTGAGTATGGAAATGAAGCAAGTGCTGGAAGAGCTATTGCTCATGGAACACTAGATTTATTAACTCTTGGACTTTGGGAAGTTGTAGGAACTCCATTGGAAGCTAGCAAAGGAGAAAAAACATATTTAACAATAGAATATGAAGATGGTAAATTAGTAAACTTTTATCAAAGCCATCAATTAAACAAATAAAAAAATTTTTAAGCCTTGGATTTATATCTAAGGCTTTTTATATATTGTATTTAATAAGAACATAGTTTTTTAAAATTTCTCCGCATGCGGAAAAATTCTTTATTTCAATATATAACATCATTTTTATAGTGATATAAATATAAAAAATGTAAATTTATGCGGTTTGTTTCGGAACATTTCCGAACGTTTGGAATGGCAGTGATAGTTTAATTAAAATTTAACTTATTAAAAAAAGGGTCCTTTTTTGACAGAATTGAAAATTCCATATAAGATGAAGTTAACAAAGACCAAAGTGTTGGTTTTTGAAAAAATTTAAAAAGGAGAAAAAATAAATGAGAGAATTTTATAAGTTAATTTTCAAAAATGTTAAACTTGCAATTTTAGGAGCACCTTATGTAATGAAAAGCGAAATAAAGTCAGAATATTATGAAGGTGATTTTGAAAGAAAATGGAAAAATCTAGAGCAAAATAATTGTATTAAAAGAGTAGGATTTGGAGATGAGGAATACTATTTGAATCTTGAGTTCTATAAAGATTTAAAAAAAGAATTTAATATGTTATAATAATAACAAAAGAATAATGGAGTAGCAATTTGCGACCCTGTGGGTGGATTGTTAAGACCTAATTTTAGGTTTTATCAGTCCACCCTTTTTATTTTATGAAAAGGAGGAAAGAATGGAGAGTTATAAGCAAGAGAAAATAATAATAATCATGTATGAATATCTTAATGATAAGAGAGAGTTTTATCCTATTTCAAATGTTCCTTTGGATAAAGCTAAATTTTTCTATAAAGATGATGATGGGCTATTTAAGCTAATGGCAGTTTCAGATTATACAGTTAAAACAGAACTTAATGAGAATAGGTTATATATAGTTAATGCAGCAATAAAAGATAATAGTGAGAAGTTCCAAATAGGATATGAGATTAATTTTAAGGCTGCTGAGTATGAATCACCTTTGCCTGTGTTGAGTGTACTAACTAAAATGTATAATCAGCTAATAGAAGATACTAGAATACTTCATAGTTACATAAGAAAGCAATGTTTTGTTGCTGACGGGAAAGAACAAGCTTTAGTACTTCCTGGTTTACCAGCACATACAGTTTGGTGTATGGGAGAGAATGGGAAGATGTTTGCTCTGCCTGTGAGTGAGTTGTATGAGAGATTTGGAAACTTAATAAAAACAATGGAGAAAATTCTTGATGAGTATATAGAACAAAAAAAGGAAGAAATTAGAGGACCTGCTGGAGCTATTGATAATGTTACTGCTAGTGTAAATAGCAATGCTGGAACTCCTAAGGTTACAGTTTCATTAGGTGGAACTCCAGAAAGAAGAAAGATTGATTTAAAATTTGAAAATCTAAAAGGGGATAAACCTATTAAAGGGACTGACTATTATACAGAGCAAGAAAAAGAACAATTTACAAAAGAAACAGTAGGAATTGTAAAAGCAGAGGGAACTAAAGTAGTTGAACAAGTAAAGAATATTGTTGCAGGAAATCCTGCAACAACAAATGCTCTTACATTAAGTGGAAAGACTAGAGTAGAGTTTGAGCAAGATGTAGAAAAAGTTAATGATAATTTATTAAAAAAAATTAAAGATGCTGAAAGAAATATAACTTTAGAACATTTCAATATCGCAAATAATATTAGCTATACAGAACACAATGGATTGCTAGTTGGATATAATCCAGCAACATTTGATGCTGACATTTCGCTTGAAAGTATAAAATACAAGAATTATAGAACTTTAGAAATACCAATCAGTGACTTTGGAAAATTAAAAATTAAATCTCCTAAAAAGGATAGTATTGGTTTTGCTATTTTAGCAACAAATTTAAATAATACAATGGCATCGTATTTAAGTGAAGTAAGCGCTAGTCCAGCAAAATTAAATACAACCTTTTCAACTAAATATATTAAGCATATTGATAATGAGGAGTACTACACAGTTGATACAACTTTATTATTAACTGATAAATATAAAAAATTATATGTATGTTATTTAGATGGAGAAAAACCTTATATTAGATGTGAAGGAAATCTCAAACCTGTTTGACTATATGATTATAGTAAAGATATAGAAGAAGTTAAAAGTATGATTCAAGGAGGATCAGAAAATGTAACAACGGATATAATATATGATGTTTCAAAACCATCTATTTATAATTTGATTTATCAAAAAGATAAAGTTGAAATATTAAAAAAGAATAAAGAATATATTTTAAAAGTATATATATCATCAAATGTAACAAAAGCAAATATCACTCTTAATTCTAATGGGACAGCTTCATCTGTTATAAATAAATTTGTAGATGGAACTTCGTTATCGACTGGAGAACATACATTTAAGTTTAAACTTGATGATATTCATACTTCACAATATATTAGAATATTTTTAGATGGTGATAGCTCTAAGTGTAGTAAGTTTGAAATTATTGATACTAATGTTACTACATTAGATAAATTAAACAAAAAAACAGACTATATATTTGTATCTGTTAATATGTTTAATTCAATAGGTGCTATAGGAGATAGTTATACAGCTGGAAGTGTAGAACACTCTGATAAAAGCTGGACAAAAGAAAAAGAACATTCTTATATTGCTACTATCGCTAAGAGAGCTGGAATAGAGTGGGGAAATTACGGAGTACCCGGGGCGACAACACGTACATATTTAAACGGATTGAATGGAGAAGTTGGAATGAATTTAGTAACATCAGCTAAAGCTAATGATTTTTATTTTTTAGCTCTTGGTATCAATGATGTAGATTTATTAGGACTTAGTTACTTAGGTACAATAACTGATATTACTTCTAACAATGCTAACAATCCAGATACATTTTTTGGAAACTATGCAAGAATCATTGAAAAAACAATGGCTCATGCACCAAAAGCTAAATTATGTATGATATTACCACCTTTTAAAAGCAATGATTATCCAGCATTCAGAGAAGCTGTTAAAGAAATTGCACAACATTATAGTATTCCATATATAGACCCATTTGATGACCCGGCTTTTACTAATCCGTTATATACATCAATGACTAACGGACACCCTACACTTGCAGGATATAGTGCGATGGGACTTGCTTATGAAAGACTATTCTCAAAAATGGTAGAAAAAAATATAGAATATTTTAGATATGCAACCATTGGATAAATATCATAGGATTGGAATAATCAGCCTAGTGATAGCTTCCCTGGAACTTCCCTGGAATAAGATTAATCAACTGGTTTAAGGCAGATAAAAATATTTAAAAGGAGTTGAATAATATGAATAAAGCTAGTAGAAGAACTAAAGACAATTTAAAAGGTGTCAATGTAAAATTAGCTATGCTTGCTGGATATGCTTTAGGAATATCAAAGGTAGACTTTTGGGTTAATGAAGGATTAAGATCAACTGAAACTCAGCAAAGATATTTCAAAGAAGGATCAACTAAATGTGATGGAATAAAGAATAAATCAAAACATCAACTTGGCAGAGCAATAGATGTATATTATGTAGGTTGGAAAAGAGATGCAGAGGATCAACAAAAATGGAAAGAACTAATTGATACATTTAGACTAGCAGGAAAACAATTAGGGATAAAACTGGAATTTGGTTATGATTGGGGTTGGGATAAACCACATATTGAATTAGCTAAAGGTGAGTGATGATAATGGCAGTAGTTTTAAAATTTTTAAAATATTTTGTTGGGAAATGGCTTGGAACATTAGCTATAGAAAAAATAGTAATTATTTTGCTTAAAGAACTAGTTAAGAGAACTGATAGTAAAGTAGATGATGAGATTTTTAAAGCAATATTTGAAAAGACATCTGAGGGGGTACAATGAGTTTAATAGAAATGATAACAGTTTCAATAACCATTATAGGTGGCATATTTGCTTATCACAGATATCTAATGAGTTTATTGGATAAGAAAATGGATAGAGAAGATTGTGGGAAGCAACAAGAACTTTTAACAGAGAAAAGAAATAACTTAGAGTTGCTGATTACAGAGAGAACTAAAACAATTTTTGAGCAACAGAAAGCAATGAGAGAAGATATCGGAATTATAAAAGAGTACATAATAGACAAATAAAATTACAAAATTTAGTTCCTGTTTTTTTATTACTAAAAAAATTAAGAAAATTTTTCAAAAATGTTCTTACAGATTTTTAGTGTAATTTTATTTCAGTGTTCAAAGTCTTATAAAATGTGCTGTTTCAAAAATTTAAATTTTTCTTAGAGTGTTCTTGCGATGTTCTTACGTGCAAAATATTAAGAGTAAAATAAGGGTTTGCGACGATTTTACAAAAAATGAGAAATAGTATTAAAAGTTAGAAATCAAAAAGGGTTTGC
>ENA-OPVT01000790-OPVT01000790.1-human-gut-metagenome-genome-assembly--contig:-NODE-790-length-22397-cov-14.818817_pt1 | contig 22397 bp, 28 predicted proteins | sample MGYA00241499_ERZ501990 | MGnify/ENA primary metagenome ERZ501990 (study PRJEB25962, sample SAMEA2042104) | human gut metagenome | biome: human gut; feature: human-associated habitat; material: faeces...
TGCACAACTTGAAAATGAAGTAATTATTATAACACTTAAAAGTATAGCTAGTATGGCTTTAATAGATTCATGCGGTTTAAATAAAAAGCGTGTGAACATAATTGCATTTTATCCTTAGTCTATTCCGTTAAATAAATTTCCGTAGCAGCCGAGAGCTGACGAATAAATTTATCTTTTGAAATATCTCCTTTTAAATATTTATCAACTATATCACCAATTACTGACGAGTTGTAATAGGTGGTTTTTAAATTTTTATAATTATATAAGGTACACCCGCTTATATCATCAATTATACCCAAATAATATTTCCAAAATATTGAATCCACATTTTCTGAAAATTCTTTTTCTTCTTCATCAAATTCTCCGTCTTCGTTGTAATCCCACTCCTCGCCAGTTTCAACTTCAACAGCATAGTCAAAAGCTTTATTATTCACCGGCAACGATATTTCATTTGTGCCTGAAAATCCCTTATCGCTCCTACTTCCGCACCAATATTCTTGAACATCTTCACTTAAACAATATTCAATAAATCTTAATGCCTTATCTTTTTTATCTGAATTTTGATTTATAGCTATTCCGCACTCAACATAAGCTGTTATTTTATTCTCATAGCTAAAATTTGGCAAAATAGCAGGAGTTTTGTTTTGTAAAAAAATATTGTAATAAGCTGTTTTTACACCTCCTATTGTACCGCCAAAAAGTAACTTAGGAGTAGACAATATACAACCATTGTTTTCTGAATTATATAAATTATAATATACATTCTCGTTGGTGTTATCATTATTTATCAACTTCTTAATATAATCTATATTTTCCAAAAAGCTATTGGTGTCAAAGTTTGTTGTTTTATTATCAAAATTTACATAGCTATCTATAAATGAATACAAAAGACTATAGTTATCACTTTCATTTCCAAAAAGCGAACAGGAAACTTTTTCTTGTGAAAGTTGTTTAGATAATTCTTTATAGGAAAAATCAGAAAAATTTAAATCATATTCTTTTAATTTTTCTTGAGTAGAAATAAATATATTGGGACAATAGAAAAAAGGCACAAAATACCGTTTTCTGTTAACTATTCCCGATTCCATTACTTTTGTGTTATAATCATTAAAGTCGATATTAGAACCATATGTATTTATAAGCTCGTCAACATCCGCAAATGCGTGATTTTCAATAAGTTTTTCAAATGGCAATGGTTGATCTAACGAAATAATATCCGGTCCATCGCCTGACATAATTTCCGTTGCCATTATTGTGTACATTTCTTCTAACGAATCATACTCTACAATTTCTATTTGATAGGACTCATCGTAATGCTTTGTACAATATTTATTGTACCTTTCAATAATATCGCAAATAACATCCTCATTGTATGCACAATATGTAAGCTTTGAGGAATTGCTTGAAGCTGTACTTTCACCACATCCGCTGAAAACAAACACAGTAATAATAAATTGTAATGTTAAAATTATCGCAATTTTATTTTTCATAATGATTCGCCTTGTGATTTTTTATATGTCTTAACATAATTCTAAATTATTAATCTGTAGTCTATCTGAATTTTTATTATTTAAATCAACAATAACACTCTACTTGTTAATTCATACGGATAAGTAGCGAAATTAATATGCACTGAGTTAAATTCACTTCATTAATAATTGAAAGTAACATATAAACCCTTTGCATGGTCAAAAACTACTACAGTATCATCCTTAACTTTAGTTATAACTACATAATGCAATAAGGAATCGTCAATCACTACATGTGCAATAACAGGTATAGGTAATTTAAAGGTTAATGATTCCTTATCAGCTTCAACAACCTTTTGCTGAAAACCAAAATGTTCAATTACCTTTACAAGACCGTATGCACTAGTACCTTGTCGATCCGTACCTGCAATATCCCTAATTTTTGCATAACACTATTCATCTAAATAAATTTCAGTTCTTGATTTAAGCTCTTTAAGAAATTTATTTTCATCTATTTCATCGGATAAAAATTTATCTACAATATCACCTATAACCTCTGTGTTATAATAATTATACAATCCATAAAGTCTATAGCTTTTTATGTTATCAACGTAATCCTTTGCATACATAAAATTAGCTTCTGAAATATTTGCAGTGTTATTAATATACTTTACCTCTTTTGCTTTATCAAATAATTTACTGTAAGATTCATTGTTGACGGGATATTCCCAGCCACTTCCGTAAGAGGTTGTCGGTAGATATTCCTCTATATTCGCTCCGCAAAAAGCACTCTGCACCTTTTCCGATAACGCATACTCAATAAACTCAAGAGCTTTTTCTTTGTTGTCGGAATTATTGCTAATAAAAATTGCATCGGTTATAACACCCGTGGACTCACCGTCTTTATTCGGTGTATTCAAAATTATGGGCTCGTCATTATCATTTTCAATGTCTGCAATTTCATCATATAACGCAAATAATTCAATCTGACCGTTCGATGATAACATTGGCACTATGTTATCTTCATTTTTCTCATTACTGCTGTATAGTTCTTTTAGTGAGGTGACAGACTTTCTAAAGTCATCGCTATCGAAATCATATTTTTGAGAATAGAAGTCAACATTTTCATCTATTAAATTAAGAAAAACATTTTTATAATCCTCAACGCCGGAAAACAGAGCTTGATTATTATCATCATTATTAATATTTCCGCTCAATTCTTTGATGTTACCGTATGTTAAATCCGGTTGTTTGTTGTCTAAATATTTTGATAATTTGCTTGATGAGGAGAGTAAAATCTGAGGCTCAAATGTTACAGGAATAAAATATCTTTTTCCATCGTAAACACCCGCATCAAGAATATTAGAATTATAATCGGATAATTTCAATTTATCCTTGTCTTCGCTATTAGAAATAATATCGTCAATATTTGCAAATACACCCTGTTTAATAAGTTTTTCTGTTGATAATGATAATAGAGATAATTCACCAGATGTAATAATATCAGGACCTTTCCCTGCCATAAGCTCAGTTGTAAGTTGACTTGTCATTTTTTCAATATTATCAAACTCAACAATATTGATTCTATTTTGAACATTCTTACATTTTTCATTATATTGATATATTAAAATAGAAACTGGTGATACATACGGCTCATAATGATAATAAGTAATTGTATTCTTCTCTTTTTTGTCTGCTTCACATCCGACGCAGGTTAAAACAGAAAATATTAATACGACTGCCAATAAAATACTTACAAATTTTTTCATCAGCTTACTCCTCTGTATAATAATAATTTACTTTAAACAAAAGTTTATTGATACAACTATGTCAAAATTTACGGATAACATGTTAAAAGTATATAGGAAATGATGTTGCTATTTAATTATTATCCAAGAAATACAACACTTGATTTTCCAGTTACCTGATATAATCCTAGACCTGAACTGTACGTATTTGCATAATTTAGTGCAGCTTTTGTATGTGCTGTTGCATTAGTGCATTTTTTACTCCGTCCTTAATTTTACTTGATAATGAATTTTTGTTTTTCGTTGTAATCAACCTTCTTATTATAAATTTATCAAAAAAATATTTGTGAATGTTGATTTTTGCAAAAATGGTAATAAATCCGACAAAAATTGCACTCTATAATTCTTATTTAGGGAAGCAGCTTTAAACCTTATTTAAATTTTTCGATAATAAAAGTTTCAAATTTCTGCAACACAAAGCCAAAGTATCATAATGGAATTAACGCAAATACGGCTAGAACATAAAATTCAATACAAATCAAAAATGCTATCCTTTTTCTTGGCATAACGCCTTAAAGAAAGGATAGCATTTTTTAGAATATTTGATTTTAAACAGGTAAAAATAGTGGGTTTTTAGGTAAAAATTCGGTTATCTAAAATTACCGCATATCAAATATTGAAAATGGTTACTCTGTACTAGGTATTGAAACATTTGCTAAAATCTGCAATGCATTAAATATCACACCTGACTATCTCTTATTAAGTAGTTTAAAAAAGTAATAACATTCCTAAAAATATTGTTGACAAACAAATTTTTGCAATGATAAATCATTGAGCCTGATATCAAAAATAATATATAGAGTTTTAACTGAACAGGAATAAACCAGATGACAAATTCTTTTTTTTGAGTTATAATCCTGATTAAGGAGGTATAGCTCTATGAATGTACTGATATGTGATGATGATTTGAAAATCGTTCAGCAAATCAAAAATTTTCTCCTTAAATTATCAAAACAGTCAACCTATAATTTTGATATTACCTGCTTTTCAAATGGGGATTCTATATTGGATAAACAAATTAAAACTGATTTTGCGTTTATTGATATAGAAATGCCCGGTGTTAATGGACTTTCTGTTACAAAACATCTTCAAACACTAAATCCGAATATTATTGTCTTTATAGTTACATCTTTTCAAGGATATCTTGATGATGCAATGGATTTAAAGGTTTTTAGATTTTTATCTAAACCCATTGACGAAAATAGATTTTTTAGGAGCATAGAGATTGCTTTAAATCTGTATAAACAAAGCACAGAAAAAATTATCTTAGACTATTTTGATGAATGTCACAATATATTTACAATTGACATCTTGTATTTAACTATAGAAAATCGCAAAACTAAACTAGTTACTAAAACGCAAGAGTTCATTTCAAATAAAAAGTTTGATTATTGGAAAAAGCAGTTATCCAAATACGAGTATTTTGCCCAATCACACTATAGTTACATAGTTAATTTAAAGAATGTAACAGACTTTAATAAAAATGAAATCACATTATCATTTAATTCTAAAAAAGCAACAGTACCTATATCCCGTAGTTTCTATGCATCATTCAAAAAAGCCTTTTATGAATATATGGGAGGGACAACATGATTTCTAATATCTGTTACGCTGTAGTCTTTCTGATTGAGTCACTCATATCTTTTTATTATTTTGATTTTAAATTTAAACGAAGAATATCAAAAAAATTTATTCCTATATCAATACTTTTATCCGGTTTAGTCCTATACATTATAAACCTTATCGAAATTCCGCTGATAAATGCTGTTTGTTTTTATGTTTGCAATTTTATTATCTTGAGAATTTGCTATAATTCAAGCATAAAATCCGGTATATTTGCTAATTTTGTCTTGTTGTTTTTAATGATTATCACAGAATTAATTGTTATTTTACCATTTTCTGTTGTATCTCGTTTTAGTCTTTTTGAAAGCCGGTCTGACGCATTTATCCTCATTATTCAGGCAATTATGAGTAAATTGCTTTATTTTATTTTTATATGGGGTGTTCTAAAATTTACTGAAAAAGAGTATAAAAGTACAGGTTCTAAATTTTCAATATTACTTTGTTTTTTGCCCATTGCCTCAATAATCTTGATGTGTACAAATGTATATCTTTGTACAACCTACTCCGTAAACAACAACTTTAAAATTGCTATAATTATAGGTAACATTCTCATACTATTGTCAAACATAATAGTTTTTTACCTTCATGAAACAACAATAAAAATAAATAGGAAATACACTCAAATACTTTTAGATTATCAGCAGGAAAAAAATACCATAGATTACTATGATTTGTTACGAGAGCAAAACGAAAACTCAAAGATATTAATTCATGATATAACAAAACATCTAAAGACAATTCAGCAATTATCAGAAAGCAAAGATTCAAATATATCAAAATATATATCTGAAATTGTTGCAGATTATAGTGTTATGAATCCCATTGACTACTGTAATAATTCAGTAGTCAATTTAATCACTCACAGGTATTATGAAATATGCAGAAAGAACAATATAATTTTTACGATAAACATAAATAATACTAACCTTGATTTTATGAAAGAATATGATATAACTGCTCTATTAGATAATCTTTTGGAAAATGCTATTGAGTCTGCATTGTTAACCAATGATAAATTTATTGATTTTTCTATTTGCAAAAGAAATTCAAACTTTGTAATCATAAAAATTTCAAATTCGTGTGATAGAAAACCTAAATATATAAACAATATTTTAGTTTCATCGAAAAACGCCCCCGGAATGCACGGAATAGGTACAAGAAGCATTAAGAGAGTAGTTGCAAAATATAATGGGAATTTAGAAATGAAATATGATAATGATACAAAAACCTTTACCTCCGTAATCGGAATAAATTCTAATTTACCCTCTAACAACCAGTCATAGCATTTTTATTTTAAACAACAAACTGCTCTTACCACCTTTTTCACGGTAGCGTTGGGTGGTTGTTAGCAGTCCTGTTTTCTTTAGGTCTTTAATAGCCCTACGCACTGTGGCAGGCGACAGTTTAATGTCGCCTGCTATTGTATTTACGGAAGGGAAGCACTCGCCGTTTTTGTTGGCTCGGTCGTGGAGGTAGGTATATACGGCAACGGCTCGATGAGGCAAGTCCATTTGATACAGAAAAGTTAATCTACTCATTGTCCAGCACCTCCTGAGGTGGTCTTTCGGTTCTTATGACTACTTTTCTTTGCTTGTCTGCGCTCTGTTCAACGCTTGAATTTTCAGGTTCTTCTGTTGGATCATCTTGCTGTGCTGATGTTGGTTCATCCGCATCAACAATATCTTCACACTCAGTCTGTTCTGCATTTGGCGAGGTTTTAAGATTTTCATTTTTCTTCTTTTTCTCACTGCTTGCCTCATCAAAATCCAAATCAGTTACTGACGGTTCAGGATAGTGAGGACTGTATGCTTGAATTATGTTGTTGAACAACTCCGAACGGTTGGCATAGTGAACCTCACGGTTGCCGTTTTCCATTACCTCATACTTTTCCTCAAATTTAATACCCCATTTGAAAAACAATTTCAGCTTGACTTTCATAGGATAAAAGCCTGTTTTCATAACAACAAATGTGCCTTTTGGAAGTGACTTCAATTCATCGGGAGTCATCAAAGGTCGTTCAATCATCTGCAAAGATTGGGACGGATCATTTTTGCTCCTGCTGACGGAGCCTGACATAACAGTTCTTGAACCGAGTGCTTTTGATAGGACTTCCGCACTTGTGCTGTTTGGAGCAAAGCCTCCGAAGATGGTCAGCTGTGTGTTATCTATGATAACATCAGCACCCTCTTTGCCGTAATTCTTCTCCAACTGCGCAAAGGATTGAATTATCGGTACTATCTGCAAACGCCTTGAACGGGAGGCAGAGAACATCATCTCGGCTGAATCAATCTTTGGCAAGGTTCCAAATTCATCGCAGAAGAACACACAGCGGTTTTTCAGTACACCGCCGTTTTCATCTGCGACTGACAGTATTTCACGGTAAAGCTGTTGGATAATAAGCGAAACCATAAAGAATGTGGTTGGGTTTTCCTCGGGCATTACAATGAATATCGCACACTTTTCATTGCAGAATTTTTCAGCGTCAATCTCTGTATCAAAACACAAAAGCTGTTCAAGCTCGGAGTCGAGAAAAGCATTCAGCCTTGAAAGTGCCGTACTCATAACGCTTGACATACTCTGCTCGGCTGTGTTCAGCGCCGCCCCTGCAAACCATTTCGCCTTGTGATCGTCGGGAAGATAGTCCATTAATAGCTGAAACTGATTTTTACCTTTCTTGTTGGTCGGAGCAAGCAACTCCTGAATGATTTTGAATACCGAAACTATGTGTCGTTCTTCGTGTTCGCAGAATTCCGAAACAAGCAGAATAGTTGCTGTTAAAAGTCCCTCTGCCGCATCATAAAAGTAAGCGTTCTGTCCGAATGAAGCTGAGTCCATTCCTGAAATAATAATCGTTTTTGAAATGATTTTTGCATATTTTTCTGCTCTTGCCTTGTAAACAAGCTGTTTGGTATTTGCTTTGTATAAGTCCATATATTTATTTACGAGGTGCAGAAGATTATTGCCGTGTGAGCGTGTCGGATTTCTCAAATCTATTACGGAAATTTTGTAATCGTAATACTTTTCCGCAATTGTTCCGTAGTTTCGAACAATGTCACCCTTTGTGTCGGTTGACAAAAATGACATACCAGTAGCGCTGGCATACTCAATGCACGGGTAAAGCCAATATGCGGTCTTGCCGACGCCTGCCGCACCAATCATCAGAGCGTGGACATCGCCTGTGTCAACCATTGCTGTTGTTCCCTTTTTTCTGTTCTTGCAACCGACAACTATACCTTGTTCAGTTGGTCTGCTGTCTGGATTATTTCTCCACTCGTTAGGCTGAAAATCAATTCGTTTGTATGTTTTTTTGACTTCTTTTTTGGTCGCCCAACGAGCCGTGCCGTGCTGACCTTGACCGACTGTCTTATTCTTTATACGGTTAAGAGAATAGTAATTTCCGACCGTTGAAATTATTATGAAAAGGGCAAACATTGAGCCTGTCACTATAATCAAAGTTAGTATGCCTGATGGCATATTCGTTCATCTCCTTTCGGTTCAAAAATTAAATCCTCGTTCCAGTCCTTGTAGTTTGGAATGAGGATTTCATTTTGGATATTCATTGAGTTTAATTTTTCGGCTATGCGTTTGTTTGCTGTCTGTCCCGCCTCATCATTATCGAAGCAGAGAAACACATTTTTGATGTTTGGATTATCTTTAAGGCATTGAAAAAGCACCCTGTCCGAAACGGAGCAGGATGCCGCAAAGCTATGATTTTTCCAGTTTTCCTTGTGCATTGAAATGTAGGAAAGCATATCAATCGGAGCTTCAAATAAAAATATCTTGTCGCTTGTGCCGTGCCAGTGGAAGCTGAACTCAGGTTGACTGCCTGCGACATTTCCCTTGTACGGATTGCTTGTCACCGTTCCTCTCTTGTGTGCGTGGCGAGGTTTACCGCTTGAATCATAGCCGACAAATACTGCGTTGTGAAAATCGGCAGATTCATAAATCATTTTCTTCCGCACAAACTCAAAAAGCACATCTTTATCAATTTCACGAGTCAACAGCAGATAAGAAAAAACTCTGCTCATCCTGTCATTCCTTGGTGGTAGTATAAATGACTTTTGCTCTCGTTCTGTGGTCTGCAAATTTACTATTTGACCGCCATAGTTACTCAAAAGCATTTGAACCGCTTCGGCATAGTCCTTGTTGTAAAATTTGCGAATGAAATCAATCGCATCACCACCTTTTTGTTCGTACTGATGATACCAGAGATGACCTCTGATTGTGACCTTTTGCGAACCGTCAAGCCATTCGTATTCAGAACCTGATTTCTTAACTTTCTCGCCCTGACTGATTAAAAAATTTGCAAGGTCTGTTCGCCTTGCCTGTTCTCTTTGTTCTTTTGTAAAATAAATGTAGGTTGATATTTTAATCACTTCCTTGTATATATTTTTCTTTTCTGCTGTAATATCTTATAGTGGGTTAGTTCTTTCTCTTATCACTGTGACAAGAGGCACCTGTCAGTGTTTGGGTGCAGTTGTTCCTGAGTACGATTTATGCTAAATTGCCTATTGATTTTTCAAAAATAAGATAATATGATAGTAATGGATTTAGAATATCAGAGGTGAATGTTTATGGATGTTTTTAGCACACTTATCAAGGGACCTTTTGAAATTACAATAGATAACTTTGTTGATGCTACTCATAAAAAAGAGCCGTATTTTCAGAAAGATTCCAAAGGGAAAGAAAAACACTATGCAATATGCCCAGAGTGCGGAAACCCGATTCAAATCATAAATTTATTCGGACAAGAATACGAGGAACAAATAACAAAAAAACGTAACACTCATGCTAGGCATACTGGCAAAGATATCAAAGATTTATCCGCACATAATCAATTGAAGTACTTGTCTTGTCCTTTACACAAGACTAATTCTTTTTCATGCAAAAAAATTAGAGAGAATGAAATTTACAATTCGAATTTGCTTTCATTAATAAAAAATAACACTTATAAAATCATAAAGGACATTCGTGAAATAACAGGAATTAATTTTAGCAAAGATTATCTTAAGGAAATAATCCAAACTTATACAAATTCAGGACACTATTCATATATACATACACATAAGTTTAACATTCCATATTCTATATTATTTACATCGGGCTCTTTAGATTTATTTGGTCGCTTCATACTTAGTGATAATGGTATTTCTGATGAAATTGAAAGAATTATAAATTGCAGTTCAAACTTTAAAGTAAAAATCATAAAAGATGACAAGGAAAATATTTCAAAGAAGATTGCTAAAACTTCTTCAAAATATCTTCATTTAATACTAAAATTTTCACATCATAATGTCGAAGCAAAAACACTTCTACTTTCAATTTTAGAATACGAAGATACTGTTGATAATGCCATAACGCTTGGGAGCACAACAATTACAATGAAACCATTTATTTATGACTAAAAATGCAATCCCTGATCTCGTTTCTTATCATTAATCTTCTGTTGCAACTTTTTATCCGTCCTTTGAGCTTTCTGTTTTCTTCAAAGCGGAGCCTACTTTGAATCATATTGCAGAGGTAGCGAAGGAGATAAAGAGAAGAAACTGCAACGCTGTTTCGGCTTGTTTTAATTGAATAATGCTGAGGATAAAGAACACCTCTGTCTGAATCAAAGACTGATTCGGCAGAGGTGTTTTCTTCATATTCAAAGGGTTTTGTAACAGATTCATTGTCCGAATTTTCGCTTTTCTCAACCACATCTTCAGTGAGATTTAGTTTCAACGCTTCCTTGATTATTGCATTCTTGATTGACTTGAACTCCTTGTTTTTAGCAAGCGGAATCCTGTCAGGCATTTCATCCGTGTAGGTGCGGATTGTATTTTCTTTTTGCTTATACCAAAGGTCATACAACTTTTTAATTCTGCTGTCATTGGCAAGCTCATCAACAATAGAATCCACAAGTGCTTTTACATCAGGTTTCGGATAGCCGTAAACCTTTTTACCTTTCGTTTTTGAAAGTCTGTCGGCAAGCTCCAACAGCTTATGCTGAATTGATGCATTGACATAGATTTCGCAGTTGATATTCGCAACCAAATCCTCTACAATGTCACGAGCCTCGGCACGGAGCTTATCCCTATGCTCGGTTTGCCTTTCATATTTGCACAATAAATCTTGCTGAAAAATATCTTTTGCAAATGACAAACGCAGATTTTCAACTCCTTTTTGAGTGAGATACCCCTCATTTTCAACCGTTGAATATGCAATCAGATGCACATGAGGGTGGTGCGATTCATTATGAAACGCCGCATACCACCGAAGATTTTGGATTGGAATTTTAAGATTCTTAGCAAGTGCTTCTGTCTGTGTACGGAGCATATCTCGCCTGCGTGTAAGGTTGAATTAAAAAGACGAAATTCAATCGTACCCTTGTAGAACACGCTGTGAAGATTCAGTGCGTGATAGCGTGAGTCATCATAATGTCTGTAACTGTAATCCTCACCGTCATACCACATTGATTTTATCTGCTCCATTGACATAGGCGGACGGTTATTGATTTCATCAAGGAAGCGTGTGTCCATCTTTTGACAGTAATGTTCTCTTGATACATTCACTTTTAATGCCTTGTAGAGCAAATCCTCTTTCGCCGCCATAATGTTTACGATATTGCGAAGTGTTTTCGGGGTATGCGGAGCTGCATTAATATGGCAATGCAAACCGCAGCTTGAGTTGACTCTCGCTCCTGCGCCACGAAGCTTTCTGACTAACTCCTGTATAGTTTCTATATCATCATAGTTACAAATGGGAGTGACAAACTCTACCGAGTAAAGGTAACTTGCGTTCTGTCCCGAACGGTTTTCACATCTAACGCTTGCGTCACGCATAATCTTCCACATCCTGCCGTCATTATCACGGACAGAATAAGCGTCATAACAGCCGCCGACATGAGTTGCATCTGTATGAAAATAACCGGCAATCACTTTCGCCGCAGTACTGCGAGTGATGCCGGTCATTTCTATTTCTATGCCAAAATTTTGCGACCTCAAGTCTTTTCCTCACTTTCAATCTTCGGCTTTTTAGGCTTGGGTGTTTTTACCTGTGAATCTTTCATATCAATGAACTCCCTGACATTTGCAGGGACATATTTTGCGTACAGAGAGTCCACAGATTTTTCAAGTTCTTCCTTGAAATTCAAATCACGCTGTGACATATACATTTTTACTGCATTCAGTTTTTCATCTTCGTACATAATACTTACGCTTGTTTTCTTCATAAAAAATCACCTCGTCAGTTCTTGTTGCTCTGATTTACATATTTAATATTCGGTATTTTCAACCACTTTGTCCAACCTCGCCCTGAGAGCTGAGTTTTGACAACTCCGTAGGCTGTGCCTTGTGCCTCGATGACTTCTCCGTTGCCGATATACACTCCGATATGTCCGTCCATCCAGACGGCAAGTCCGGGAGTTTCCGGCATACTTGAAATCGGACCGCTTTCTGTAACATTGTTCCAAATAGAATTCGCACCGCAATCCGTAAACCCGTTTGAACCTGCTACAATTTCTCCGCTGTCAGAGTTGTACCAAGCATATGATTTTATCAAACCTATGCAATCACAAACTCTCTTGCCGAGCCATTTTTCACCGACCTTTCTCATCTCACCACCTGCCTCGTTATTTCCGGGAAACAACGACGCCTGTTGGTCAAGATATTGCTTGGTGCAGATCTGACCGTAACCGCCGTACACATATCCCCAGCCGTTTTTGTATGCGTTCTCACACCACTTGACAAGGTCGAGATTGTTCTTCGTGGTCTTGTCAGTAAAGCCTGCGGTACTGATTTCCGCACCCTTGATTGACTGCATCATCTTTTGGAACTCGTCATACTTTATCTCCGTTCCGAATTTCTGATTGACGGTTTTTATCAAATCCTCATCAGACTGATTCTTCTTGAAACAGGATACAAAGTTTTTTACAAAGTCCTCATCCTCTGATTTATCGGACAGAGAAAACAGATAGATAACCTCTGCCTGTGTGTTATAGTCGGACAACTTTTTATTTTTCAGTTGATTTTCAACCTCTGTCATTGTGTCGTTAATAAGCTGTAGATTTTCCATCTGCTCGGCTGAAATGTTTTCTTGTATAGACTGCTTGAGTTTGTCGGTATCAATATCCATACTACCGTTAAAAACTGACGCAACAGCAATAATCGGCATAACCACAATTATGATTATGCCGATAACTATACCGCCTATTGTTTTTATGACCTTTTTGTCTGTTAGCAGAGAAACTGCTATTTTCTTCAGCGCCGCACCTATGGTTGCGCTCACAAACTCACCTCCGTAACGCAAAAATCCGATTGAAATTCATTTAAGAAAATCAATCGGATTTTATTCTTTGATTATGTGGTAAAACAGAAAGACAAACCGATTTTTAACATTCTCCATTCCATTCTGCCATAAATTCACTTAAATAAGATTTCATATAACGATCTCTATGTTCAGCGATTGTTTTTGCAGTTTGAGTGTTCATCATATCTTTCAATAAAAAAAGTTTTTCATAAAAATGGTTAACTGTTGTTGATATATGCTTAGAATACTCTTCTTTATTCATATCTTTTTTTGGTTCTATATCTGGAAGATAAATTTCTCTATTATGACTACCACCATAAGCAAATGCTCGTGCAATGCCGATTGCACCAATAGCATCTAATTGATCAGCATCCTGAACACATTTTCCTTCTATCGAAGAAGGAACAATTGTATCTTTACCTGCAAACGATACTTCATCAATAATTGTACAAATTCTATTTATTATAATCTCATCAACTTTATGGGATTCTAAAAATTTAATAGTTTTATCTTTATGTTCATAAGTTAAAGGAGATAGTTTTTTATCGTCAACATCATGTAGTAAAGAAGCTAATTGCACAATTAATATATCTGCCTTTTCTTTACAGGCAATATTGGTTGCCGTTTTATAAACTCTCAAAGTATGAAAGATATCATGTCCGCTATAATCATTTTCAAATATCTTTTTAACGTAATCAATAGCATCATCAATAATTGACATAATAATCACCGTTATTTTGAATTTATTAATATGTTGTTTTACAGTTATCATATCACCATTAACGAGCTTTGTCTATAAACAATTTTATCTTCCGCCTGCACTGCCAAAAATTTCGGCTTTGTATTCGGGAGCCTGAACAAGTAAAAGATAGCGTTCATTACCGCACCTATACAGACAAGTGCCACGCTCACCGAATTTGATTAAGGCATACTCGTTTGGCTCTACTATTAGGGCATCTTCAAAGTCTTTTGGATTGATATTGCCGGGGAAAAATAAGAAGTGATGAGTGGGAATTGAGAACAGAGGTTTTGTATATTCCTTAACGCTTGAATCCAGTCCGAACTGCTGTGCAATTCTAGGAACTTCGTTTGATGCAAGCATTATTCCAAGTCCTAAAAGCATATTGCCGGGGAAGGTTAGCAACCCGAGGAACAGCAGAGTTGTCTGCATAAATGCCGTAAGGCACAGTGCCGCTATCTGTTTCATCCACTGATTAAAGCCGTCCTGATATCCTCTCGGAACGCTGAACATATACAGTGCACCTACCGCCATTTGTATGAGCAGAATTCCTCCACGCTTGATGTTCGCAAAAAATATTTTTATTACGCAGTAGGCAAAAGCAATCATACATAACAGATTCAGCAAACCAAAATTCACTTGAACAGAAACTGCAAAACTACCCTCTAAAACGCTTGTGCTTTGTCCGGCTAAATCAAGGCTTTGCTGTCCTGCCATTATGGACGACAAATCCTTTGAAAATGTGTTTTGCAGGCTGATGCAGAACTTATACAACTCCACAGGTACTACGCCAAACAGCGAACAGGCAAAGAACCCTTTTAATACATTTATAGCGGTTGTTTTGATATTTGCTCTGCCGTTCTGATACTCTATTGCAACATCGAATACGGCAACGACCGTGCCTGCGACGAACAATGCCCAGCCAAAAAGAGTAAACAGATTTATTGTCGCCTGCACCCATTCAAGGTCAAACACATCTGCACCTATATTACCCATCATCGTGAAGAAGTCTGCAACAGCGTTGTAAATCGTTTCATAGAACCACTGTAACATCGTGTTCCATATAGCGTTTGAGATTTGCTCACCGAGGTAATCAAACACACCGTCTATGGCACTTCCGATTCCGCCGATGAAATCTCCTAACCAGTCAAAAATATAAATCACCCCTTTGAAAATGGAAATTTGAAAGTTGAAAATTGAAAATTAAGGTGTGCGGCTTTACCGCAATTTTAAATACTGTCGGGCAATAAAACTTTCCGTTATCGCAAGCTATCTTGCCGACCAAAATTTTCCATTTTACATTTTCAATTCTCAATTTTAAAGTATTGTCCAGATGTACAGTGGTGCTGTCAGCGAGAACACAAGACAACCGAAAAGTATTGCCGGCGCCGTGAACTCAAACTGTCCGTGCTTGCGGTAATCGAGATAAGCAGTAGCAAGTTTAACAAAGAAAAGTATGGCAAGAATCATATCTACCGCAGGAAAGACAACATTGTTTACAACATTTTTAATCTGTGTTTGAGCCGATGTCCATGTGCTTTCGATTGCTGATGATACATCTCCTGCGGCAAAGACTGTTACTGCCGATATTCCGAGCATTAACAGTATTACTGATATGCCTGATAACCATTTAATTAACTTAGTTCTTCTTGATTTTATCATTTTTTACCTCCGATTTTCTTAAATCATTCTCCGATATATATCTGACTTCGATGTTCAGTTTTTCTGCAAAGCGAATTTCTGTTTTCATACTCTCAGTTATTTCATCTCCGAAAACCCAAACCGCATCACAAACCCAAAGCATAGAAAGTCCTGCGTTCATACCGAGATTCCTTTCTTTATCATTTCTGTCATCTAAAATCAGCACATAAAAATACGGTATGAACGGAGCCATACCGCACTCTAACGCATATCGGGCATATCGTTTTGCGTTTTCAATGTTTACAGATACATTACCGCCCAAAGGCGAACAGATATACACCCTGTGCATTATTCATCGTCCTCATCTTTCCTTTTAAATTTTATGATAAGAAATGCAATCAAACCGCCGACAGCAACAGAACCCAAACCGATGTAAAAACCGAGATTTGAATTGTCTCCTGTCTGTGGTTTTTCGGGTTCAGGCTGCGGATGAATTGCTACTGTCTGATCCTTGTCATCAATATCAGCGTGAACGGCAATTTTCGTTTCATCACGGTAGAGAGTTTCAAACACAACGATTTCTGTATCTTGGGTAATTACAGAGCCGTCAAAGGTGAAAGATAAGGTGGAATTTAATACCCTCGTTAAAATTATCCTCACTTGTTTTTAAGACTTCAAGACTGCCTTTCTTGAGGATATTCTCAAAGGTAACAGTTGCAGTCTTTCCGCTTTCAACCTTAACGGTCTGCGATTTCTGCGTTTCGTACTTACTGTCGGTAATTTCGGCAATGGTGTAACTTCCGGGAACGAGGTCGGTTAATTCAAATTCACCTTTTGAGTTTGTTTTTACAGTTTTGCTGTAATCGTAGCCTTTGACGGTAAACTCAATATTTGCAACATTGCCATCCTCGGAGGTTTTAACAAGTTTGAGATTGCCCGAGCTTGTCTTGACCTTGAAATATGCTCTTATTGGGTCTGCGTCGTTTTCAACACCTGTTATTACATCCTACAAGCTTGCGTCACCATATGGCACAAGAACAGTTTTGCCGACATCAGGCATTGACTTTGCAGAGTTGAATGTTACTGCATCGTTGACGGTCGAAGTTGAAGTCAAGGTCAGCCTGTTTCCTGATACAGATACACTCATACCGCCTGTTGTCTTGAAGCTGAAATCCGAAAGAATACTGTTGCTGTCGGTGAGTGTTAAAGTGTACTTTCCGTCTGAATATTTCATCTCATAGGTTTCAGCCTTTGAAGCGATTGCCTATGCAAAGCTTGGAACAGTTGAGTAATTTGCAAGGCTTTTAGAAATTGCATTGTAAACCGACTTAACGCCGGGGTTTGCTCCGCCTGTCAATAAACTTTGTATTTGTGCATTTATAGCCGTCATTTGTAGAGCGACAGCCTGAAACAAACTCCCATACAATCAGCTGTGTTGCCACCCATTTCTGATCCTCTGTTCCGCTTAAGCTTTTTTCCGAACCGGGTTTGCCGTAAAGCAGACAAGGTTAATTACTTTTTGCTTTGCCGAGCCTAAATTCTTCCAAACGGTTGAGGCACTTTCTGTCAGCGTATTGCCTGAGTAGAGTGTATGACCGGGTTCAATGCAGTAGGCTTCTTTGCCATCTGCAAAAATCTTGCACAACTCTTCTCCGGGAGTTCCGACCGTGTAGCCGTTGCTGACTGTTGTCTGCTGAAATTTGATTGTGTTTCCTGTACTGTCATAACAGTAGTCAAAGGTAATTGTAACTTTATCACCGCTTGCTGCACTTACAGGGAGCGAGAACATTGTTCCGAATATTACGGCAACCACGAGTAAAAGTGCAGTTATTCTTGTGAATTTCTTATTTCTGATTAACTTAGTCATTTTAAAAATCCTTTCATAAAAAATATGGGGCAAGATTTTACCCTTGCCCCGATTGACGTCTTATTCTGTTTAAATACAATCATAATTTCATCGCCTGCCCTTCATTGAAATCTTCATCTATATCATCGGACTGCTCACTGCCATCCGTAATATTTACATACTCGCCGATGATGTTCAGCGCTTCGCAGTAACTTTCCGAACTCGTAACACGACTGCACATTTCTTTTGCCTCGTCAGCCATACCGTTTTGCTTGAGCGTACGGCTTGCCATACCAAGTAGGGCAAACACATTTCCATTAGTCCCTATCAAAGCACAGTCGGGTTTGAGCTTTTCTTCTTTGTTCTGCTCAGGTTCAAAGCCACTGAGCCTGTTGTCCACATAATCGGACAGCCACATCCCTGCAAAGGCTGTGTATGACTGCAACCGCCACATTGCAAGCTTGCCGATGTCAAGGTGGACATTTTCAAAGGGATAGAGAATACAGGTAACGCCGTCACTCTTGAACACCGAAACATTCTCAAACTTTGTATTGTCAAGAAGTATTCCTTTGTCCGTAAGCATTTTATTGATGCCGTCCATCCATTCTTTAATTTCACCTCCACAGCCCTGCAAGATAAGACCTTCCTTGCCGTTCATACGGCGGAGGTCTGTTAAAGTTATTTGGTTTATTTTCATTGAGATCAGTCCTTTCAAAAAAATAACAGCACCCGATTAAGAGTGCTGTCATTATAAAATTTTAAATTGTCCTTACAACGACCTCAACTTGAGTTATTACATCACGAAGCCTGTCACCACCGACAATATATTCCAATATATCATCTGCCGTATCTCCCCACATTTCTTCTATGTCAATGCATGGTTCATTGCTGAGAACATTATAATTTTTTCCATCTTTTATATAGTAACCCTCGCCAATGTTAATTCTCCCGTCAGGATGTGTGATAGAATAAGATTTGCCTTTCCATTGAAATTCAACTTCTCCACCACAATCTACACACCATTTAAACTCGCTAATTGTTTTAAATTGATCTTCTTCGTTTTTTACAATATTTTTATTTACTTTCATCTGTGTGTTCACTTCCCTATAATACTTAAATTCTGGAACTACATCAGGATAATTTATAGGTCTCTGTGGCAATGGATTACCACGATTAGGATCCCAATTTATCATATGATCATGCGGATTTGTATGTTTATCAGGTCGATTATGGAAACTGAAATGTCTTTCCTTGGTTGCACGTCCATCATCACCAATTTTCGTTAACCTTCGTTCGCCATTCTTATCAAATGTTTCCTTGATTTCGCCCGGTTTTCCTAAAAATCGTTCATTTTCAGTCTTTTTTGGTTTCCACTTACCGCCGTAGGCACTACCTGAACCTTTCAGTGAATACATTTTATTGAAGTTCTCTGGCTGAAGCATTGTTTTGTTAACAATTATACCCTTTTTATTATGCAATGGCAAGTCCAATGATTCTTTATTGAGATATTTCCAACCGCTAAGTTCATAATCAACATAAATTATGTCACCTTGCATTTCAGGAAAAGGTTCGCTGTAACATATAATTTTGCTCGGTTCTATTCGCCTGAGCATTTCTTCGTGGCCTTTCATAAAAAAGTCTTTTTGGTCTGCATGATTGTTATGTTCACGCACCATATATGTTGAAACCGCTACTATACTACCTTTTGGAATTCCATCAAAACAAAACTCAAATGTATTTTCATCACCCAAATTTACCGTAGGAATAACCTTTATATCTTTGCTTGCTAGATAAGCACCACACCAACGGTTACGAAAAGTATTCTAGAGTTGCAGTGCTTTATTCATCTCTATATACATACTAAAATCAGGAGATAAAACAGCTTTGTATTTTTTTAACTTTTCCACATACTCATCAGGCTTTTTCTTGCCTAACAGTACAGCTCCCGAACCTCCGAACGGTTCAATATACCTTTCGTAATTCAGAGGAAAGAGGGCGTACAAAATATGAAGTATGGAGGTTTTGTTACCCATCCAACTTACAGGGGTTTTGATATTCTCACTTCCTTACGGCGAGCCGCCGTTGGCAATTCCCCACCGCATAACATTACGATAGAGGAAACATTGTCAGCAGTGGGGAGTTATAACTCTCATCTCGCCAAAATTTTTTAATACCAATCGCCCCTGAAACGACAAAAAGCCGTTGATTAAGTTTTTAACTCAATCAACGGCTATATATATTGAAACCAATATCAGTCGCTGTCAGAAACGATTGAATTGGTTGTTGTTTAATTTTTACTTTCTACCTTTTTAATGATTTCACCGATTGCTGAAATCACATTTACTGTAACTGCATTTCCAGCCATCTTGTAAAGTCTGCTTTCGGATAGTCCTGTGGCTCTTGCTTTATCGAACTGTTCGTCCGTAAAGCCTTGCAATCTCCAGCACTCCCTCGGAGTAAGCTTTCATTCTGCCTATGTGAACTTCACCGTTTGGCTCAACAAAGGCTACTGCAAACTTTTCATTGCCGTCAAGAACATCTGAATTTTCTTCAAACACCCCCGAATGTTCAGCTTTTCGGTTACTGATTCCCGAGTCGTGCCTTGCTGTTATGCATCTTGCAATTTCTGTCAGTTTCGGATCGGGGTTCAGGTCGATAAAATAATACGCTTGCGTTGCGGAAGTAGTAAGCGTGCGTGCTATATGACTTCCGACTCTGCCACGCCTTGAATTTTGTCCCGAAAAGGCGGTATCAATGCTGTCACTGGGATATGCCATCTGATAACCGTCTTTGGTCTTAGACTTTATCGGCAAGCCAAAGTTTTCAGTATCTTCAATAAGATAAAGTCCGCTATGACCGCCGAATCCGCCCGAACCACAAGTGAGCGTACAGCTCAGTCCTGTTGATGAGTAGATTCGCTCACCTTGTGTGGGATTTTCTTTGTATAAGAGCCTTTCCGCTTGTTTGCGTGAAAGATAGTACTTCTCCGGCACATTTTCCTCGATTATATCCGATAATGTACACTCGATTTCGTGATTGGGGTACTCCGAAATTTTTGCTGTTAAGTACCTGCCAGCACACATCATACCCCTCGTCGGTGCAAGCTGTGCTTACTCCTTTCCAACCGCAAGCGGTTAAAAACTCGCACGCTATGCTGCACCTCCTCTCCCCAAAAAGCTTAATGCTTTTCGGGGACCCTGTATTCAATGTATTGAGGATTGTTTTTAATGTCCTGCCTGAGTCATGGTTAAGCAGACCGGGAACGTTTTCGAGGAAGAGATACTTAGGTTTTTTAACGGCAGCAATTCGAGCAATCTTGAAAAACAGCGTTCCTCTTATATCATCAAATCCTTTTCTCGCTCCTGCGACTGAGAAGGACTGACAGGGAAATCCTCCAACAAGAAGGTCGAAATCGGGTAACTGTTCGGGTATGATTTTTCTTGCATCTTCAAAGTAAAGTTCGCCTCCTGTATCATACATTGCTTCATATGCCTGCTTTGCATACTTGTCGATTTCGCAGTATCCGACGCACTCAAAACCGCCTATGGCTTCAAGTCCTGAACGGAAACCGCCGATACCTGCAAACATATCAAAATATTTGATGGTCATAAATCTTCAGCTCGCCGAAGATTTAAAGATTAAGCCACACCTCACATTCCTATTTTAATTCCGTTATTCTCATCAGGAACTTCATCTTCTACTTCTGATTCGGATTGATTTTCTGCTTCGATTTCTTCCTGCGTAAGCTTTCTGAATGAGTCCTCTCCGAGAACTACACCAAGTGTTCTTCCATTGTCCCACTCGGGAAATATCGTACCCAACGAATCAACAAATTTAACCGTTCCTCTTGTGCCTGATGGAACAGGTGCGTAGGAGTCGCTCATACTTAAAAGTTCGATTCTTGTACCCGGCGGATACAATTTCTTTGTGCTTTCAGATATTCTGCGCTGTCTTTCATATTCGTTCAAGTTATACATCTCCTATTTTTTTAGTTTTGATTCAAGCAATATCCATTAGTAGGACTCCTGATTTTTATAGTCATAAAATCAACCCCTGTCTTTCTTCTTTCTGTTTGTGTTAAGTTTTTTGTTGTCAGAGAAATGTGCAATCTCGCTTTCATTATTATCATCATTTCGCCTGTCAAAATTAGGTTTCTGACGCATCTCTCTTTCAAACTTCCTGAGTTCGGGTGTGTCGGTAAAATACATTTAAAATCATTCCTTTCAATTTTTTGTAAATAAAAAAAGGCAACCGTTCTAACCAAAAAAATTAAAACGATTGCCAAATAAAAAAAGAGCCAATTACTATATCTCTAAAATAAGAAATATAATGATTGACTCATATATTTGATAATATTAAATTAAGCAGATTAGCGAAAGTAATCAGTTTTCTTTACCTTTAACTAAATTTTGTAGCTTTTCAACAGCTTCATCTTTAGTTTCAGAATCCTTTACTATTTGGATAATTGAGTTCATAAGAACATCAAATTGTTTGTCTGTCATATTTTCGAACTCCATATCTTTTCCTTTCCGATAAAACAATTATCACTTCTACCGGAAATAAATTTTGTATATAAGTAATTGAGGCTCATAGAAAAACTATGAGCCTCTCGTTGGCTCCCCCAACTGGGCTCGAACCAGTGACATCATGATTAACAGTCATGCGCTCTACCGACTGAGCTATGGAGGAATATACAATTTTCTTTGGGCTTTGCCAAAGATTTTTGTTAAGATTGCATAAAGAGCAATCTTTTTTGTTACTTAAATCCCCGGTAGTGGACTTAAACAACATATTTGGGTGTTTCCTCAAACTAATCAATAGTTTCCGGTACATTTCTGTACACTCGCACTACCGACTGAGCTATGGAGGAATATAGAGCAAAACACCCGTTTGGGTGTATGCTTTGTGTTGGCATCTCCCTATCTTCCCGGGCCGTCACCAGCCAAGTATTTTCGGCACCACTGAGCTTAACTTCTGTGTTC
>ENA-OPVT01000802-OPVT01000802.1-human-gut-metagenome-genome-assembly--contig:-NODE-802-length-22129-cov-2.488493_pt1 | contig 22129 bp, 20 predicted proteins | sample MGYA00241499_ERZ501990 | MGnify/ENA primary metagenome ERZ501990 (study PRJEB25962, sample SAMEA2042104) | human gut metagenome | biome: human gut; feature: human-associated habitat; material: faeces...
CTTCTTTCGCTCCTCGGCATCCATGTACATGCTTGCTGCGGTCACCAAGAAGACCGTTCCCGCCTTTCGGCAATGCGTGCAGCCGCTCGTGCAGCTCGGCCTTGTCATCTGCGAGGATGGCATCTACGCCATCGCGGACTGGGAGTTTAACCAGAACGTCCCGGCAATCGACGCGATGCGCGAAGGAAACCGTGTGCGCAAGGCTTCGGAGCGTGCCCGTAAGAACGGAAAGGGAACCCGTCAGGTGAAGAAGGATAAAGTGCTCGCATACCTTACCGAGCATCCGGAAGCCACGAATACCGAGGTTGCCGAGAAGACCGGAGTGAGCCGCCCCTCCGTTATCAAGTACCGCAAGGAATATGCGCCAGCACTTCCAGCCCCAAAAGGCGGAAAAATCGTAAAAGATGACGGCACGAAAGTTGACACTGTAAAAATTGACGGTGTAAAAGTTGACAGCTTTGACAGCAAAGTTGACGTCAATTTTGACGTAAAAGTTGACAGTGATTTTGACACCGGTTTTTACACTGACGCAGACGGTAAAAGCGCAGGTAGACAATCTGCACAGGTTGAAAATGAAGCTGTAAAAATTGCGTCACACCCTAAGAATATAGATGATAGATATAAGAATACATCTACATCTACAGCTGTGGCTGATGGGGAGGGAGCGATAGATTCTGGAATCCCGACAAGGGAGGAAGTCCGCTCGCACTTCGCGGAAATGGGATTCGCGGTTGACCCCGACCGCTTCTTCGATGTGAACGAGGGACGCGGCTGGCGCACGAACTCCGGCAAGCCCGTCGATGACTGGAAGAAACTCGCCGCAGCCTGGGACAGGAACGAACACCCGAAGGCCACAACCCCTCCCGCACGCACGGAACCGAAGGCCAATGCGGTCGGGAAGATCCCATCCGTCGAGGAGGTCATGGCGAAATGGGGCTGTGACCGGGAGACGGCTCAGGGATATATCGACGAGAACATGTACTAGAAATGCCCCTGAGAATGCCTGAGAGCCTGCCTATGACACGTTAAATGTCATGTGGCAGCAACTGCCCGAACAAGACTGCAAAGTCCCGTAGACAGGCTCTCAGACAGGGTAACGCAGAAAGGACGAGGTAAATGAGCGAAAACGTAACGAAAAACAAGGAGCAGGACGGACGAAAGCCGGTCGAGGACTATCGCGACGCGGACGGCATCCTCGTCTGCGGGAAATGCGGAGAGCCACGCGAGCGGATGTTCCCGGCGGGCGGCATCTTCAAGGAGCCGCACCTTGTCCCGACCATGTGCCGTTGCCAGAGGGAGGAAGCGGACAGGCAGCGCGAGGAAACCGAGCGGGCGGAGAAAAGGCGTAGGACGGAACGGCTAAGGAAGCAGTGCTTCCCCTCATCCGGCAGGTACGCCTTCTGCACCTTCGATGCCGATGACGGCAGGAACGCGACTCAGAGCACCGTCTGCAAGGCATTTGCCGCGACCTTCGACCCGAAAGACCCGGAGGGGCTTGTCCTGTACGGGAAGCGCGGCACGGGCAAGAGCTTCCATGCGTCCTGCATCGCGAACGCCGTCATCGAGCGCGGGTTCTCCTGTCTCGTGACCGATATCAAGCAGGTCGTGAACCTGATGGAATCCTCCTTCGAGAAGCGTTCCGGGAACCTTGAGAGAATCCTCGCCCCAGACCTCCTCATCCTTGAAGACCTCGGTGCCCAGCGCTCCACCGAGTACGTCATGGAGCACGTCTACGACGTTATCGACGGACGCTACAAGGCGGGGAAACCGATGGTGATAACGACGAACTTCGACTTTCGCGAGAGAATCCTGAACGCCACGGCAGATGACCCGTGGGGACGTGTCTTCGACCGCATCGTTGAGGTCGGGTTCCCGGTGAAGTACGACGGCAACTCGCGCCGTCGGGAAATCGGAATGAAGAACCGCAAAGATTTCAAGCGGAAGTTGGGAATCGAGGGGATAGAATCGTAGCGGAGCGGTTTTTAAGCATCAGCCGCTTCTTCCTGATTCTGGTGCCGATTTCCTTCCCGGCACCGTCCCCGCGCCCCGTAGCGTATCGACGCTGCGGGGCTTTCTTTTTCCTCTTGGCAGGAAAGGGCACGGAAATCGTGCCTATACCGAAAGGAGGAAAAAAAGATGACGAAAGAGAAAGCGAACCGTAACGAAGTGGTCGGCATGTTCCTGACCTATTGCCGGAAGACCCTCGTGAACGCGCGGACGGACGTTTTGAGGGAGCGCAAAAGGAGACGCAACCGCGAGGTGCTGTTCTGCGACCTCAGAAGAAGTGAACTCGAAAGCCTTGCGGACTGGCAGGACGTGCCGGAGCGGGAAACCGTATTCGATGCCGCCGGGAAGCCTATCGGCGTGACAGATAGAGACCTCGCGGATGCGCTGGAAAAACTCTGCCCAGAGGAGCAGGCAATCATCCTGCTCTCCTATTTTGCCGGATGGTCGGATAGGCGTATCGGTGAGGACATGGGGTTCCCGCGCTCCACGGTGCAGAACCGTCGCGCCCGTGCGCTCGCCCGTCTTGCAGACATTCTGACGGAAGGGGGTGACCCGCATGGCAAAGACAAAGATTGACTACGATACCGTCGTTGCCGCGACAAGCGGAGATGCCCTTGCTGCCGGGGCGGTGCTCGATTACTTCAACGACTTCATGGACGGACTCTGCACCGGGTTCTACACCGACGCGGATGGCTTCTGGGACTACGGCATCGACCTCTCGATGAAGTCGTTCATGCAGGCGAAGCTGTTGCGTGCGATGCTGAGGTTTAAACCGTAAACAGTAAAACCATAAACACAGGAAACCAGACAACCAGAAAGAAGGAAAGGAAGCAGACTATATACAAACGCGCTCTGACCTGCTACAATACAGTCAGAAAGACGAGTAGTCTGCTTTCCTGTCAAAAGGAGAGCCATGGTAACCGTAACGAAAAAAGATTTAGTTGCCCTCGGCTATGGGAACTCTTTCGCCACCGATATCATCCGTCTGGCGAAAATTCGCATGGTTGAGAAGGGCTATCCCTTCTACTCCTCACGCAAGCTCGACCGCGTTCCGGCGGAAGCCGTCGAGGAGCTTCTTGGGATTGCCTTAGACGGTGATGCCGCTGGTCGCGCTCCTGAAAAAGGAGTAAAGACAAATGGCAAACGACCAAATTAAGAAAGCCGATAACGGCACCTACTATTTCCGCGCCAATCTCGGATTCGACCATTCCACGGGAAAGCGGATTCAGAAATACCGGAGCGGATTCAAGACAAAAAAAGAAGCGAAAGAGGAATATGCAAAACTCGTTTTGCAATTTGCTTCCCAATCGCTTCCCACCGAACAGAAAAGGATTCCCTTCGGAACGTTCATTGAGGACACCTACCTGCCTTGGTATCAGACACAGGTAAAGGAGAGTACCTTCGAGAACCGCGCCGGTACGGTGCGGAAACACTTCTCCTGCTTCTACGAGAAGTTTACCGATGCCATCGAGCCAATCGACATACAGAACTGGCAGCTTGCCCTCATCCGCGCAGGATATAGCCCGAACTACGTGCGCGTCACACAGGGAATGCTCTCCGTTGCCTTCGACCGTGCCGTCATATTGGGTATTACGGAAAGGAACCCGTCACGGATGGTCGGCAACGTTCGTGGGCAGAAACCGCTTGTGGACTTCTGGACGCTTGATGAGTTCGAGAAGGTGATTTCCAAACTCTACAAGGGAGACTACTACGAGCACTACCTGTTCATCAGCCTGCTCTTCCTGTTCATGAGTGGGATGCGGCTTGGGGAAGCATCTGCCCTCCTGTGGAGCAATATCGACTTCACGACCGGGCTTTGTTCCATCACCAAAACGCTCTATTACCACAACCAGTCGGACTACAAGTTCACGAAACCGAAGACGCGTGCGGCAATCCGCTCCATCTATCTGGATGAGGACACGCTTTCCGAACTCGCCGCATGGCGCAAGGTGCAGCGCGTTGTCATCCCTGACTGTGAGTTCGTATTGAGCTACAACGGGCTTCCGACTACAAAGACAAGGCTTCCGCGTGCAATGAAGAAGCTCGCAGACCTCGCAGGTGTTCACCGCGTCCGGGTTCACGACCTTCGCCACTCCCACGCGTCACTTCTCATCAACATGGGAGAAAGCCCATTGCTCCTCAAGGAACGGCTCGGGCATGAGAAGATACAGACCACGCTTGGGACATATGGGCACCTGTATCCCAATACCAACCAAGCAGTCGCAAAGAAGCTCACCGGCATCCTCAACTACAGTGAGCCGAAGACGAGCATCGCGAACTACACGAGCAACCAACACACGGCGGACTACCACCGTGCATGAGAAAGAAAAAACGGGTGCCCTCCCGCCAAGAAGCAGCACCCGTCTGCGGTCAGCAAACCACTTTTTTATTCTATATTAAGACCACGCACTGTGCAATCAGTGTGCAATCGTGAAAACGGAGAGCCTTGAACCCCTTATAAACAAAGGGTTTGCGGCTCACCGGATTCTACTCAAACTCGATTTCGACAACCTTCCATATGCCGAAAAATAAGCGATTTTCCGGCAATATAAGGCAATATAGCAACCTATAAAACAACAAAAAAATACGCAGGTGTGCAATCAGTGTGCAATCAAAACTATCGTCTTTCAAAACAAAAAACTCGTTATCAACTGGGTTATGTCCCCATTGGTAACGAGTTTTTCATTAACAAAATTATTTACCTGTTTTCAAAAACCCTGCGAGCCAGAAACCCGCAGAGTCGTAAAACCGTAAAGCCGTCTAAGTGGTTATCTATCTTGCCGTAGAAACGCTACCTGCAAGCCACTCCTGCACCATCTGGGCGTTCATTTTCAAGATTTTTGCGATTCTATCTACCGTCATGCCGTCTTCTGCCATGCTTTTGGCATTCTCTCTTTTCACTTCCAGTCTTCCTTCCTCCACGCCTTCCAGACGCAGGGCTTCCATTTCCTTGCACATATGCTCCACCCCTTTCTCGGTCTCTTTCAGTTCATGCACGCGGTCTTTCAATGCTCCCGCCTGCATATCCTTTGCTTCCTTCACACGGAAATCGTGCATCAGTCTTCCAAGCTCGCCGCCATCGTCCTTGCTCGAATCCACGTAGATGAAGTGTTCCTCGTCCCCGAACTCCTTGCCGTTCTCGCGGATTATCCGGTCGATATGGGCTATCGGGAGTCCGTGCCCCAGTGCGTCTTTCAACGTGACGAATATCACGTAGGTCTCCGGGAGCTTATCGAAGTTCTTTCCCGTATCCAGCACGTTGGAATCCATCATCCCGAGGTTGTATCTGGCACGTTTCGGGTGCGCCCCCTCATCGTCTTGCTGTATCTCGACGTTTATGACGCGTCCGCTTCTATCCTTTGCCACACAGTCCAGCACGACACCTCTGCCGTGCATGTTTCTGAAATCCATCTGCGTCTCATTGTCGATGACGGTCAGTTCTTTGTCTTCCAGAATAATTCTAAGGACATACTCGCAGGCATTCTTATCTTTGAATACGTTCCGCGCGAGAATATCGCTCATCACGGTCAGGTTCTTAATCGTTTCCTTGTATCTCTCCTTATGCAAAAGCATCGTTTCTTCCTGATTCATCGGTGTTAGCCACCTCCTGTTCGACTCACAAGAAGGTATCAACCATCTTGCTATATATATATTTTACAAGAAAGCCGGTAAACATTCAAGACTTGTATTTTCCCCGCCGAAAGGACAAAATCCTGCGGCTTGCGCGGAGTGGCCGGGGTTTGGGGCAGCGCCCCATTTCAGCAATCTCCGTGCATATAATGAGCGGTCGCGGTGCCCGGCGGGAAAGCCCCTCGCTTTTCCTGCGTCCGGCGCATCGCGGCAGCGAAGGCGAATGCACGGAAGTCGGAGCCGGTCAACTTTTCCGTTCCAAATGTTTCCGTCAATCCGCCTGCGGATTTATGAAAGATTTGTGGGCGGGATGGTTGAGGGGCGAATCCCTCTACCCAGATGAGAAAAGGGTCAACGTTCGCAAATAGGCGCAAATGGGTTCATTTGATGCTAAATGGTGTCTTTTTCTATCATCGGCATCCGTGCATTTGGCAGTTTCTACCTGCATGTTCGTGTATAGGGCAGAGGGATAGAAAAATAGCCTGCGTTATAATCTGTCCCCAAGGAGACGGCATTCTTGCCGCTTCAAAAAGCAGGAAATCGGAAAAGAAAGGATGATGCCACATGGCTCAGGATTTCGGCGATGACATGGGAAACGCCCTCCTAAACTTCGTCACAAGGCAGGCGGAGAACTACCTGCGGTTCGGGCGTGGCAGGGAACGTGCTTTTGACTGGTGGCAGCGCCATTATAAGAAAGAAGGGAACACTCCCGAGCAGGCAAAAGCAATGGCTGAAAAACAATCCTCTCGTGAGCAGGTGGTCGTGCCCTTTGGTACTTCCGAGGAAGCCGCCTACTATGCGCAGGTATGCCGCGAGAATGGTACCTATGCCGCCGCCTACACGGACAAACAGGGAAACGGATTCCTTGCCTTTGCCAAGGAGGATGTTAAGACCGTCGCAGGGTATGCCCCGCAATTTAAGGACGTGATGGCGCGTCTCGATGAGCAGCGTATCACCGACGCACTGAATCACGCGGAACCCGTGAATAAGAAGACCATGGATTCCCTCACGGAGCTGACAAGCTATCCCGACCTTCCAGCAGAGGACGTAACGGTCATTCCGGTCACCATCCGTTACAAGGATGCACCAGAAGAAACTTACGATGTGCTCTTTAGCGAGCAGGATACCGAAAACCTCAATATCGACGATTCAATTTGCTTCTCCGGTTACTCCCACAAGGAGCTTACCGAGATGGTTGGTCGTGAGACCCATGAGGATTTCGATGTGATTGCCGTCAGCGACCCCTATAAGGTTCATGCGACGCAGGTGAAAACGGATGCCCCGGAAAAGACTTATGACGTGCCGGGAAAGGATGCACCTGCCCGCAGTGATAAGGTCTCTACACTCCGTGCCGAAGACACCGCCATCCATACCCAGAACATCCGAAACGCTGCCCAAAAGGCGAGGGAAGACTGCACGGACTTTTCCGACTTCGAGCGCAAGATGAACGCGCAGGGCTTCGGTGTGACTGAAACCAGCAAGGGTGAGGTCATGGCCTACGAGCCTGCAAGCCTGAATAAAGACGGTTCGGTACCGGCGTATGAGCGCGGTCATGACTGGCCGGTCTCTGCGGAGACGTTAAAGAACCGGTACGACCTCGATGTGACCCACAACTGGTTCGAGCAGAATACCCCGAAGGACGCTGGCACCCTCCCGGATGGAGACCTTGCCATGCAGAATGCGCGTCTGGCGCAGGAGCAGATGCGTGACGAACAACAGCTGCTTGAGCCGGTTGCATCTGATGGTTCCATGGATAACGACGGGCGCACGCCCGACCCGAACTCCGGTATTGAGAGCCACGATGGCGCAGATACCGATTCCCGCACCGCCGTCATGGATGCGGAGCAGACCGGAAGCGAGATTCGCCCCTCCGATATTCGCGAGGAGCAGCAATATGATTCCGAGTCCTATTCCCTCACGGGGGAAGCACGCGATATGACCGCTGCCAAGAACCAGATGGATACGGAGACGAAGGCGCAGGAAACCACGCGGGAGCATGGTTCGAGCCTGCCCTTTAACGGCGAAGACGTATTGTAAGGAGATAGACCATGACACTCAAAGACAAATTGCCGGACAGACTGAAATGCTCCCCGCTTCTTACCATGGAATCGGACAGCGATATCGAGACCATCGCGGAATCCATCGTGAACCTCTCCGATTCAGATGGTGACTTCTTTAAGAAGGCGGAAAAACTTCTTCTGATGGCCTGTCTTGGATATTTAAGGGACTGGTGCGAGCCTTCCCAGCGTACCATCGGGAACCTCATCTCCCTTCTTGATGCCGCCCTGCCAAAGGACAACGAAACCCATACCACCCTCGACAACCTTTTCTATGAAATGAAGTCCGGGTGCAAGCGCGTGAAATCGGAAGATGGCATCACGACCCTCTGGGAGCCTTCCGCCCTTTCCCGGTGCGACGGTCTCACTCCGCGCGATTCCAATGGTATTGATGTGTCCGAGGACTTTTCGCTCACCTGCTATGAAGGATTCCGCCACGCGGCCACACGAGAGACGCGCACGAGTATTGTGACCACGCTCCTGCTCGTACTGGAAGAAGTGGAAAAGGAGGATGCATATGGCAAATAGCGCGAACCCGGAAATCAATAAGAAGATTGCCACCTCGGCGCTCGGCACCCTCGTCATCGCCACGGTCTTTTTCTATCTCGGTGACCGCTATGCCGAAACCCTCGTCACCTATCCGGGGCAGATTTTCGACCATTTGAGCGACGCATTCCTTTCCATGTGGCAGACCATAAAGGATGCACCGTTTGCCCTCGATATGACCAGTAACTCCTTGCTGTTTGGCGGGGCTTGCTTTCTCATTATCTGGATGATTTGGCTTCGCTACGTGGCGTTCATCGGAAACTATCGTTCCGGCGAAGAATCCGGTTCCGCCCGCTGGGGCACTGTGAAGGAAGGAAAGAAGTTTAAGGACTTGCAGACTGAAGATAACAATCTTCTCTTCACCAAGAACTTCGGCCTTGCCCTGCACCGTCCCAAGTTCGACCCGGAATATGACCGCAACCTAAACGTCCTCGTGGTCGGCGGCTCTGGCTCCGGTAAGACCTTTAACTACGTGACCCCGAACATCTGCCAGCTCAACACCAGCTACTTCGTCACCGACCCAAAGGGAACCCTTCTTAAGGATGCCGGATACCTGTTCACGGACAACGGCTATAAGCTCAAGAGCTTCAATACCATCAACCTTGATGAGTCCATGCACTACAACCCGTTAAAGTACGTGAAGACGGATACCGATATCCTCTCCTTCGTGAACTGCTTCATTATGAACACGAACCCCGAGGGGAAATCGAGCGGTGACCCGTTCTGGGAGAACGCGGAGAAGATGCTCTACACGGCGCTCATCGCCTTGTTGCGTGACTGGTTCCCGGCGAAGGACTACAACATGTCCTCGCTTCTCACGCTCCTCTCCCTTGCGGAAGCGCGTGAGAACGATGAGAACTTCAAGTCCGCACTTGACCTGATGTTCCTTCAAATCGAGGAGGGCAAGAAGTACAAGCAGAACGACGGCTCTTCTCCTGACGCTGCGGGAAATGCCGGTCTTTCAAGGAGCTTTGGCACCAAGCAGGCAGATAACGGCTGGTCTTGGGTGCCCAGTAAGTTCAAGCGCAACTCCGACGGCGTGAAGCCCGCCGACTGCGGGGGACTTTCCGCCGACGAGGACTTCGCCCTGATGAACTACAAGAACTTCAAGGTGGCCGCAGGCAAGACCTTAAAATCCATCCTCATTTCCTGCAACGTGCGCCTTGCGCCCATCGCGACGGACGGCGTGCGCGAGCTTTTGACCTATGACGAGATGGAGATTGACACCCTTGGTGACCCGGATGCGAAGGTGGCGATTTTCGGCATCCTCTCCGATACCGACAAGACCCTCAGTTTCCTGTTCGCCATCCTCATGTGGCAGACCATCGACCAGCTGTGCCGAAAAGCCCTTTCGGATTATGGCGGGAAACTCCCGACCCCGGTGCATTTCATCTTCGATGAGTTCGCCAACATCGGCACTATCCCGCAGATTGAGGAGACCATCGCGGTCACCCGTTCCCGTAACATCGGCATCACCATCATCCTGCAATCCATGAGCCAGCTGGAAAGCAAGTACGATAAGAAGGCGCAGACCATCATCGACTGCTGCGACTCGACGCTCTTCCTCGGTGGCAAGTCCAACTCCACCAACAAGGAGATTGCGGAGATGATTGGCAAGCAGACCATCCATCAGATGACTTACAACGAGTCCACGGGACAGTCCTCAAGCGCCAGTAAGAACTTGCAGATTCAGGGTCGTGACCTTATCGACGCAGCAGAAATCGGAAAGATGAGCCGCCTAAAGGCAATCCTGCTCATCGCCGGTACCAACCCGCTCATGGATGATAAGTACGACCCCCACGCCCATAAGCGATACCGCTATATCGTGGATAAGCGCAACTGGAAGCGTTTGCATAAGAACGCCTTCGATTTCGAGCGGTATCTGAAAAACGGCTGCGAGCCGTACACCCCCGATGAGGATACGGGTGCAGAGTTCACGGCATGGAAGTGGGCGGCATGGAAAAAATCAAGGAAGGGGCTTCTGGGCATATTGCTAAACCGGTAGTCACTTATAATTAAGAGAAATGCCACGCGAAAAAGGCAGAAAGGGGACGAATGGAGGAAGGAACTTGGAAACACTCGTCAAACTCGCCGCCCCGGCGATAGGAACCGCTGCGGGCGCATTCACCGTCGTGGGAATCATCTATCTTGGGATGACCCTCGCGGGACTTCTTCGCGGCGGGGGCGGGGAGATACGCAAAGCCGTTGCAATCATCGTCGCGGGACTTACCTGTATCGCCTTTGCCCATCTGTACGGTTACTAGAAAACAAGTAAACAAGAAAGGAATCAGACATGCTTGAAAACGTGAAAAACCTTCTCTCTGATGGTGTGACCGCCCTCGGCGGCATCCTCATCGTCTTCGGCCTTGTGAACCTTGGCCTTACCATCAAGGACGGTATGCAGGGCGGCGGCGGTCAGCTCTCCGGTGCCCTCGCCATGATTATCGGCGGTGCCATCGTCGTGGGTGCTGCCATGTACTTCAAGACCGGTATCAACTGGGGTTCCCTCGCGGGTTAGAAAGGAGCGATATCTAACATGCTCTCTGTAGCAGTACACAAGGATATCGCCGAGTATCAGCCCAAAATCGTAGGTAAGATGACCATGCGCACCCTGGTATCCATCACGGGTGCGCTTTCTGTCTCGGTACTTGCCGGGCTTTACATCTACTTCGTTTTGGGGCTGAACGTCAGCGATTGCACCTATTTTATCTACGCCGTCTCATTGCCGTTTTGGTGCGTGGGCTTCGTGAAGCCCTGCGGGATGCCCTTCGAGCAGTTTGCGCCGCTTTGGCTTAAGGCAAACTTCACGAACGACCGCATCTTCTACAAGCCGTCCATGCGTCTTGCGGGACTTCTCTCTGAGTCGGAAAACAGCAAGCAGAAAGGTACTATCTATGGAAAACACTACCGAAAGCAGGGAAACCTTCGCGGCATCGAATCCTACTCCCCAAGGGCAGGACGGGTCATCTCTTAACGCCGCATTTGACGTGGACGCGTTCGTCCACGCATCCGGTGACGGGTTCGGGAACACCGCGCCCCTGCGCTCCGATACCGGCGCTATCGACATGGATGCCATCTCTCAGGTCGCACACGTCACGCAGGGTGCCGGAAAGCTGACCCGAAAGGAGAAGAAGCACGCCAAGCGCGAGATGAAGCGCAGGAAAAAGGAAGCCAAGAAGGCCGAGAAGGAAGCGAAAAAGACCTACAGCTCCATCAAGTCCCAGTTAAAGGACAGGGACAAGGAGCTGTCCGATAAGATGGCCGATGCCAGAAAGAAGCGCGACTCCGCGAAGGACGTGGTGAACTACATCGGCTACAACAAGATGTATCAGGACGGCATCTGTGAGGTGGAGGAGGGAATGTTTTCCTCTTCCATCGCCTTCGATGACACCAGTTACCACTCGGTGCGCGATGAGCAGCAGAAAGCCATGTTCTCCGCCATCACCCGCCTTTACGACCAGTTCGGTGCGGATACGCTCGTGCAGATGAGCGTCATCAACACGCCGCTCCTCAAGGAAGAGGTCGGTCATCGCAAGTTCTTCGACCCGGAGCGTCAGGCAAACGATGCTGCAAGGAACGACGCGCAGGTGTTCAACAACATCCTGAACGATAAGGTGAAGGAGGGGGTCAGCAACATCCGCAGGAACCGATACCTCACCTATTCCGTGACGGCGGACACCGCAGAAGATGCAGCGCGTCAGCTCTCCCGTATCGAGGTCGAATCCTCCCGCATCCTAAACTCCATCGGCAGCAAGGCACACCTTATGAACGGCACCCAGCGCCTTTCTGTCATCCATTCACTCCTGAACCCCTATAAGCCGTTTCTGTTCGATTACCAGCGCGATATTTCCGCCAAGCGCTTACAGACTACCAAGGACTGCATCGCACCGACGCAGATTGATTTCCGCCCGGACGGCCACTATAACGACTGCGTAAAACTCGATAACGGGGTCTACGCACAGGTACTCGTGATGAAGAAGTTCGGCTCGGAACTTTCCGACCGCGCACTTGCCGACATGGCAGACCTTCCTATCCCCATGGCTATCACGTGGTACGTGCAGCCCATGGATAAATCCAAGGCTATCAATTACGTGCGCACCCGTTCCGCATGGATTGACAAGGAAATCATCGAGGAACAGCGCTCGGCAGTGAACAAAGGCTATGACTTCTCCATCCTCCCGCAGGAGCTGAAATACTCCAAGGAGGAGACGGAGGACGTGCTCGACCACTTGCAGAACAAGAACCAGCGTCTCTACGTCTTCACGGGACTTGTCTACACCTACGCGGAGAGCAAGGAAGCACTGGATACGCAGGTACTTCGCATCATCTCCACGGCACGTCAGAACTCCATCGAGCTTGACACCTATGACTATCGCCAGCGTCAGGGACTTAATTCCATCCTCCCGCTCGGCCATAACCACGTGGAAATCTCCCGCATGTTCACCACGGCGCAGGTTTCCATCCTCATGCCGTTTGCCACCCAGGAGCTTGACGATGCAGGCGGCAACTACTACGGCCAGAACAAGCACAGCCGCAACCTCGTGGTCTGCAACCGCAAGAAGCTCACCTCGCCGATGGGCTTCGTCTGCGGCAAGACCGGCTCCGGTAAGGGTATGTTCACCAAGACCGAGATGACGGGCACCATCTTCTCCAATCCGACGGACGAGATTTACGTCATCGACCGCGCAGGCGAGTACACCGCTATCGCCGAACGCTACGGCGGTAGCACCTACCACTTCGGCGTGGGTACCGGAACCCATCTGAACCCCTTCGATACGGTATCCGTGGAACACATGACGAGAAACGAGCAGATTGCGTTCAAGGTGGACGCGATGTTAGCTCAGGCGGGCGCTTCCGCTGCCGAAGCCGGGTCGAACTTCTCTGAGGTTGACCAGTCGCTCGTACAGCGCTGCACCGAGCTTGCCTTCCAGAAGGCCGCAGAGCGCGGAGACAATCTTCCGCCGACCTTACAGGACTTCTACGATGCCGCGAACGAGCAGCCGGAGGAGCAGGCACAGGTCATCGCACTCCGTTACGAGCGATTCGTGAAGGGTTCCATGAACTTCTTCAACCATCAGAGCAACGTCGATTTCAACACCCGCATCGTGGACTTCAACCTGAAAGACCTGCCGGATTCCATGCTGGTCTTCGCCCTCATCAATGTCTGCGAAGCCGTCCGCAACCGCATGTACTTCAATGCAAAGCGAAACGTCCGCACATGGCTCTACGTCGAGGAGATGCAGAGTATGTTCGCGTACCCGACAGTACTTAACTACTTCTCCCGCTTCTCGAATGAGGGTCGAAAATTCGGACTTTTGCTGACAGGTATCAGTCAGAACGCCACGGCGATGCTCGCCAACGAAGCGGCGCGAAATATCGTCCTTAACGCGGACTTCCTCATGCTTCTCAAGCAGTCCCCGCTCGACCGTATGAAGTGGGCGGAGCTTCTGAACCTGTCCGAGCAGGAGGAGGAATGCATCGACGAGTCCGCAGAGCCGGGTGACGGCCTGCTCATCGCAGGTAACGCCCGCGTGCCGATTCGCGGCAAGTTCCCGTCCGGCAACGTTCTCTATGACCTGTTCTCCACGAACCCCAATGAGACGAAGAAGACGGGGCTTGGGGACAAGAAAGATGCAAAACCCGTTATCTAGCAACCCAGTAAGAAGACCCCGGAAAGGACGGTGAACGTCAGATGAAGGCTTCGGATTTCACGACCGGCGGAAACGACCGTAAGAAAGCCATGAGTAATCTCCTCAAGACCGAAAAGACGGATGCCGTCAATACCGGTCTGGTGGAAAAGGCAGATAAGAGCGCCAAAGCCTTAAAGGGTGACCTCTATTCCGTCGGCAAGAAGGGCACGCACGGCGCGGGAAGTACCGCCCTCGATGCCATCGCAAGGAAACGTAAGAAGACTTCCGCCGCCGATGCCCTTGACGGAAAATCCCGTAGCCAGCTAACCGGAAAAAATGCCCTCACGAAAAAGGTGCAGTCTCGCCACAATCTGAATAAGAGCCTGAAACGTGGTGCAAAGGGTGTAGCCGCAAAAGCTGCCCACAACGCTCTCAAAGACTCCGAGCTGGAAGGCACGGACGATTTGGTCGCAACCACGCACACCGGCGCGAAACTTGCCGGAAAGGCGAGAAAGCACCTTCGTTCCGGTAAGGATGCACTTGAAAAGAAAGACTCCCTCGGTGCCCTCTCGGAAAAGAAATACCGCACCGAGAAACTGGATAAAAAAGCTGCCCAGAAGCGGATGCAGTTCTCCAAGTATTTCCATAGGAACGTCTACGAGAATGCTGCGGCGCAAGCTGGAAAGAAAAAGGCGCTCACGGTTCTTTCCGGTGGCATCAAGGGAATGCTTTCATCGCTTGCCGGTGCCGTCTCCCAATTCTTTCCACTCATCATTGCCTTCATCTTGGCCTTCGGCCTGATTTCCGTTGTCGGTGGAGGTGCCGCCGATGAGGAGCAAAAGAGCGCATCGCTTGACGGTATGCCCGCATGGGTCACCTACGACCTCGTGCTCGCGTGCCTGAACGCCCACGAGCAGTACGGATATCCCGCTTCGGCACTCCTCGGCCAGATGATGATTGAGAACGGCACCTCGGACTCCGGTTCCGACCTCGGGCGGCTGTACCACAACTACGGCGGCGTGAAATATGCCGGTTATGACTACGGCGGTCTCATCACGGGTTCCGTTAAAATGCTCACCACCGAATACAGCGCTTCCGGCTCTGCCTACAAGACCTACGCGGATTTCGCCGTCTTCAAGGACGATGATTCGTACATGAAATACCGGTGTGAGCATCTTTACAAGCAGTCCAACTACACCCACGTTGCCAATTACCAGAAGGCCATCGACACCAACAACTCCGAACTCTTCCTGCGTGCCCTCGGCGAAGGCGGGTACTACACCGCGTCGCAGGACAGCTATATCGCCCAGTACCGTTCCATCTGCCAAGCCTATCCGCTCGTTGCGCAGCTTGACTCCATGACCGCAGAGGAGTTCAAGAATCGGTACTCCGGCACCACCCTCATTCCCGGTGGCGGGCAGGACTACCAGAGCGCCGACCAGTGGCAGAAGGATATCGTGAATGCCTGCTCGCAGACTCCGTGGCCGGGAGCCAACCTTTGCGCCACATGGACAACAAGGGTCTATGCAAGAGCCGGTCATCCCGTCGGCGGCAACGGCAATACGCAGCTCGGCAATCAGGGATACGGTGCCAATTACAGCCAGAAACGCGCCACCACCGACCTCTCCCAGATAAAGGTAGGAATGCTCATCTCCGCCCAATACGGCTCCAATACCGCCGCCGGTAACGCTTACGGGCACGTCGGCATCTATATCGGTGATGGCAAGGTCATGGATAGCATTTACTCCGGTCTGCGCACCATCTCCCTGTCCGATTGGGTTTCCCAAAACGGAAGAGGATGGGTTGTCTGCGGCTATCCATGGGACTGGCGCTAGGAAACCAGAAAGGATACCTGCTATGAAGAAACTGAAAGCATGGATGGCGGAACACAAGAAGTTTTCCGTCATCGCCCTGTGCCTGCTCCTGATGTTCACCTGCGGCTCTGCCATGAGCGCCATCAACGTGTCGCATCACCGCGCGGAAACCGCAAAGGAGCAGCACGCAGGAAATAACACGGACACTACCACAGCCGCTGAGAAGAAGACGAAGGAAGAAACCGGGAAAGTGGAGCTTACCGATGCCCAGAAGGAAATCATCAAGGGATACGATACCGATACCAAGGAACTCATCGACACCCTCTCCTCTTCCGTCTGGTCGGTAAGCGAGGGGCGCTACACCCTCAAGTTTGCCGATGACTCCTACGTGGAAACGGTGAACGGAACCCCGACCGTCCATAGTTACGCCATCTCCCGCATCGAAAAGACCTCCGATGGGTACGGCGGTTATCTCTATACCATCGTCTTCGAGACCGATACCGGCACCCATATCGTGACCTACACGGACGGCAGCGGCGCTGCGGTGAACTCCGATTCTAAGACCCCCGGTGAGAACACCATCTCCACCCTTACAAGCTCTACGATGTTCGCTCAGAAAAACACCGCATACGAGCGTGCCGAAGCGGTGACAAACATTAGCGTGAAGGGCATGAACAGCGAGGTCACGAAACTATTCGGCGGGGATGAGAAGGCCGTCATCACCGCCCTCTCCAAGTGGTGCGCCGTCCATTACCCTTCTGTCACCGAAGCTACATGGCAGAAAGTCGTGAACCTCGACTATGAGAACGGGGTCATCACCACGGACTTCAAGCTCAACGACACAAACTCTGTTTCCATCACCTGCGTTTACGAGCAGTCCACGGGCGAGTTCTCCTTCGAGGGCTAGGGCAGCATCGCCATGCAGGCAGAAAGGAATCTCTATGAATGAACAACTGACTTTACAATCCACACAGCATGAGGAGACGAAGGCGGTTCCCCTGCGCAGGAGAAAGGCTTGTCTCGCGGGCACATTCGCGCTCTTCGCTGCCTGCGCACTCGTGCTCCTCATTCCCCATCCGGCCTATGCGGGTATCATCGGGGACTTCCTTGATATCCCCAACATGATTAAAACGTGGCTTCTGCAAATCGCTGCCACGCTCTTCAATACCTATTTCGGTGTCATCAACCAGACGCTTGATGCGAAGTTCATTTCCGGGCCGTTCAACGAGCTTTTCGGAACAACCGAGCCGTATGGCGTGGTAAAAGACTTCTATCAGGCCGGGGTCATCCCCGTTGCCCATGCCATCCTAGGTCTCTTCATGCTGATGCAACTCATCAAGATTAGCCAGCGCATCGACGCGACGAGCACCCTTCCCGCCGTGAAGGATATCGTATTCCTCGTGGTGACCTACTGCATCCTCAGCTACTTCATCGACAATGCCCTCGACCTCGTTTCCGCCATCTACAGCATCTTCAACGACCTCGTTGGTAACGTGTCGGACAAGCTGCAATCGAAAAACTGGTATGAACCCGGAGTCAAGATGACCAAGGACGATGCGGCCGATGCCACGTTCGGCGGATGCTTCCTCCTTTTGATTTTCGGACTCATTTCATGGGCGGTCGGACTCGTTTTTTATGCGGTCTCAATGGTCGTTGCGCTCGGGCGTTCCGTTCAGCTCTATGTCTATGCCGCCTTCTCTCCGATTCCCATTTCCCTTCTCGGCTTCGAGGAGACGAAGCAAATCGGAATCGGTTACCTCAAGAACTTTGCGGCAGCAGCCCTCGCAGGCGTGGTCATGGTTCTTATCCTCTACCTCTACCCGCATCTTGTGACCGCCCTCGCGGTTTCCGGTGGATTGGGAAAGGCTGAGATGCTTGGTCTCGCACAGGGCGTAGAAACATTCGACTCGTTCGGTGTCATCATCAAGACTATCGCCGTTCTCATCACGACCATGATGGGGCTTGTAAAGTCCGGCTCTTGGGCGAAGGAAATCCTCGGCGCGTAGACGCTTACCGAAAACCTGCTACCGCTCACCGAAGGGGCGTGCCGAAACCGGTGCGCCCCTTCCCCTTAATAAGTTATTATTGGGAGCCAAGCGAAGGCTTCCGATGGAAAGGAACACGCTATGGCATATAACACACCGGAAACGGTTGCCGACTACCTAGCCCGCTTCCAGATGGAGATAACCCATCGTGGAAAGGGCACCTTCACTCCCGACCATGTGAAGTATTCCCTCACCATTGCGAGCGGCGGGAAAGACTTTTTCACGACCTTCGAGTCGAACCCTCATGTTCACGGCGAACCCACCATCACGCAAGTCTTTGGTGCCCTCGCATCCGATGCGATGGTTGTTCGCGACTACGGGATGGATGAGTTCGTAGACGAGTTTTGCGACGGGATGAAGCCGTCTGCCGCCATCCGCGCCTACAACTCCTGCAAGGAGACCTACGACTGGATGCGTGACGGTCTGTATCTCTCGAACGGCGATATTGCATCCCTCTCCGAGGTTATCAGCGAGAATGAGGACGAGGTAAACACTCTGGTCGAGAAGGCCGCATCCGAGCGTGCCGCGCGGTACGCCTATGACCATCCGAAGCTGCCGAAGGGTTTCGTTACTATCGAGCAGCTGCAAGGAGACCTTGACCTCGGGGGGAAGAAAGAGCTTGCAGAATGCGATATCGACCCGGAAGCGGTTTCCGTTGACAGCGAAGCGCACGATATGGAAAACGGCAGGGATGGGCTTGATGGTAACGCCCCGGAAAAGGATGCCCCGGAAAAGGACGATAGAGATGCACAGCCGCCTGTAGACACCGACAACCGTTAGAAATGTGCCAGAAAACGGGTGAGGGCAAGGCTCCACCCGTTTTCTGCTAAAAGGAGACTCTATGGAACCGAAACTGAAAGAGCGTATCGTCTTCGACGAAGACTCCTACTACGGAGACGAAGGCGAAGAGATGGCGATAAACGACCTCATGGAACGTGACGGTCTGACCGAGGATGAGGTGCGCGAGGACTTCACCGACGATGAGATTTTCAATCATCAAATGGAGATGAAGGATTTCGATTACGAGGAGGAGATGCGGGCACTTGCCGCCTTCTTTAACGGGGAGAAGTCCGACATGTCGGATTTCGTCAACCCTTACGGCGGCAACCACATCCTCGTGTCGGGAAGTGTTGGGCGCTGGAACGGCACGTCCACCGGCATCGCCGTCTACAAGGACTTCGATGCCGCCACCGATTGCTCTCCATCCCGTTTCGGTCAGTGCAACGTTTTCGCTGACTGCGAGATTCAGAAGGTCTGGGACGAGAACGGCACGCTTTACCTTGCCGGTGCCCACCATGACGGGCGCGTATCCGTCGAGATGCGTCAGCTCACCGATGAGGGCGAACGTCTTTGAGGACAGCTCGATTACGAGGATTATCTGCCCCTCGAAGGGCTTACCGCCATGGGAAAGCACTATGAGCTTGGCGATGAGAACCAGTTCATCCACGACCTCTATAACAGCCCGGAACTCTGCGCCGCCCCCCGTTACGTGGAACAGTCCTTCGGATGCCCTTCTGAGGAATACGAGAAAGAGGAAGGGACGCTCCCTCACGACTTCACCACCGGCAAATGGCGTGTGCATCTTATCTACCCCGGAGAGCGTTACGGTCTCGATGGTTGCCTGACCTATGAGTTAAATGCTTACTCTGGCGTACCTGCCGCCGCCCATCGCGCGTCCTACCCCCTTGTGGAGTTCTACGATACCTCGCAGGATGCCGCACACTTCCCGGGCGGGCAGTTCGTCTCTCGTTACTACATGACCGACCTGCTTGAGGACGATTCTATTGCCGTCTCCCTCGACACGATGCTCAAGAACGGGAACCAGTTCTCCCTTGATGGCGGTATCCCCGCTTGGACGGTTGAAGGCGATGACCTTGCGAAGGTGAACGACTTTCTCAAGAAAAGCTGCATGGAGTTCTGCGGCCCCCTTCCCGGTGACGAAAAGGACGAGGATGGCTATTCCCTTTCGGGGGAAGCGAAGGATGCCACTGCATCCCGTAATGGGCTGAGCAGAAACCTGATGGGGATTGAAGAAAAAGCTGCCGAGTGCAAAGAAGCCGCGACCGTCCTCGCTAACGGGAACGCCCTTTAGGCGTTTTTGGCAAGAAAGGAGAAATGAACATGGCAGAAGATTTCGGTGACAGCACGGGAAGCGGCCTTGTGAATACCGCAGGGCAGGCCGCAAAAGAGGTCGTTCAGGCCGTCGTGACAAAGGGTGCGGGCATCGGAGGAAAGGGCGGTGGCGGTATCTCCCTCTCCGGGGAAGCCAAAGACATGATGGCAGCTTCCAAACAGCTTGCAGGCGGTTCTGCCGCACCTTCCCGCGAGCATCTGGTCGCAAAGCCCGACCTCTCCCGTTAGATAGAACCACAGAAAGCCAGCAAACCGTACAACCAGAAACACAGAAAGGATGATTGCCATGCCAGATAACGACTTCTGGATTGGGCAGGAGCAGATTCCCGTTGACCTCTCCCTCCTGCTCACCTACTCCAACGATGAAGACTATTGGTACGCTCCGGGGGAGTATGCGCTCAGGGTCTATACCGTCGATACCCTGAACACCAACTTCGCCCGCCCCTGCTTCGCGCTCGGTGAGCGCACGTCCGACCCGGAGATGGAGGATGTTTCCGGTGCTATCGAGAACACCCTCCACGAACTTCTCGATTCCGGTGCGACCCCCGAGGACGTGTACCGCATCATGGGACTCGTTAAGGAGAGCAACCTTTCCCCCGAGACCAAGGAAGCTGACAGCTATCTTCCCATCGACCTCGGCTATTGCATCGACGGAAATATCGTCTCCTATGAAGCGGTGCCGGAGAGCGTTGCGACGGTGCCTGAAAACGTAGACTACCCACGTTACGCGGAAGCGATGGAGAGTCATGTGCCGCTTCCCATCGCTACGCAGATTGCCAAGCATGATTTCTCTCACAGGCAGGCGGATATCCTCATGGAAGCCGCCCGCAGCCCGCACGTCTCGCCCGAGACGCTTGAGACGATAGCCGACAAGACCCTTTCGTCCGGTAAGATGCGCGGTCTTTTGGATATCGCTTCTGTCGGCAAGAACCCCCTCGATTTTCGCAATATGGACGAGCAGACACTTAAGGCGGCTGTTTCCGTGCTGTTCCACGGCGGCAAAGACCTCCCCGTGACGGAGCTTGACCTTGCGCAGCTGCGTTCGGTAGACCTCGCGCTGATGGACGGGGCTTCCCCCGCCGAAGCCATGCGTGCAGCCGAGAAGTCTGCATCAGCCGAGCCGAAAGCGACTGCCGCATCTCTCGCATCCGAAGCCCGCGACGCGAAGGCTGCTCGCACCGAACTCGATAGCCAGTCGGAGATAAAGGATGCCCCGACACGCGCGGAAAAGGCAGATGGCTCCCTGTGACAAAGCCGTTTCATGGGCAGAAAGGAGGTCACCTATGACACCTGACGGAAAAACATTCGACCCGGAAACCGTTACCGACAAACAGCTCGTTCAGTACGAACAGGCCATCGACCGTGGCCTAACCGAAGCCGACGCGATGCGCCTGACCGAACACGAGTACAACGGCTTTCAGGCCAATGCCATCATCGCCGCCGCGCTGAATCCGGCGGTGGGAGAAGACGTGCTGGATGCTCTCGCGACCCCCAAGTACACCGCAGCGCAGATGACGGCCATCGCGAAAATCGCCATCAGGGGCGGAGACTTCGCACGCTTCCTAGACCCGCAGATGGACGCACGGCGCATGGAAGCCGCCTATCTGGTCGTGGCGCACGGTGGGAGCGACTTGCCTGTGGAACATCTCTCCCGCTCCCAGCTGCTCACCATCAACAACATCCTCCTGCAAGGCCATATCCCCTATGAGACCGTCCGCGCCATCGCAAAGCCCGCGTTTACCCCTGAGAGCATGGAGGTCATCGCCGCCGCCATGGAAAACGCACGTCATGACCCCTATACCGGTGAGCACTCGCTGACCGAAGCGCAGGTGGCGCGTATCATGAACCCGGAATACAGACCGGAGCAGCAAATCGCGCTTCTTACCGCCATGCGCGGGCAGACCCCGGTTGCAGACCTGAGCGATGCGGACTTTGCGGGGCTGTTCCCGGCTTCCCTTTCCGTAGAGCAGATGAGCGCCTGTGCCTATGCCGTGAACCGGTGCGGGTATAACACGCCACTTCTCATGATGACCATGCAGGCGTGCGCGGACATGAACGCGCAACAGCTCATGGCCGTCTTCGATGCAACGGCGGCAGAGTTTTCCGATGCCACTATGGCAAAGGTCTCCACAATCCTTATGCACACCCCAGCCCTTACCTCCCAGCAGATGCGCTACCTGCTCGCGGAAGCTAGGGACGGTACCCCGTTTCCGGCTCTGGAATCCATGAAGGAGCATCTGCTGGCACAGGCGGAACCCGAGAAGGCA
>ENA-OPVT01000811-OPVT01000811.1-human-gut-metagenome-genome-assembly--contig:-NODE-811-length-21944-cov-4.542099_pt1 | contig 21944 bp, 25 predicted proteins | sample MGYA00241499_ERZ501990 | MGnify/ENA primary metagenome ERZ501990 (study PRJEB25962, sample SAMEA2042104) | human gut metagenome | biome: human gut; feature: human-associated habitat; material: faeces...
TGGAACTAATCTATCTATAAAAACTTTCATCTGACCACACATAGAATAAAAATATACAGGTGTAGCAAAAACAATTACATCTGCTTTTAACATTTTTTCACATAGTTCTTCCATTCCATCATGTTGTACACATTTTCCAGTAGTGTTGCAGACTCCACAGCCAGTACAATAATTTATTTTCATATCAGAGATATAAATTTTTTCTGTATTATGTCCGCTTTCTTTTGCTCCCTTTATAAATTGCTCGCATAGAATATCTGAATTTCCATTTTTTCTTGGACTTGATGATAAAACTAATATATTTTTCATAGCTGTTCTCCTTTTTTACAAACTTTTCTATTTTGTTGTAATTTCACACTCTGTATTTGTATCTAAAATAATATTTCCTATAAAATCTGCTGTTATTTTTCCTTTTAAAGGATTTTTTATGCTTGTGATATTTCCTTTTATAGAAGCAGTAACTTCGCTTTTTTCAAAAGATAAATCACAGTCAATCATTTCACAATTTTCAAGAACAAGACCTTCTGCATAACAAAGAGGCTGTGTTCCAATTATTTTGCAGTTAATCAGTTTTAAGTTTTCAGAATACCATGCTAAATATTCTCCCTTTATAACACTGTCTATTACAGTAACATTTTTACTATGCCAGAAAGCATCTTTTGTATCAAGATAGGAATTTTTTATGATACAGTTTTCTGTGTATTGAAAAGAATATTTTCCTTTCATATTCAAATTTTCAATCTCCATATTTTTTGACATAAGGAAAGGATATTCTGAAACAAGATTAGTGTCTGTCATTTTTAAGTTATAACTAAACCAGCCGAACTCACCTGAATTTATCTCACTATTTTTTATTTCAATATTTCTGCATTCACGGACAGCTTTTATTCCATTCATTTTACAGTTTTCCATTTTTAAATTTTCATCATACCATAGGGCTGCACGGCAGTTTTCTGTCATGACGATATTATTAATTTTTGAATTTTTTGTATGCCACAGCGGATATCTCAAATTAAAAAAGCAATTTTCTGCATAAATAAAATTTGTTTCTTTTAAAGCTGACTCTCCATCAGCAGGCCCATCAAATCTGCAATTTATAATTTCTGCTTTTTCTACTCCATATAAAGCTCTCTCTTCATCAAGAGTAAGATTTTCATATTTTTTCATTTTACTCACCTTTTAAGAATTTATTTTTTATATTTATAATATACTACTTGGAGTTCACTCTAAAGCAAGAACTTTTTAATAATTTTTTTACAACACTTATATTTTATTATTAACTATGCTCTGTAAGCATTTTTAATTTCATCTATAAAAAGTGATACACATGGACTTAAAACTTTATTTTTTTTCCATATTATAACACCATTAGTTATTTTTTCAGGAGCGAAAGGAATAAATTTTATATTTTTATTGTTTTTTATGCCCAAAGCCCCTTTCATACATACTGCACAGCCTAAATCTTTTTCTACAAAAATTATTCCGTTTGAAAGAAGATTATAAAAAGCTGTAATATTCGGATTTATCATTTTCTCATCGAACCAGTTCAGTATTTCGTTTTGAACAGCTCCTCTTTTTGGAAGAATGATAGGATATGAAAAAAATTCATTCAGTGAAATCTTATCTTTTTCTGCAAGAGGATTTTTTTTGTTTACCAGAAGTCCCCATATTTCTTTTTGAGAAAGTTTTATAAAATCATATTTTGAAATATCAATAGGTTCAAGGACAACACCTATATCAGCAATTCCTTTTTCAATTTTTTCTTTTATGTCATCTCCGTATCCATTATATAAATCAAACTGAACATTAGGATATTTATTTTGAAAAATTTTTATTGTATCAACAAATTCTTCCATACATTCTGCCTCAACACACCCAATGGAAATAATTCCTTTTATCATATTTTCATTATTTAAAAAATCATTTTTTGTTTTTTCAGACAGTTCTAAAATTTCTTCTGCTCTCTCTTTTAAAAACAATCCGCTGTTTGTAAGAGTAATATTTCTTTTTCCTCTAGCATTAAGTTCTTCTTCAAGCTCCATAAGCTGTCTGCTTAAAGTCGGCTGTGTAATGTGCAGAATTTCTGCTGCCTTTGTTATATTTTTTTCCTGTGCTGCTGTAAGAAAATATTTTAATACTCTAAGCTCCATATTCATTCTCCTTTTTTCCTAATAATATCATTAAAAAATTTATCTGTCAAAATAATGCTTAAAAAGCATTAAACAGAATACAATATAAGCATTAGACATAGTTAATCTCAAGCCGTATAATTGTCTCAAAGAAAGGAGGAAAATGATTATGAAAAAAATTTTATTATCTATTTTATTTTTTACTTTAGGAACACTAAGTATTGCAGAGGAGGGAATAAAAATGACAGAAAAACAAAAAAGTATTACAGAAATTTCAATTTTTACAGCAAAAGGAGATTTGGAAGAGTTGAAAAAAAGTATTAACTCAGGTTTAGATAATGGAGTTACTTTAAACGAAGCAAAAGAAATTATGGTACATCTTTATGCTTATTGCGGTTTCCCTCGCAGTTTAAATGCTTTGAGTGTACTTTTAAATACAGCTGATGAAAGAGAAAAAAATGGTGTAAGAACAGAAATAGGAAGAGAAGCAACACCTGTTCCTCAAAGCAGAAATTCATTGGAATATGGAACAAAGGTTCAGACAGAGATAGTCGGAATGGAAGTTAAAGGAGGAATTTATGATTTTGCTCCAATGGCAGATAAATATTTAAAAGCTCATTTATTTGGAGATATCTTCGGACAGGATATTTTGGATTATAAAACAAGGGAAATTGTAACAGTTGCTGCTCTTGCTTCAATGGAGGGAGTAAATCCTCAGCTTCAGGCTCATATTGGAATAAGTCGTAATGTTGGTGTAATTGATGAAGAATTAAAAGAAATATCAGAAATTTTAAAAAATAAATTAGGAGATGAAAAAGCTGGTAATATGCAGCAATTTTTAAAATAAAATTAACAAATAAAAATATAAAATTTTCATTACCTTATAAGTAATTAACTTCAGAGAGTTATAATTTTTTATCAGATAAAAGGAGGAGAAGATTACAATTATGAAAAATTTAATTTTAAGTTTATTTTTAGGAGGTATTATTATGGCAAACGGAATAGAAATTAAAGGTGAAATTATTCCTGACAGAAATAAATTTGAAAAAGTTAATATTTTTGGAACAGGAAAACCAAACGTAGATTATGCAAAATATTTCATAGGAAACTCATTTTTAAATCCTCTTACAGAAGCGGGAGCATCTTCTGTATTTCTTGCAAATGTAACTTTTGAGCCTGGCTGCCGTAACAATTGGCATATTCACCATGCAGATAAAGGTGGAGGACAGATATTAATCTGTACAGCAGGAGAGGGGTGGTATCAGGAAGAGGGAAAAGAAGCTGTAAGCCTTAAACCAGGAATGGTAATTGTTATTCCTGCCAATACAAAACACTGGCACGGGGCAAAAAATAATTCATGGTTCAGTCATATAGCTGTAGAAGTTCCCGGAGAAAACACTTCAAATGAATGGTGTGAATCTGTAACTGATGATGAATACAGTAAATTATAGAAAAGTAATTTTTTAAATTAGCAATAAATACAAACGGCTGGTACAAAGATAAGTGTATCAGCCGTTTTTTATTATAAATCAATTAAATCAAGTTCATAAAACCACATTGGAAGTTCAGTCTCCCAAGAAGCTTCAGTATGTTCTCCCTCAATCATAAGATGTGGAAAAACTCTTGCTCCTTTTGTTGAAAAAATTCTTGTCATAATAAGATTTTTTTCTGTTCCCAGAGCCAGTCCTTTTGAACCTCTGAATTCTTTTCTTCCCCAGCTTATATAAATTTTCGTATCAGGATTAAAATCTGCATTTGAAACTTCATCAACAAGTTTTCCAAAAATATGTTCATAGAAAGGAGATACACAGGCAGCTTTTGAAAAAATATCAGACCTTAAGCCTACAGCATAAACAGACATAAGTCCTCCCATAGAACTTCCTCCTATTCCTGTAAATTCTCTTTCAGGAAGAGTTGGATATTTTTCATCAATATAAGGTTTTAAAACATCAGCTATCCAATCTGTTGTAATTTTTCCAAGCCCTTTAACAAAACCAAAATATCTGTCTTTAAATGAATATGGAGAAAACTCACAAAGTCTCATATTTCCTTCGTGGTTACATTCAAGACCAACAATTATTATTCTTCCATCTGCTCTGTCCAAAAAATCTTTTATCCCCCAAGATTTTCCATAAGTAGCATCTTCATCAAAGAAAAGATTATGACCGTCAAACATATACATTACAGGAAATCTTTCCCCCTCCTGAATGTCATCAGGAATATAAATATGTAAAAGTCTTGAAAGATTAAAAGGTTCTATAAAAATTTCTTCTTTTATTACCATATGAAACTCTCCTTGTGCAAAAAATTTTGTATAATAAAATTATAGCACATGACTAAGGAAATATGGAAGCTGTACTTTCCACCAAGGCCAGTCGTGGTCAACATCATATCCCCAATAATCAATCCAAGCAGGAACTTGAAGCCTTTCCAAATCTTCTTTCATTTTATCAGTATCAGCAATACATTCTGCTTCCCATCTTCCCTGTCCCACACAGATAACAATTTTTGAATTTCTGTACATATCCAGGTAATAATGATTCCAAGGAATATTTCTTAAAAATTCAGCAGGTGAATTATTATAAATTAATTCATTGTTGTAATTTGGAAAAAAGAAATGAGCATCATAAAGTCCGCTTAAAGCTATAAGATTATCAAATATATCTGGACGGCGGAAGAAAAAGTTTGCAGAATGATAAGCTCCCATACTGCATCCTGTTGCCATAAATTTTCCCTGATAATCTTCACAGGCTGTTTCATTGTGAATTTGTCTGAACCTTGGAACAGCTTCATTCACAACATAATTAAACCAACGTTCATGCTGAGATATTCTTTCAGAATAATCTCCATCTTTTTTTGACCAGCTTTCAAGGTCTATACTGTCCACACAGAAAAGCTGCAGCTTTCCCTCTTCTATAAAATTTTTAATTGCATCTACCATTCCAAAATTTGCAAAATCAAAAAAACGTCCATCTTGTGCAGGAAAAACAACACAAGGTTTTCCGCTGTGACCGTATACCATAAATTCCATATCTCTTCCAAGAGAATGACTGTATTCTTTATAATAAGCTGTGTGCATAAAATCCCTCCCCGCAGTTTTATAAATTATTTTTTAACATTTTTTTAAATATGTATCTATAAATTCAAGACATTCATCTAAACTTTCAAATCTTGCTGTTATCATATTGTTCCCCATTGCACCTGAAAGAACTTCAGGCATTCTTTCTTCCATTACAATATTATTTTTATATCTCTCTTTGATTTCATTGTATGGATAAATATAATTGTGTTCATCTCTTCTTGCAGCATATACACAATGATATGGTCTTGAATTTTTATCAAATCTTCCCTCATCAAATACAACCATATTTGCCCAGATTTGATAAACATCAATATTATTTGCAAAGTTCATCATATCAGGTGTATATCCTCCAGGTGGACGCATATTTACTTCAAGCCCTACAATATCTCCTTTATTTCCAAGCCCCGGTTTATCTTCAAGAAGTCTGAAAAATTCACAGTGAAAGAAACGGCTGTTTGTATCAAAAGATTTTACTGTTTTTCTTCCTGCATTTTTTAAATCTTCAGGAATTTCTCTGAATGAATAATACATAACATCTTTATGTTCATTTACAACGTCCATAATAGGAATAGGATAAGCATGAGCAGTTTCAAAAATTATATCTTTTTTGCTGTCAGCAATTCCATCATAAGAAAGAAGTTCTCCGTTTATAAATTCTTCCATTATATATTCCACACTTTTATCATGTGTAGCATAAAAATATTGAAGTTCTTCATCATTAGAAAGTCTGTAAGTTGCAGCAGCTCCCACTCCGTTATTTGGTTTTACTACAACAGGATAACCTACTTCGTCAGTAAATCTTTTTCCATCTTCATAGTTTGGAGTTACTATATGATAACGGGCTGTTAAGACTCCCGCATTTTTATAGAACTCTTTCATCTGGCTTTTATATTTTATTCCGCCTATTTTATCTTCTTTCAAACCTGTATTAATATTAAATTCTGTACGAAGTTTGGCATCTCTTAAAAGCCAGTATTCATTATTTGATTCCAGCCAGTCAATGTGTCCATACTTAAAAGCAAAATATGCACAAGCACGATAAACTTCATCATAGTTTTCAAGAGAAGATACTTTATAATATTCATTTATCACACTTTTAAGTTCTGTGCTTAAATCATCATATTTTTCATCTCCTATTGCCAAAGTATTTACACCATTATTTTTTAATCCCCTGCAAAAATTCCAATAGCTTTTTGGAAAATTTGGTGATATAAATACAAAATTCATAATCCCTCACCCTTTCTTTGAAAAAATATTAAATTAATATTAGCACAATCAAAGTCCTTATTCAATATGTTTTTTATGCTTAAAATGAATATGACTATCCTGCTGTTTTATATATAACCATTTTGATTTTTTTGTATCCTATTCACTCCTTATTTTTTGTTATAAAAGGGCTGTTTTTTTAATATATTTTTTAAATTAAAGGTATCTATATAAAAAATTATTTCATGAAAAATGAAAGAAGTTACATTTTCGTTGTAAAATATATTTTAAAATGCTATCATTAAGATAACAAAACTACAAGGAGGTATTATTATGAATAAAAAAATTATTGTTCCTTTTTTATTGATTTCATCTATGGCATTTGCTGATATTCAGGTGGACTCTATAAAGAAAGAAAAAAATGCGAAAGATTTCAGCTACAGTATCACTCTGCCACAATTTAAATTTAACGGGAAACCAATGCAAGATTTAAACGGAGCATTTACAAATGAAATTTTAACTGCTGTAAGAAAAGTTACTGCTGAGGGAGAGGAGCTTAAAAATGCAGGTTCTGCAGCTAAAGCTGAAAATGTTATTAATTTTAAAGAATATAAGAACAGTTTTGGTGTCGCTTCTGTAGTTACAGATAACTACACTTATGCAGGAGGAGCTAATGGAATGACTGTTTTAAGCAGTTATAATATTGACAGCTCAAATGGTAAAATTTTAACTTTTGATGATGTATTTATCAGAAGTGCAAAACAGTCATTTGAAAAAGGCATATTACAAATTGTAAAAAATAATAAATCAGGGAAATATTTAAGTGACATTGAAAATGTAAATCTTGATGATGCTGTTATGTATTTTGACGGAGATTATATTGTTTTTAAATTCCAGCAGTATATGATTTCTCCACATTCATCTGGAAACCCAGCTTTCAGATACAACAAAGATGTTGTAAAACCATTTATTAAATATAACTTTAATTTTCAAAAACAATAATTTATAAAAAATATTTAATAGGACTATTCATTTGACAAAAAATATATAGAGCTGAAAATCAGCTCTATATATTTTAAGTTTTATAAAAAGTCCTATTATTAAAAATATTTAAATTTATATTAAAAACGACTAAAAAATTTCTAAACTTTCCAAAAATTATTTAAAGTAATTTTTATTTTTATAAATATAATAAAATTTATCTATATAATATTAATTATATCTAATTTTATTTTTAAAATAATAATTATTTATGCTGTAAATTATTTTTTATAATTTATAATTGATTAAAAATGAAGATTTATTTTTATTCTTCTTGTAAATAGTCAGGTAATTTTGAAATTACCTTTTTATCTAAAATATTTTTCGCATTTATATAAATTTCAGTTACACGGGTATCAGAATGACCAAGGAAGTCTCTAATTTCTAAAATATCCGCTCCATTTGCAGAAAGTTCTGTTGCAATAGCATGTCTTATATTATGAGGACTGATATCCATACCAACAGATTTTCCCATTTCTTGAATTATGTTATAAAGTGCTTTATAGGAAAGCTGGCTGTTTTTTTCAAAAGAGCTTGGGAAAACAAATTTTTCTTCCATTTCTTCCTCTGAGAAATTATACATATTCATTACAAAATTTTTGTACTCTAAAAGTTTTTTCACAAGAATATCATGGACAGGTTTATACTGTTCTCTTCCGCTTTTTGTTTTTTCCAATTTTATAAAATAATCATTATCTCTTTTAAGAATATTATTATATCGGACATTTATTAATTCCTGGCTTCTCATTCCTGTATAGAAAAGAGTATAAAGGATTATTGTATTTCTGTATTCCTTTTCTCCATATACTTTATAAGTATTTAAAATGTTTTTAATATCCTCAAAAGAAACTTTTAAGATATTATCTATATTTCTGGCTGTCTTAAAAAGTTTTACAAATTTAAAAGGATTTTTTATCCCGTGCTTTTCAAGTTCGTTATATAAAGATTTTAAAGCTGAAATGATTTTATTAACAGAGGTTTTTTTTAAGTTTCTTTCATATAAAAGATGTGAAAGATAATCTTCAACATCTTCTTCTGTAATATCAGACATAAGCTCTACAATCTCATCTCTCTGTATAGGTTCACCGTTATCATATACAAAAAGTAAAAAGTCATTTAGATAGAAAAGATAATCTTTCATTGTTTTTTCACTTCTGTAAATTTCAAATATGGATTTTTTATTTTCTTTTTCTCTTTTTTTACGACGCCTGACTGTAACTTCACTGCTGTTTCTATTTACTATATCAAAATCCAAGATTATCCCTCCTTTTTCGTTTTTAAAATTAAAAGTCCTATTAAATATTATAAAGAATTATATAATATCCTCTAAATTTACTTCTCTCACTTCTCCTAGTTCCATATCATCTAATTTTAATTTTCCAAAAGAAATTCTTTTTAAATAGATAACTTTATTATCTACTGCTTCCAACATTTTTTTCACCTGATGGAATTTTCCCTCTTTTATTGTAAGATGAATTTTTTTATCATCGATTTTTTCTGCAAGAGCAGGCATTGTTATATATCCTCCAATGTCAACACCATTTCTCAATTTTTCCAAATCGTCTTCAGAAATATCTTTTTCAAGTTCAGCATAATAAGTTTTATCCACATGACTTTTTGGAGAAAGAAGTCTGTGGTTAAGCTGCCCGTCATTTGTAAGAAGCAGAAGTCCCTCTGTATCTTTATCAAGTCTTCCTACAGGAGCAAGATCTTTTTTTATTACCCACTCAGGAAGAAGATCCATTACAGTTTTATCTTTTGGGTCATCTACAGCTGTAATATATCCTCCTTTTTTATTTAAAATATAATATCGGAATTTTTTATATTTTATAATTTCATCTCTATACTTTACAATATCTTTTTCTTCATCAACATTCTCTTTGGAAGATGAGATAATCTTATTGTTAACAGAAACAAATTTATTATCAATAATTTTCTTAACCTCTTTTCTGCTTCCAATTCCACATTCAACTAAGTATTTATCAAGTCTCATTAAAAATCTCCTTTCATATTATACATTGATTATACCATATATCGTCAAAGTAATAAATCTGTTGTGAATTTGATTTTTATAAGGTATAATTAAAATAACGTTATTAAAAAGGAGAGACACAAATGGTTGATTTTAAAAAAGTTGATGAATATATAGATTATATTGAAGAGGGAAAAATTCCTGAAGGAATGACTTTCAATGAATTTGCTGTGGAATTTTACCATGAAAGCAAGGTTATCCCAATATCAAAATATCTTAGAAATAGAGGCAGAACTTCTAAAATGCCCAAAATTATGAATACCAAAAAAGCCGGAGAAATTCTAAGTGAAACAGAAAAAGCCGGTGATGAAGTGAGAGCTTTCTTAAAAAGAAGAGGATATTCTGAAATTCCAGAACTTAATTATACACTTGTAATGCTTGTAAGAAAAGTTGAACTTCTTGATAACTGGAAAAAAATAATAGCTTATCTTCAAGGAGATAAGACAATAGAAGAAATAAATAACTCTACAAAAAGCAAGCTTCTTCCGGGAGAAGTTGCAAGACTTGAGAATTATATAATGGAAGAGCTTAACCTTGATGAAGAAAAAATGAATTGGTTTTTAAGTAAATTTAAAAAACTTGAAAACAATAAAGAACTTTTCCGTGCAGTAAAAAAATTAAATAGACAATAGATAGTTCTTTTCAATCATTCAACACCTGCATCGACGAAAATAAAATTGCCCTGCTGATGAAAAAATTTTCAATGCAGGGCAATTTTATTAGTTTTTGCAATTCGTAATTTACTCTTAATATTTACCTATTTCCATATTTATTATATGAAACCTTATCCCAATTTACATCTTTTTCAGTATAAACAGGTTTTTCTTCATCTGGATATCCCACAGCTATAAGGCACATTACAGTAAATTTATTTGGAGCTCCAACTAAATTTCTAAAAAATTCTTCAGAAGTTCTTCCGTCTGGAGCTGTTCTTTCATTTACATGTACCCAGCAAGTTCCAAGTCCAAGTTCGTGTGCTTTTACCTGCATTGCAAAGGCAGCTATTGAACAGTCAGCAAGAAGTGTTGTTGATTTTCCAATCTCACCCATAACACCTATAAGAAGAGGGACATCTTTTACAAAAGTTGAACCATGTTCTCTAAGTCCTGCAATTTCTTTTATAAGATTTTTGTCATCAACAACTACAAATTCACATGGACGAGAATTTCTTCCAGTAGGTGCAAGAAGTGCCGCTTTTAAAATTTCATCAATTTTTTCTTTTTCTACAGGTATATCTTTATACTTTCTTATACTTCTTCTTGTCATAAAATTCATAATATCATTCCTCCTCTAAATCATCAAGATTTACTATTTTTTGTTCAATCAATTTATATAGTTGTTCTATATCTTCCTCTATCATATACTTTTCCACAAGTTTTTTATCCTTATGCTGAGCTGCTTTTAAAAAATATTTTGCAGCCAAATTCATTTTCCCCTCTTCCTCATACATACAAGCCAAATAATACTGAGAGCTTATATCTCCGTTATCAGCAGCAATTTTGTAATATTTCTTTGCCAAATCTTTTTTATTCAGATTATCATATACAGAGGCCAAAAATGCTTGGCTTTTCACATCTCCCTTTTCTGCCGCAGGTTTAAAATATTTTTCTGCTGATTCGTAATCCCAGCGATTATAATAAAATATTCCCAATGCTTTCAATGATTCTATATCATTATTTTTTATTGACATTTTAAGATACTTTTCAGCCAAGTCATATTTTCCTAAATCAAAATAATAAAGATTTCCTAATTTTCTTTGAGACTTTATGTCTCCGCTGTCAGCACTGATTTTTAAATATTTTTCCGCTAATTCCGGTTTATCTTGGCTTTCATAAAGAACTCCTAAATTATAACACGCATTAAGGTTATTTTTCTCAGTTGCCATTTTATAGTATTTTTCAGCTAACTCTAATTTATTTTCTCGTTCGTATAAAACTCCTAAATTATTCATAGCCCATGTATCTTCCTTATCGGCAGCTAATTTATAATATTTTTCCGCTGTTTTTATATCATTTTTTCTCGTATATACAATTCCTAAAATATATTGAGCTTCAGTATTGTCTTCTTTAGCAGCAATTTGTAAATATTTCTCAGCCTTTTCCAGATTGTTTTCATTTAAATATTTTTTACCTAATTTCAAAGAGTCCAATATTTTTTCTTGAACTACAGGTGTAATTTTTTCTTTTGGTATTTCTTTTCCCTCTGTATAAGATACCAAAAGCAAACTCAAAACAAAAAGAAATTTTTTCATAAAACTTTCCTCCTAAATTAAATAATAATCAAATAATGATTACATAAAATTATAATTAAAGTTTTTATTTCTCTTTATTTATTTCATCAGACTATATAAATATTCTATCTCCTGTTTCCAGATACTGCTGTCGATAGTTTCTAAAATTATAGGAATATTGTCAAATCTTTTGTCATTCATAAATCTTATAAAAAATTCCTCTCCAAGAACACCTTTTCCTATACTGTCGTGTCTGTCTTTTCTTGAACCTGTATCAAATTTGCTGTCGTTAAGATGAACTCCTTTAAGATATTTAAAACCAATAATTTTTTCAAATTCATTCATTGTTTTTTCATATCCCTCTTCATCTTTTAATTCATAACCTGCTGCAAGAGTATGGCAGGTATCAATGCAGACACCAATTCTTGATTTATCTTCTACAAGATTTATAATTTCAGCAATCTCTTCAAACCTGCTTCCCATATTGCTTCCCTGTCCGGCTGTAGTTTCAAGAACAACTACAACATTAGAAATTTTTTTATGAGCAGTATTTATTGAATCTGCTATAAGTTTTATACACTCTTCAGGAGAAATCTCATTAAGATGACTTCCCGGGTGCATATTCAGATATTTAAGCCCAAGCTGATTACATCTTTCCATTTCATCTATAAATCCATTTAAAGATTTTTCTCTTTTTTCAACATCTCCGCTTCCAAGATTATGAAGATAACTGTTATGTGGAAGAATATGCTCTGGAGATATTCCTGATTTTTTCATAAGCTCTTTAAATTTTTTTATCTCTTTTTCTTCAAGAGGTTTTGATTCCCACCTTCTCTGATTTTTTGTAAAAATTGCAAAGGCTCTTGCTCCTATCTCTTCAGCATTTAAAAATGCCTGTGAGACTCCGCCTTGGGTTGAAACATGGGCTCCTAAAAATTTATTTTTTATTTTTATCTCTCTGCTCTCTATGTTAATTCACCTCTTTATATTTATTTTTATATTTTTATTATAGCATAAAAGTTTTATAAAATAATATTAAAAAAGTATTTTTATTTAAACTTTTATATGTTTAAAAAGAAAAAGACGGTTAGATACGAATTCTAATCGTCTTTCTTATGGTTGGAGTTATATTAAAAAATTTTTCTAAATTCATCAAAATAACCTGTTATTTACTTATTTTTTTAAATTTTAAATTTTTTTCTATCATGGCAAATACATCGTCATGAGTAAGATTCTTTTGACCTTTTAAAGTTTCAAGATATTCTTTTACAGCCTCATGTTCTTTTTTATGGTATTTGTTGATGATATAATGCACATCAGCTTCCTGATTAAAGTTTACGTATTTATGTTCTTTCATATAAATCATCTCCCAAATCTCCAGCCAACTTTATTATAAATCTTTTTATTCAAAATATCAAGCCTTCTGATTTTTTATTATACTCAGCGGAATAAGAGCTGTAAAAATTAAAAATAAAATTGAAGTTATTACGAAAGAAATAAAAGCTCCTTTTACAATCCATATATCTAATAAAATCCCTACAAGGACAAAGCTCCATGAGGTTGCTGCATAACATAATGTATGGTCTGCAAAGGCAGAACTTTTAAGTTCCGGGTCACATACTCTTAAAAGAAGAAGCCCTGTTATAAAAATTCCTGTATTCATTCCAAAACTTATAACAGCATGTTCAAACCAATCTTCTTTTATATAAAGTCTGCTGAAAATAAAAATATATAAAAAAGTCATAAGAAATCCTAAAACTGATACAAAAATTACAGGCACAATATATTCAGCTATAATTTTTAACGGCATACTTGCAACAGCTGCTATAATTGCATATTCAGTAAGCATTCCAGAAAGTTTTCCCTTTACTCTGCTGTCAACCAGATATTGAAGTTTTAATTTGCACATCACTCCCCACACAATAAACATAAATAGAATTGCATAAGTCCACACAGCTATACTTTTTAAATACATAATATTATTTGCTTTTACAAAATTATAAACAAAATACGAAAGAGCAGTTACTGTAAGTATAAGTGCAGCATGAAATGCTAAAGTATCTACAGAAGTTGAAAGAGTTGTTTCCCTACCTATATAATTTTGTTTTGAAATATCTTTTTCGTAACCTTTCTTTAAAGCTGTTGGAATATTTTCCGGCTTTTCTATATAACTGCACATCTTTTTTCTTGCACCAATATTTATTATAACCATTCCTAAAAGTATTCCGCCAACAAGACCGAAAGTGGCAACAGCTGAACCTACTCCCTGTGAGATATTCCAATATGAAAGATTTCTTTCTTTCAGCATATTTGAAAGCATTCCTATTGTCCCGTGTCCTCCTGCAAATGCAAATTCAAGTTCTGCACCAAAAATAGGGTAAAGACTCGGAATTATATTTTTAAAAATAAAATATGAAATAATTCCTGCCATAATCTGAACCATTGTCACTCCCATCATAATAAGCCCGTGTGGAAGAACTGTCTTCATTCTTTCTTTTTTTCCTGAAAGATTAAGACCCAGAGGTATTGAGGCTACAATCGGCACAATAAGAATTCCAGGTATTTTTGAATAAATATTTATATATTCCTTTGGCAGAGGGAGCATAAGGAGAAGAAATCCTCCAATCACCGAAGAGGGAAGAAAAATACTCTGTAAAAATTTTATTTTTCCTCTCAGCATTACCCCTGTAAGAAGAAACAAACTCAAAAGACCAAGACTGTAAATAAATGTTGTTGTCATTTTTTCCTCCTGAAAAATAATTTGTAACAATATAATATCACAAATTAAAAAAGGAGCAAAATAAGTAATTTAATCTACAGAAATTTTATATTTTTTTAACAGCTCTTCATTTAAATAAAGCTCAGATTTTGTAACAGTTTCATAAGGAATATTTTCTATTTTTTCGCCGTTTAAATATCTTGCTGCCATTTCACCAGTCTGGTAACCAACTTGATAATCTGAAATTCCCTCTGCTGCCAAAGCTCCTTGTTCAGCATAACGTTTTGTTGCTCCAATTATAGGTTTTCCTGCTTTATCACATTTTTCAACTATAAGAGGATAAGTTGAAGCAAGCATATTGTCTATTGAAGTATAAAGCACATCTATTTCTGGAAGAATAGTATCAAGAGCTGATGCCATTTCATTTATTGTTGTCACTCCTTTTATGACCATTACATATCCTTTTTTTTCAGCAACTTTTTTAAATTCCTCTGTAAGATAAAAAGAATTCTGTTCACTGGTATTATAGACAATTCCTATTTTCTTGGCATTTGGAAGAAGCCTTTTTATAAGTTCTGCCTGTTTTTCCACAGGTGATTTATCACTTACCCCTGTCACATTTTTTTCAAGAATTCCTGCTGCTTCAGGATTTGTTATTGCTGCAAAGAAAACAGGTTTTTCTTTTATATTATTTACTGCAGCCTGAGCAGATGGAGTTGATATTGCCACAATAATATCTGCATTATTATTAAAATCCTGAGCAATTATCTGTGCTGTTGCAAAATCTCCCTGAGCATTTTTATATATAAATTCAACTTTTTCTTTTCCATATCCATTATCTGCAAGAGCTGTCTCTACACCACGTCTCACATCATCAAGAGATTCATGTTCCACAATCTGAGTTATCCCGATTTTAATTTTTTCACCTTTTCCTCCTGTGCAGGCAGTAAATAAAACAACAAATAAAAGTACAAATAAATTTTTTAAATTTTTCATAAAAATCTCCTCCAAAATAATTTTTTAAATAAAAAAACCTGCCATAATAAGCAGGTTGTAGACAGATATATTTTAAAATGCTCTAAAAATAAAAAACCTGTTTCTACATACAGAAACAGGTAAATTTTAAATTAACACATTTTAATTTATATAAAAGATTGCTATATCAAAGACAAAACAAGATTCACCTGCTGATTATTAAGTTTGTGCATTTTGTTTTGCCACCACCATGTAAATCTAATTGTCATTGGTATCCGCCTCCTTTTTTATTTTCTATCTTGCACTAAGAATACTACAATTATTTTAATTTGTCAAATTTTTTTTATTTTCTTTATAAAATTATTAAATTAAAAATTATATATAAAAGGCAGCGAAAAAATTTTATACAATACCATAAAAAATAAAAAAATTCGTTTTAAAATTAAACAAAATATGATATAATTATAAATATGAAAAAAGTAGTTTATTAAAGTTATTCACATAAGGAGGAGAGTATGAACAAAGATTTAAATCAAAAATTAAATTATTTACTATTAGGTGATGAAAAATATACAGAATGTCCTCACATTGTAACTTTCACAACTGATGAAAATGGTATAACTGTTACTGATGACTGTGGAACAGACAGAGTGGTAAAAGTATCATTTGCTGACATTGTTAATGAAGTGTTAGAACATGAAGCTGGAAAAGATATTGTTTCTGAATTTATAAAATTAAGAGTTTTCCAAAGCAGATAATTTAAAAATTAATAATTTAGAAAGCATATAAAAAGAAGAGGGACAATTTAATCTCTCTTCTTTTATTTTCTCTTTTTTAATTTTATTTCACAAAAGAATGAATGAGGTTTTTTACTCTATTTTACCATTTTTATACATGCAGTCTTTTACTATATTTCCATTTTCATCATATTCTTTATATGGACCATCAAGAACTCCGCCGTCAGTATAAACAGCACTTATATAAAGCTGTCCGTTTGGATAATATTCTTTATATGGACCAAACATTTTTCCATCTTTATAGTTCATATCACATTGAACTTTTCCATCTGGATAGAATTTTATATTTGTAGTTGTTGTCCAGTTATTTACATGTTCAACTAATTTTTTAGTCTGTCCGTTTGGATAAAATGCTTCATATCTTCCTATGATTTCCCCGTTAATCAAATGATACACAGTATCTCTTGCACCGTTTGAAAGGAAAGTTTCATAAACTCCATGAAGATTTCCATTTTTATAATGTTTTTTTGTTTCGATGTTTCCATTAGGATAATAACATTTATATTCTCCTTCTCTCACACCGTTTACATAATTTTTCTCTTCTTTTACAGCCCCATTTTCATAATACTTAACCCATAAACCTTCTTTTTTTCCATTTGCATTGTATTGATTGGCCATTTGTGTTACCTCCTCATTACTTTGTGTTATTATGTTTTATGTATTTAAAAAAGATTTGCTTCAGAATTTATTTTCGGACTATGCAAAAACATTTATCTCCTGTCTGTTTGTAAGAGTGATTATATACCAGTGAAGTTCTGGATACATTGGGCTTAATCCAATATCATCTATATCTTCAACAAGGTCGCATTCTCTTATTTCTTCAAGCTGTTCTTCTGTCACAGGCTGACCGTTAAATCCTATTAATTCTTCAAATGTCATGTTTACATCTCCCGTAATTGTATTGTTACCTTAATTATACCCCAGATTTTACGAAATGCAAGAGGTAATAAAGAAAATTATTATAAAATCTTTATTTTTCAACATTTTTCTGATATAATTATTTTTAATAAAAATTTTTATAAAATATTTTAAATTTTAAAAATAAATTTTTAGGGAGATGGTAGACATGAGTTTGGAAAGTGTAAAAAATTATTTTAAAGAAAATAATCTTCCATTAGAAGTAACAGAAACTGATAAGATTACAGATACTGTTGCAAATGCAGCAAGAGCATTTGGAATTGAAGAAGATGAAATTGCAAAAACAATGGGATTTCAATTTAAAAACGGTGAATGTATCTTAATTCTTACAAAGGGAACAGCAAGAATTGATAATCAAAAATTTAAAGGACTTTTCCATGAAAAAGCTGTAATGATAAAAGATGTTGTTGAAGAAACAGGACATGAGCCTGGAGGAGTCTGCCCGTTTGGATTAAAAAAACCTTTAAAAATTTATCTTGATAAAACTTTAAAAGAATTTGATATTGTTTATCCTGCCGGAGGAACTCCTCATTCAGCAGTAAAAATTTCTGTTGACCTTTTGGAAAAAATTACAAAAGGGGAATGGATAGATATTTGCAAATAATTCAAAAGTGTGTTATAATTAGAATACAGATATGGTAGACAATTAAAAATAATAAACTTTTATGATAAATTTGTCGTCATATAAAAAGAGAAACAAATAATTCTTAAATTTTATACGGAGGTGCTTTTTTATGAAAAAATGGATATGTGGACCTTGTGGATATGAATATGATCCAGCTGTTGGAGATCCTGATAACGGAATAGCTCCAGGAACAGCTTTTGAAGATTTACCAGCTGACTGGGTATGCCCATTATGCGGTGTAGGTAAAGAAGAATTTACTGAAGAATAATTAAAAGCAGATAAGGGAAAGGTATCAAATCAATGATACCTTTTTTTTATTTATAAAGTTCTCTTAATTTATATATTATAATCCCGCATGCCATTGCAACATTTAAAGATTCAGCTGTTCCATAAATCGGGATTATAACTTTTTCGTGAGAATATTTTATAATATTTTCTCCTATTCCGCTTCCCTCATTTCCAAAAATAACTGCATTTTTCTCTGCAGGTTTCATTTCTGTGTATGGTATGCAGTCATCACTTAAAACAGTGGAAATTATTTTATAATTTTTTTCTTTTAGGAAATTTAAAAGTTTCTCTTCTTCAGTATAATATAAATTTATATTAAAAATTGATCCCATTGTGCTTCTTATAACTTTTTCATTATAGCAGTCAACACTTCCTTTTGTAAGAATTATATCTTTAAATCCTGCTGCATCGACAGTTCTTATAATAGTTCCTAAATTTCCAGGGTCTCCTACCCTGTCTAAAACAATGACATTGTCTCTGGCATTTTCAATATCTTTTTCTTCATATTTATATACTAATATTATCCCTTGAGAATTTTCCTGAGAGCTAAGCTGAGAAAAAAGCCCCTGTGAAAGAACTAACTTTTCACTTTTTTCAAATTTTTCAACTTTTTTCATAATCTCTCTGTTTTCTGAATACTCTTCATCAATAATTATATATTCTGGCACTGTATCAAAATCTAAAAACTTTGTTCCCTCTGCTAAAAATCTTTTATCTTTATCCCTGTATTTTTTTGTTCTGTATTTTTTTATTTTTTTAAAACTGTTATTTTCTTTACTGTCTATATATAACATTTTTTCCTCCATTTTTCTAAAACCTCTTTGTTATTATACTATACTTACAAGTTTTTATCCATACAATTATTTATCTTGACTTAAATAAGTAAATAGAATATCATTTTAGTAAGTGATTAAATTTTTTGGAGGACTTAATAATAAAAATGAAAAAATTTAAGATGAAAAATACAATAAAAAAATATTTTGCTGTTCCACTATTAGCTTTTGCTCTTATGGGGTGTGGAAAAAGCGAAGAAACAGGAACTACACCAAAATCTGATTACAAAAATGCAGTATATCTTTATTCTTGGGCTGAATATATCCCTACAGAAATATTTGAAAAATTTGAAGAAGAAACAGGAATAAAAGTTATAGAAGATATTTATTCTACAAATGAAGAAATGTTTACAAAATTAAAAGCCGGGGCTGTTGGATATGATATTGTTGTTCCGTCTCCAGATTATGCAGAAATTATGATGAATGAAAAAATGCTTTCTAAAATTGATAAAAGTAAAATTTCTACATATGATAATATTGACAAAAGAGTTCTTAAAAAACTTGAAAGTTTTGATAAAGAAAATGAATATGCTGTTCCTTACACAATGAGTGCCACAATAATAGCAGTTAATACAGAAAAAGTTCCTGACTATGCAAAAGATTACAGTATCTATGAAAGAAAAGATTTAAAAGGAAGAATGTCCCTTTTAGATGATATGAAAGAAGTTTTAATTGCTGGTCTTGGAATGGAAGGATACCCACAGGATACTGGCAGCGAAGAGGGAATGAAAAAAGCTGCTGAAAGAATTATCGGCTGGAAAAATAATATTGCAAAATTTGACTCTGAATCTTTTGGTAAAAACTTTGCCAGCGGAGATTTCTGGGTAGTACAGGGATATGCTGAAAATATATATATGGAGCTTTCTGATGAACAGCTTGAACATACAGATTTTGTTGTTCCTCAAAAAGGAGGGTCAGCTTCAATAGATTCTTTTGTTATTTTAGAATCTTCAAAAAATAAAGAGAATGCTCATAAATTTATTGAATTTATTCACAGACCTGAAATTTATGCTCTTGTAGCAGATTATCTTATGCTCCCGTCAATAAATGTACCCGCTGTTGAATTTATGGAAGAAGAACCTTTATTTACACTTGAAGATTTAGAAAATGCAGAACTTTTAAAAGATACAACACCAACTCTTGAGCTTCAAAATAAATATTGGGAAGAAATTAAAATGCACAACTGATTTTACTTGTGTTAAGCTGAATAATAATGTATAATCATATAGTTAAATAAATTTAAATAATTTGGAGGAAATATGAAATTTACTATAAATAGAGAAATTTTTGCAGATACTCTTTCAGATTTTACTCTTATACTAAAAGATAACCCAATAAAGCCGATATTAGCCGGACTTAAAATAGAAGTAAAAGACGAAAAAATAATTTTTACAGGAACAAATCTTGAGGCAACTCTTATTAAAACTGTTGAAGGAAACATTGAAGAAGAGGGGGAGGTAATTGTTAAGCCTCAGCTTATTTTAGAATATGTAAAACTTCTTGAAGAAGAAAATATAGAAGTTTCTTTTGCTGACAGCAGTTTAAAAGTTCATCAGGCTGAATTTGTAGTTCTTAACAGCGAAGGGTATCCAAATGTAAAAGAGATGCTTCCTTTAGAAATTACAAAAACTCAAAAAGAAATTTTTGTAGAGGGGCTTGAGAAATCAAAATTTTCTGCTCACCCTCTTCCAGAAAACTTAGCTCTTAACTGTATAAGAATTCTTTTCAAGAATAAATATACTGAATTTGTTTCAACAGATTCCTATAGACTTACTTATATGAAAAAAGATATAAGCTGTTCACTTGAAAAAGAATTTTCTGTTCCGTTAGAAAGTGTCAATGCAGTTATAAAACTTCTTAAAGATGTTGATGAAGAAATTACAATAGGTTTCAGTGACAATATGCTTATCTTCTTGTGGAGCGGAACATATTTTTCTACAAGAACAATAGATGTGCCTTTCCCTGATTTTAAAGCTATATTAAATTATAATAATTTTGATAAAATTATGGAATTTAATACAAATGAATTTAAAAGTGCTTTGAAAAAAGTTATGACTGTTGCTAAAACAAGTTTTGAAACAAAATACGGAGCTGTTTTTGATTTTAAAAATAAAACTCTTGTGATAAAAACTTATTCTGGAAAAGGAAAAATTACTCAAAAAGTAAATATGCTTAAAGAGGGAGAAGATTTTAAAGGATCTTTAAATACAAAATTCCTTTTAGAATTTTTAAATAATATTTCAAATAATATTATTATAAAAGGGAAAAATTCATCTTCTATGTTTGCAATGACAGAATATGGAAATGACAGCTATTTATATGTTCTTATGCCGCTAGCTTTAAGGTCTTAGCTCACTGTGAGTATACTACTTATAGGGCTTGCTCTTCGTGATTAAATTATTATAAATTGACTTTTTATAATAAAAAAGTTATAATTTATATACAAGATACAACCCATTAAAGGGGGAGTATTCCATCAGTTTACAGTATAAAAATTCGTTATGATACAGGCTTTCACTTCGGTGAAGGCTTGTTTCATGTTTATAAGGAGTAACGAAAAAATAAAAAGGACTGTACAGATAATAAATCTGTAACAATCCTTTTTTAAATTCATATTATAAAGTAATACTATTAGATAAGTTTTCTGTAAAGAGCAGCAATTTCTTCAACAGATGTATCTTTTGGATTTCCTGGACGGCATGCATCATCAAATGCTGATTGTGCAAGTGCAGGAATATCTTCTTCCTTAACTATTCCAACAAGATTTGGAGCAATTCCTACATCTTCAGAAAGTTTTTTAACTGCATCTACAGCAGCTTTTCTATATTCTTCCTGTGTCATGCTGTCAACATTTTTAACACCCATAGCTCTTGCTATTTCTCTGTATTTTTCTCCTGTGCTTTCAGCATTATATTCCATTACTGTTGGAAGAATTATTGCATTTGCTATTCCATGAGGAGTGTCATAGAAAGCTCCTAAAGGATGAGCCATTGAGTGAACTATTCCAAGACCAACATTAGAGAATCCCATTCCTGCAACATATTGTCCAAGAGCCATTCCTTCTCTTCC
>ENA-OPVT01000818-OPVT01000818.1-human-gut-metagenome-genome-assembly--contig:-NODE-818-length-21701-cov-2.486741_pt1 | contig 21701 bp, 12 predicted proteins | sample MGYA00241499_ERZ501990 | MGnify/ENA primary metagenome ERZ501990 (study PRJEB25962, sample SAMEA2042104) | human gut metagenome | biome: human gut; feature: human-associated habitat; material: faeces...
GTCCTAATGGCAAGAAAGGTCCGGGCGGTTATCTCTGGAGAAAGTTCGTGGACCGCAGATATTATGTGGAAAGTGAGATCACGGGTACGAAGATGGAGGACGAGCTGGACTGCTGCCTGATGCGCTATGCCACGTTGCTTCTCATTGACGCAGAAGCGAATATAGAGATGGACGGCGGTGATCTCGCACGTGCGCGCAATGATATCAATACTGTCCGCGCGAGGGTCGGCATGCCGGGTGTGAAGGACAATACGCAGGCCGGTCTGAGGAAGGCGCTCCGCTATGAGAGAAAAGTGGAACTCTGCGCCGAGGGCTACAGGTGGTTTGACATCAGAAGGTGGGGGATTGCTGCCAAGGCGGTGGACGGAACTGTCTATGCACCAGGCTTCTCGACCAAGGCCAATCCGACCAATTACATTTCCAATGCGAAACCTGTCATTGACGATGACTGGGTAGTGAAATATGATGGTACGACCACTTGGAACGGGGCCAAGTTCAACCTCAGGAAGCTCCTCACCATGATTTATACCACAGGAAGGGATGAGGTGTGGCCGATTCCGGAGACTGAGATGGAAACCAATCCGCTCATGAAGCAGAATCCTGGATATTGATAAAATTTGAGACAATGAAAAAGATATGGTTAATGCTTGCCGCAGCAGTGCTTTTTGCGGCTTGCGATGACAAAGACAATAAATATGATTTTGAAGAGGAACTGTCGCGTTCCGGAAAGGTGTCTCTCGTTGCGTCCATCGAGAGTATGGATACGAAGATGTCAATGCCTTCTACGGGGCATGGCAGGTGGGAAGAGGGCGACAAGATAGCTGTGGCCTGCTCTGACGGCAGTTTCGTGACCTTCGACCTGGAAGGAACAGGCGGAACGGTAAGGGCCAAGTTTACCGGTGAGATTCCCGCCGGGCTTACTCTCGGCAATGTGGCTGTCTGGCCTGCCGAGATGGCCGGTCGTGCAGGTGAAGATGATGTGACTCTGCGTTTTCCTTCGGATTATGCGGAAAGTGTAAAGACATTGAATATCCCAATGGTGGCATCGATCGGCGATGACTGGAATATCGAGTTCAAGCAGGTGGCTTCTTATGTGAGTTTTTCCGTGAAAGAACTTCCGGCAGAAACCATGTCGCTGACTGTCAGCGGGGCCGGCAAGAATCTTTCAGGAGATCTTGTGCAGAAGGTAAGCAAACTTGGCAGTGAGGGAGTGGAGGTGTCACTTGGCGACAAGGGAATCCATTATACATTGACAGCTTCCTCGAAGAAAGCAGTGTTCAATGTCCCTGTTCCTTCCGCTGACTATGATTCTCTCGTCGTTACTGCGTACAATGCCGAGAATGAGGAACTTACGACTCAGACAATGCGCCGTGCCATATCATTGCTCCGAGGAGGCAGGCCTGCTCTCGCCTATACGATGGAGGCTCATCCTGTAGTTGTCGAACTCCCTTGCGTTGAGGTCTGCGGTGTCAAATGGGCCAAGGGAAATCTTGCCTATGATGCGGCAGGAGGTGACGCGATTTTCCGCGATGGCTGGAAACTTGCTCCTGAGCAGTGGTACTATTACCATTACAATCAGCGTGATGCTTTCAACAAGAATTCAAAACCGTATAGCGGGAAGCCTCTGCGTGCTGATGTGGCGTCTTCCGCTACTGCCTATGACCATTTCAACTGGTTCGGTATCGAGGATTCCTATTCGAATGACGGTGCGGCTTATGCGATTCCTAAACCTGAGTCGGATTTGTCCGGAATGATGTTCTCAGACCAGGTCTGTGAGGTGAAAGTTGCTGATTTCGAGAAGGCCAAGTTCGGTGATGTCGCATATTGGGCGACCAAGGGCCTGTACAGGACTCCGACCGTGGAGGAGATGAATGCCCTTTATGAGAAGGCTTCCGTGAAGTATGGTCATTGTGAGGTTCCGGATCCTGACCACGAGAGCGGCAATATCAAGGTCTGGGGTTTCCTGTTCACCAATCCGGCCGGTGAAAGGGTCCGTGAGGTCGAGGCTGACAATGAAATCAGTCTGACTGAACTCGAGACCGGGGTGTTCTTCCCGTTGGCAGGTCGTAGGGCAGCCAGCAGCACGACTCAGATTATCCACACGAGACTTCAGGGCCAGTATTGGGCATCTCAGGCTACCACTTCGTCCGGTTTTGCTCATATTCTGATGTTCAACTTCTCATTGGGTGCTGAAAAGTGTGTCCAGCTCGGGGAATCGCAGGTGATCAACTCCGGTTTCAACAATGCTACTGGTTTCTGTATCCGTCCTGTTGTAAACTAATATAATATTATGAAGAGAATAATTCTTTTGACAGTATGCTTGGCTTTTGCGGCCTGCAGTGCATCGTCCAAGTCCAATACCACTCCTGATGACGTGGATGGCAATGACGGGAAAGCCGTTGTCGGAAAGCCTCTGCCGGGATGGACTGCAGGGGAGTTGGACATCCACGCAATATGCACGGGAAGGGGAGAGTGCTATTTCTATGTCCTTCCTGACGGGACTACGTTGGTGGTGGATTGCGGTGAGATTGCTACCGGTACTTCCACATCCACCACGCCTGCCGGCGAGACGATTACTATCAATACTGTGGATCCGATGCCTAATTCATTGGCAAAGGCCTATGAGACGGTGGGGCGGTATATCAAGTATTTCCGACCTTCTGGCAGCAAGGCCATTGACTACATGCTTATGACTCATTATCATACGGACCATATGGGCTCGATGATGAAGGGTTATCCTCAGTCGCAGGCAGGGAATTATTTGCTTACGGGCATTACCGGTCTGTATTCTGTGGTTCCTTTCAACAAGATGATTGACAGGTCTTATCCGGACTATACGACTTATACCAATGATATGGTGCAGAATTATGAAAACTTCGTGAACTACGCCTCTTCCGAAAAGGGGCTCAAGGTGGAGAAGTTCGACGTGGGCTCCGAGTCTCAGATTTCGCTGCTGAATGATGCTGCCAAATATCCGACTTTCAAGGTCCAGAATCTCTGTGGGGGCGGTTATGTCTGGAATGGTGCTTCGGCTGTGAATCGCTATTCAGGTGCCGAGCTTTATGAGAACGGCGCTTCATGCGGTTTCCTGCTGAGTTATGGCAAGTTCGACTGGCTGTCATTGGGTGATGCAGGCGATACCAATTCCAAGGTGGCTTATCCTGTGGCCCAGAAAATCGGTCATAAGATCGAGGCGATGAAGGCGAATCATCATCTGAGCTGGAAGTCAATGTCGTCGAGAATGATGTCCATTCTCCAGCCGAAGCTGATTGTCTCTGAAAATTTCTGGAGCCATCAGCCGTGGCCTGACGAGTTCGCTTCCATAGTCGATGCCTATCCGGGTGACAAGAAGTTCATGTTCACAAGCATCTCGGCCGATGTGGTGGCTGCCAATCCGAAAATGATGGCCAATGTAACAGGCTACAACGGCCACGTGGTCGTCCGCGTCGCCCCGGGCGGTGATGAATACTCGGTCTATCTGCTTGATGCAACTGATTATAAATATAAGGTGAAGGCCATATACGGCCCGTTCAAGTGTGACTGAAGTGATTTTTCAAGTTGCTGACCCGTAGCGGGCCTAATCCAAAGTTGAAACATTTTGGTTTTGTTTATTCCCGATGATGATCTGGAGGACATGCTCTTTCAGGTCATCATTTTTTTTCAGATTGTCCGTGAAACCATGCCTTTTTACCGATGAATGTATTTTCCTGATTTTGGTTGCTTTGTGAGTTGGCTGGCATCTGGAAAATTCAGGTGGCGGGTGTCTGGGAAATCCAAGTGGCATGTGTCTGGAAAATCCGAACTGCGTCGGTCAGTAAACCTTAAGCCACGTTTGTCCGTAAGACCACGGTCCGTATCTGTCTGGAAGACCACAGTCCGTATCTGTCCGGGAGACTCTACCCCGCGTTTGTCCGGAAAACCCCGCCTTTTTACGGATGAATTGGCATTTTGACTTACTTGTCCGTAAAACACCCCCTTTCTCCGGACAAAATCGAGTTGTTGCTGGTTTCGGTTGGTTGCGGGAATGTCTGCGGAAATGTTTGAGGGAATGCTTGAGGGGATGTCTGAGGAAATGTCAGAGAGAAGTCGCCGTGGGGAGGGTTGACCTGGGGACTAGAATCAGATGAATCGTTGAGAGCAATGGAAGCAGATAATTTGCCTATGCCGAAGTACATGACTTGCAAAAAAAATCAAAAAAAACTTTGAACCGATTCAAAAAGTATTTATCTTTGCAAAAAGTTTGAAACGATTCAAATACTGAAACGGTACCAAATCAGTCTTATGAACAACGATAAAAATATTCAGTTTTCAGGAACGGCGCCTGTAGCGGGGACCTATGACGTGGTCGTCTGCGGAGGCGGACCTGCAGGCTTCATTGCGGCGATAGCAGCTGCACGGGAAGGCGCGAAAGTCGCTGTAGTAGAGCAGTATGGCTTTTTCGGAGGCATGGCGACGGCCGGCTTCGTGAACCCGATAAGCGTATTTTCATATAACGGAAAACTTGTCAACGGCGGCATCCCTTGGGAATTCGTGAACAGATTGGCCAAGATCGACGGATGCGAAATAGAAAGCCCGTTGGCCAATGTCGCCTTCGAGCCGGAACACTACAAACTTGAGGCGCAACGCTTGGTCCTCGAGGCCGGCGTGGATATGTACATGCATTCCTATCTGACCGGATGCATTAGGGAAGGAAACAGGATTACCCATGTACTGATAAACAACAAAAACGGCACAGAGGCACTCGCGGCCCGTATTTTCATTGACTGTACCGGCGATGCCGACCTCGCTCACATGAGTGGAGTACCGATGCAGGAATCAGAGGGCAGACCACTTCAGCCGATGTCATCCTACTTCATATTGTCAGGCGTTGACCTCAGCACACCGATGATGCAGGATGCCATACATCATAACAAACAGGGCGTGAACTGCCACTGTCTCCCGGTAAGAGAACTGCTGATCAGCAAGATGGAAGAACTACACATGCCAGAATTCGGTGGACCGTGGTTCTGCTCCACAAAGCAACCTGGCACAGTGACAGTGAACATCACCAGAACCGCGGGCGATGCCTGTGACAACCGCGACTTCACCGCTGCCGAATGTCGCCTCAGAGAAGACGCCTTCCGCCGCCATACTCAAGGACAATGTCGAGGAATTCAAAAACAGTTATCTGACAGCCGTTTCAGTTCAGGCAGGCGTGAGAGAGACACGCAGAATCAAGGGCGTACATACCCTCACAGGAGAAGAATACCTGAATGCCGTGCATTTCGAGGACAGCATCTCGAGAGGCGCGCATCCGATAGACATACACGTGTCGAAAGGCGAGAAGCAGAACATCACGTTCCTCAAGACACCGGCCTACATACCGTTCTGCTCATTGATCGCACCGGATTACCCGAACCTCATAGTCGCAGGACGATGCATCAGCGCAGACAAGACCGCCTTCGCATCCATACGGGTCCAGTCCAGTTGTATGGAGATGGGACAGGCCGCCGGAGTCGCTGCCGAGCAGTGCGCCAAGACCGGCAAGCCGGTGGATGAGGTCAATGTAGAGGCTCTCGTGGCCCGGCTTGTTTCAATGGGCGCCCAGCTTTAGGTCAATGAACCGGGTGTATAAGGACAGCCCTATACCGAACGAAACATCCGAAAGAAAACTAAAATCGGCAAGTAACCAAGCAACAAGGCAACAACCATCGCACTGGAAAAATTACAAAGTCGTAAGTAGCTGATAAAAAATAAAATAACAAACGAAAACCAATAACCGACAATGGGAACACTTGACTATATAGTTATACTGTTTTATTTCCTCGGACTGATAGCCGTTAGCATCGTAATGTCCAGAAAGATAAAGAGTTCCGAAGACATGTTCATCGCGGGAAGAAACTCTTCCTGGTGGCTTTCCGGAATATCTTCCTACATGACCATATTCTCCGCCAGCACATTCGTCGTATGGGGAGGAGTTGCATACAAATCCGGACTCGTCGCCGTAGTCGTCGCCATCTGCCTCGGTTTCGCGTCATTGATAGTAGGACGCTGGATATCAGGCAAATGGAGAAGCCTCAGGATCAAGTCACCGGGCGAATTCCTCACAATCCGCTTCGGCCACAGTTCCGTAAGCTTCTACACTATCTCCGGAATCGTGGCGAGAGCCGTACATACAGCCGTAGCACTTTATGCAGTCGCTGTGGTGATGTGCGCCCTCATCAAAGTCCCTGACGGAAGCATCTTCGCATCTACAGGAATGGCAGGAGATACGGCAGCCGGCTACCTCAGCATCTGGTGGGCATTGCTCATCCTCGGAGCCATCGCATTGATTTACACAGTAGTAGGCGGCTTCCTCGCCGTACTTATGACCGACGTCATCCAGTTCGGAGTGCTCTTGGCAGTAGTCGTGTTCATGATACCGCTTTCATTCAATGCAGTAGGCGGAGTTGGCAATTTCATTGACAGCGCGGCTCAGATACCGGGCTTCTTCTCCGGCACATCGGAAACTTACACGTGGGCCTGGCTCCTGCTCTGGCTCTTCCTTAACGTGGCGATGATCGGAGGCGACTGGCCGTTCGTGCAGCGGTACATCAGCGTCCCTACACGCAAGGACGCCAAGAAAAGCACGTATCTCATTGGCCTGCTCTATTTCCTCACACCGCTCATCTGGTACCTTCCGACAATGATCTACCGCGTCATGGAGCCTGGCCTCGCGCTTGATGCAGACGCGGTCACGATGACATACAACGGAGAGCACGCCTATGTCAATATGAGCAAGATGGTGCTCATGAGCGGAATGTTAGGCATGATGCTCGCAGCCATGCTTTCAGCTACCCTCAGCAACGTTTCCGGCATCCTGAACGTCTATGCCAATGTCTATACATACGACATCTGGAAGCATAGCGAGAAAAACAGGAACGCAGACGAAAAGCAGCTTATAAAAGTAGGCCGTATCTTCACCATCGTGTTCGGACTGGTGATCATAGGGCTGTCAATGCTGATTCCATTGGCCGGAGGCGCGGAAAAAGTGGTCGTGACACTTCTGACAATGATAATGTGCCCACTGTACATCCCGTCCATCTGGGGACTCTTCTCCAAGAGACTCACAGGCCGCCAGCTTATATGGTCAATGCTTCTGACTTGGGCAGTCGGCATAACAGCCAAGCTCACCGTGCCGGCTTCCATATTGAGCCAGAGCATGATAGAATCCATTTCCGGCTGCGTCCTTCCAGTACTCATATTGGCCTGCATGGAAGTATGGTCCAAGTACAAAGGACTCGAAGACCGTGGATATGACGCGATCTGCGAATACACCGACCCGGATGCCGACAAGGAACCGGACGAGCACGCGAAGAAAAGCGTCAAGGCTTATTCATTCATGGCCATCTCCTGCTTCTGCATAACACTCGGCGTGATAGCCCTGCTGCTGGTGGGACTTTTGGCGGCAGGTGACCCTAAGACATTGTCAGTCAAGAATATCGTATTGTCATTTGTGCTCTCGATATTCGCCATCATAGCAGTCTATGTAGTTTACAGGCTCATTGACAGCAGAAAACAGAAACCAGTAGAAAGCAAATGAAGATGAAAAGGACAGTACTTTACATAGCTGCCCTCGTGGCCTTCCCCGCAGTATCTTCCGCCCAGCTTTACGTGGAACCGGAACAGAACGTGGATTGTTCCGTATTCATTGAAAAAGAACGTGGCGAGAACGCGCAGCAGGGCCTGGAAATATGGGACAGATATGTGTTTGCCTTAGAAGACGGCGGGCACGTGAGAGTTTTCGATTTCCGTACCGCATCGGGGGAGCCGGTTGCGAAATTCGATCTGGCCTCAGCCAGACCTGACAACCACGCGAACAATGCCAGCTTCGGCATCGAGACAGCTCCGGGCGGCTCTTTCCCGCTGCTCTATGTGACCAACGGCAAGGTCGGCAGCGAGATAGAAATGTCCTGCTTCGTGGAAAGCATAAAAAGACGTGGCCGCAAGTTCTCCTCCGAAATCGTGCAGACCATCAAACTCGACACGGTAGGCTGGAGAGGAGCAGGATATGCAGGCATTTTCGGTGCCCCGTCGTGGATGGTGGACAGGGACAGAAGTTCCCTCTGGGTATTCTCCGCCCGTAAGAGAACCATCCATAAGGTGACGCGCAATGCCTATGAAAATCAATACGTTGCCACAAAATTCAGGGTCCCTGCATTGGCCGAAGGAAAGGTCGTCACTCTCGCTCTCAATGACATAGAGGACCAGGTGGTGTTCCCGTTCGATACATGGTTCACCCAGGCGGGATGCGTAAAAGACGGCAAGATATATTACTGTTTCGGTCTGGGAGAAAGGGATGCCTCACGCCCTTCCCGCATCCGTGTCTATGATACCGATACCCGGACGATGTCCGCAAGGTACGAGCTCCAGAAGCAGATTCCTGTGGAAATGGAGGATATCGCCATCGTGGACGGCTGGATGTACGTGAACACAAACACCCATCCGAAGCAGACAAACCGCAAGCCTTGCATATACAAGGTGTCGCTGCCTAATCCGAAACCAGAGCCGCAGACATATGTTGAAGAACTGCGTCAATGCCCTGAGAAGGCCGGAGGCGTGTACTACGTGGAAGACTTCTCGGACAGGACGGCACCGGCAGCCCCGGAAGGATACAAGCCGTTCTATATCAATGGCTTCTTCCGTCATGGAGCACGTCAGGTGGATGACAATATCACCTATGCGTCAGTTTACGGCTCATTGGCATTGGCCGAATCGCAGTCAAATCTTACCGGACTCGGAAAGGCAGTGTATGAGCGCCTGAAGCCGTTCCGCAAGAATATCGAATACCGGGAAGCGGACCTCACCCAGCTGGGATGGAGACAGTCCGTGACGCTCGGAGAGAGGATGGTGGACAATTATCCGGAAGTGTTTGAAGGACAGCCGTATATGAGGACTCGCTCGACCAATGTCCTGCGCACTACAGCCACGATGATGGGGCTAGTGCAGGGTATCACTTCCCGCAGGCCGGACCTGAAATGGAATGAAGTGGACAACTCCAGAGCCTTCCTGCAGCAGCTCAATCCTTATGGCACAGTGTGTCCGGGACGTCTGAAAATCGACGCCGACATCATCAGCGGAAAAGGATTCTGGCGTGAGAAGTATGAGCACTTCAGAGACTCTCTCGTGGATGTGGATGCGTTCATGTCCCGTCTGTTCATCTCCCCGGAAAAAATCGCGGCGGAATACGACCCGCATGATCTGGAATTCCGCTTCTATCTGATGGCCGGTACGATGCAATGCCTTGACAGACAGGTCCCTCTGTGGGATGTCTTCACGGAAGAGGAAATCCTTTCGATGGCCCAGGTCGAGAACTATAAGTACTATGCGCAGAAAGGTCCGGAACCGGTGACGCAGGGAAGAGGTTCAGGACTGGCAGCTAGGACATTGAAACACATATTGACACAAGCGAAGAACGACATTGACCTTGGCCGCACCGGCATTGACCTGAGCTTCGGACACGACGGCACCTTGCTCGGAATGATGGCGAATCTCGGTTCAGGGACTTGGGGGAAATCCACTTCGCGTCCTGAAGAGGCCATCCGGTATTGGCAGAACTGGAACATTCCGATGGGCACTAACCTTCAGCTGGTCTTCTACAGAAGTGCCGCAAATCCTGAAATTATCGTGCGCATGATGCTGAATGAGAAGGATTTGCCGCTTCCTCTCACGCCGGTACAAGGCAATTACTATAAATGGAACGACGTCCTGCAGCATTATCTGGCACATTGTGATGCTGTGGAGAAATCACTGGAACAAACAAAGAACATAAATTACTAATAACCCTAATTATGAATCTTAACAAGCTGTTGTGGGCAAGTACAGCCATTGTGGCGCTTGCTTCTTGTCAGACTGCGTCTGATCCGTATATGACGCTCGAGACAAAATCGCTTTCGTTGGAGGTAGATGGCGGTACTGCAACCGTGAAACTGTTCACCAACGTGTATTACAGAGTCAATAATGACTGCACCGACGATGCAGGCAATTATTGGGCACGAATTACTGATACTGAAGTGGATGGCGATGCCACTACATTTCATATCAAGTATGACGCGAATGAAAAGTCAGTTGTCAGGACAGGCACTGTACGCTTTATCGGAGATGGTGTCACTCCGCTCAAATTGACATTGAACCAGAAGGCTGTGGCTCCTAAGGGCATCAATCCTAATTTCGTGGAGCTGCCGTTCACGGAGAACAACACTACGTTCACAGTGCTGGACGAAAGAGAGTGGACCGCCGAGTGCGAGGACAAGGGAGTCGTCATTTCTCCTGCGTCAGGAAAGGGAGTGACCAATGTGACAGTTACCCTGCCTGAAAACAGCACCATCAGCGGCAGGAAGATCAATGTCAATGTCGCTATCAAGGGCGACCAGACATATACTTTCGCGATTGACCAGAAGAAATACGTCGGCATTCTTGCTGACTGGGCTTTCAAAGAGTCGCTTTCCGAAACTCAGAAGACGTTTGCCGATTCCGAGGATCAGTCTGTATTCCCTGGAACCAACGGAAAATATGTGGCTGCAAGTACAGGAGAAGGCAAACTTGAATATTATGCTGTGGAGAGGACGGGATATTCTGTTGCTGTCGGCAAGTCCAAGGCTGTCTGCAAACGTGGTGTCGGAGCCAAAGGCGGCGGAGACCCTTATGTTGCCGGAACAATCCCTGGAGATTACTGGCTCGTGACCGCTACTATGGGCGGAAAAGTCATTCCTGCCGGCACCAAGATCAAGTTCCGTTTCATCACCAAGATGGGTACAGCCTGCTCTACCAGATGGATGACTGAATACAAGTCAGGTGAAGAATGGCTGCCTACCGCTCCGGTTCAGGATTTTGCTGAAACCGCTGTCAAGGCACTTTCAGGTCAGGATGTGGAATACTCAGCAGTCGTAAAATACAATTTCGCCGCTACATTCCTCGATCCTTCAAACAATGGAGCATATATTCCGGTTGAAGGAACCTTCACCACAGCTGCCGACATGACCACATTCGCTTTCCGTTTCAGGGAAGCCGGTCATCTGGGGCTTGACGGAGCCAAGTTCCAGGGCCTGTACATCGACCAGACCCACACGAGCGGCCAGTCCCGTTTCTCAGGCCAGAAACCTAACAATCCTGACACCGGTGCGCAGGTGAAGGAATACGACGAGCACGCTACATTTACAATCGAAGAATAACATTATTATGAAAACCAAGATATTAGTCTTTCTGGCAGCATTGCTGCTCCCTGTAGGGGTTTTCGCTCAGAGCGAACTGAAAGGAACTGTCACTGATGCTTCCGGTCCTCTTGCCGGAGTCATGATTCTGAACAAGGACAATGGAAAGTGGGCATCTACCGACATTGACGGCAACTATACATTGCCAAACGTAAAAGAAGGCCAGAAGCTCGAATTCACGTGCATGGGCTTTGTCACCAGAGTGGAGGTGTGGAACGGACGCAATCCGTTCAACGTGGTGATGAACCCGGATGCAGTCGAACTGGACGAAACAGTCGTGATCGGTTACGGCTCCGTAAAGAAGAAGGACCTCACCGGTGCGGTAGGTGTCGTAAATGACAGGATTATCGGCCAGCAGAGTACTTCCCAGCTCTCCCAGTCACTTCAGGGAGTTGTCCCTGGACTGAGCGTGACCCGTTCCAGCAGTATGCCTGGAGCAAGTGCCACGATCAAAGTCCGCGGTATCACCACAATGTCGGATTCCAGCCCGCTCATCCTCGTGGACGGTATGGCTGTCAGCAGTCTGGACCTGGTTCCTACTGAGGACGTGCGCCAGATCACAGTCCTGAAAGATGCCGCATCCGCTGCCATCTACGGTGCGAGAGCTGCATCCGGAGTGATTCTCATCACTACCAAGGATGCATCCGAAGGCCAGCTGCAGATCGGCTACAACGGAGAGGTGTCAGCCATCACTCCTACCGAACTGCCTTCATATATGACAGGTGCCCTGGACTATATGAACACCTACAATGAATATACTTGGAATGATGCAGGCAACCCTGAAGGAGGCGAGTATAATACATATTCCAAGGATTACATTGACAATTACATGCAGAACAATGCCTATGACCCGATTACTTACCCTAACTATGACTGGAAATCGGCCATATTGAAAAAGGCAAGTATGCGTCATAAGCACAATGTGACGATGACTTACGGAAACAAGACCATAAAGAGCCGTACATCAGCTTCTTACGAGAATACTGACGCCCTTTATAAAGGTCTTAACTACGAGCGCTTCTCACTGCGTTCCCGCAATACCATCAACTTCAGCAAGAAGTGGTCCGGTTCATTGGACTTCTCTTTCCGTCATGCCATAAAGAAGGACCCTCACTCTGGAAGCCCGATCAAGGCGGCCAACATGTATCCTTCAATCTATGCCGGTCTTTATCCAGACGGACGTATCGCTCCGGGTAAGGAAGGCTCGTTCTCCAATACGCTGGCAGCATGGCGCGAAGGCGGCAAGAAGAAGAGCGAAAACTCTATGGCGACTGCCAAGATTTCCCTCAGCTACAAGCCGATAGAAGGACTCGACATCACTGCCAACTTCACACCGACATTCACATATGCGAAGTCCAAGGACATGGCCAAGGCGGTACCTGTCTATGACGCATATGATACCGACTTGCTCCTCGGATATGTTTCAGGCTACAAGACCAATTCATTGACAGAAGCGAGATCGGAGTCCAAAACCTATGAGACTCAGGTGATTGCGACTTACGACAAGACCATCGCGAAGAAGCATAACCTGAATGTCATGGCCGGCTACGAGGACTATATGTACACGTTCGAGTCGCTTGCTGCCGGTTCCAACGATATGGAGATTGCTTCATTCCCGTACCTCGACCTTGCCAACAAGAACTCCCTGACAGTGGGCGGAAGCTCTTACCAGAACGCCTACAGGTCATTCTTCGGCCGCATCATGTACAATTATGACGGTCGTTACTATCTTCAGCTCAATGCCCGCGGCGACGCTTCTTCACGTTTCCACAAAGACCACAGATGGGGATTCTTCCCGAGTGCATCTCTCGGTTGGGTGATTTCCAATGAGAAGTTCATGGCCAATGTCGGCTGGCTCGACCATCTGAAACTCCGTGCATCAGTGGGAAGCCTCGGAAACGAGAGAATCGGCAACTATCCGTACCAGACCTACATCTCCTTCAACAAGGCATTGGTCTATGACACTCAGGGCAATGCTCCTACTTACGTGATGTCCGGAGCGCAGGCAGAATATGCTTACCAGGATATCCACTGGGAGAAGACCTGGAGCTGGGATGTCGGCATCGACGCCACATTCCTCGGCAACCGTCTCGACTTGACTGCGGACTATTACTACAAGAAGACCACCGATATGCTGCTCGCAGTCGCAATCCCTTCATTCACAGGATATTCTGCACCTGACCGCAATGCCGGTACAATGAATACCCGCGGATGGGAAGTCAAACTCGGCTGGAGCGACTCCATCGGCGACTTCAACTACGGCATCAGTGTCAATGTCTCTGACTACAAGTCCATTATGGGAAATCTCGGCGGCAAGCAGGTATTCGGCAGCGGCACCATCATCACTGAAGGTGAGGAGTACAAGTCATGGTACGGCCTCAAGGCAGCCGGCTTGTTCCAGTCTGCAGATGATGTTGCAGGCAGCCCTCAGCTCGTGGCTTCAAAACCTGGTGACATCAAATATATGGATATCAGCGGACCGGAAGGAACACCTGACGGCATTGTCAATGAAACCCACGACAGGACCATTCTCGGAAGTTCACTCCCGCACTACATCTATGGCGGCAACATCAACCTCGGATGGAAAGGCATCTCCTTCTCCGTATTGTTCAACGGAGTCGGCAAGCAGATGAGCAGACTGACCGAGGATATGGTAAGGGCGTTCCAGGGCCAGTGGCTCCCGGTTCCTTCCGTCATGATGAATTCGGACGGCAGCAGAAACTACTGGAGCGTGTACAATACTGAGGAACAGAACCTCAAGGCACGTTATCCGAGACTCTCCTACGCCGGTGGTGAATACAACAACTACAAGATGTCCGACTGGTGGCTCATGAACAGCGCTTTCCTGAGAATCAAGAACATAAACTTGGGCTACACATTCCCGAAAGCCATTGTCAGCAAGGTGAATCTGAAAGGACTCCGCGTTTATTTCAATGTGGATGACCCGTTCTGCTTCGACCATTTCCTGAAGGGATGGGATCCGGAGGCCGGCGCATCTACCTATATCGCAAGAACCTGGACATTCGGTCTCGATCTTAAATTCTGATGAAGTATGAAAAAGTTATTAAATATATTCGTTGCGGCGCTCGGAACCCTTTCCGTCGTTTCCTGCGCTGACCTGAATCTCAATCCGCTGTCTTCAGCCTCAAGCGGGAACTGGTATTCCACCCCGCAGGAGATTCGCATTTCTCTCAATGATTTTTACAGAGAGTCCTTCTTTATAATAGAACATAACCTGGCGATGGACCGTCAGACCGACGACTGGGCCCAGCGCAACAACATATATCCTGTAGCAGCCGGAACCATCGACGCTACCACCAGCAAAGGTCAGATATATGTGGCCAAGACATGGAGCTATTCATACAAGAACGTGAGCAGGGCGAACCGTATCCTCGAGGCGCTGGACAAGATGTCCGGAAAAATGTCAGAGGACGACCTGAACAAGCTCCGCGCGGAAGCCAGGTTTTTCAGAGCATATGCCTATGCCCGGCTGATCACGTTGTGGGGCGACGTGCCGTTCTACCTGAAGGACATAACTCCAGAAGAAGCCTTCCTGATGGGCCGGACCGACAAGAAAGAAGTGCTCAAGCAGATTTACGAAGATTACGATTTCGCGGCAGAGCATCTTCCGGTGGACAATAATTCAGCCACGGCAGGATGCACCCGCGTGGACAAGGGCTGCGCACTGGCATTCAAGGCGAGAATCGCATTGTATCAGTATGATTATCAGGTTGCTGCAGAGGCTGCGAAAGCTTGTATGGACCTGAACAAGTACTCTCTGTTCTATGCGTCGGCGAAGGACAGCTATGGACGCGGCAGCTATGGCCAGTTGTTCCAGCAGACATCTATGACTTGCGAGACCATTTTCTCGATTCCTCACTCAAACGAACTTGAAATCGACTCGGACGGCAAGCCTATGACTCCGGCAGCCGGCTCGTTCATTCCTCGTTCAGCAGGCGGAACCCATAATGCCCAGCCTTCATGGGAACTCCTGGCAGTGTATGAAATGGCCAACGGCAAGACCATTGACGAGCCGGGCAGCGGATTCGACCCGCATAACCCGTTTGCCGGAAGAGATCCACGCTGCTGCCAGACTTTCGTGGCTCCGGGAGAAAAAGTATGTAACATAGAGTGGAATCCTGCTCCTGACAAACTGGAGACTTACGATTATGAAGCAGGCAAGATGGTGACCAACAAGGACAGCAAGGGTGGCAGTGATGCCGCAAACTGCTCATATAACGGATGTTGCCTCGCAAAAGGCGTACGTGACTCCTGGAGAAGCAGCCGCTTCAAGGACAACCCTGTAGTCCTCATGCGTTACGCGGACGTCCTGCTGATGTATGCCGAGGCCAAGATAGAACTGAATCAGATCGACGGCACTGTCCTCGACTGTATCAATGCTGTACGTGCACGCGCATACGATGTGAAACTGACCGATGTAGGTTCATATCCTGCGATTACCACGACTGACCAGGCTGAGTTGAGGAAAGTCCTCCGCAGAGAGCGTAGAGTGGAACTGGCATGGGAGAATCTCCGCTACTTCGACCTCGTCCGCTGGCGTCAGTTCAAGAATGCATTCTCCCACAACATGTTCGGCTTCTCCAGAAATGCAGCTGCGAACAAGGCCGGTTTCGCTGACGGAAAATGGTTCTGGCCTCAGGCACCGACGTTCGATGAGGACGGTTTCCCTGAATTCGAGGCGATGGTGGACGGCAAGTTCATCGTGCAGAACGGCGAGCGCATGTTCAACGAGAAGGTCTATCTCTGGCCTTTGCCGAATGATGACGTGCAGATTATGAACGGTATTCTCAAACAGAATCCTGGTTATTAGAATTATTTTTTAAGTGAATAAGTAATGAGTGTAGATGAAATTCTTCTGAAAAGCAGATTCCAGCCGCTCGAAAGAATCCTGGCGTATGACGTTTTCAACACCGGATTCAATGGCTGGATGACGCTGATGCCCAATTTTACTGAATATCCTGACTTCGACGTTCCGGCAACCCTGGTCTGCAAAGACCAGTGGCCGCCGGTAATGCTCAGCTCAGCGACATATCGTTATCCCGGAACACACGGGGCAATGTCCGGAACATACAGTCTGAAACTCTCGACCCGCCCGGTGGCCGCCCCATATGTGGAAAAACCTGCAGAAGGCTCACTTGGCCACGCCATCAAGAGACTCTCGTTCTACAGGCCGGAAAACAGGTTCCTCCAGATCGAGTGCTGGTTCTCCTATACGGCAGAACAGGACGTGGTGGACGGTGGTGACCGCCCTCAGCCTGGACTCCATGAGAACTCGATCAGAGATTTCGGAATGGGATTCGACGTACAGGAACACGGGAAACGCTATTTCGTAGGAATGCGTTATCTCAACGCCGTGGACGGAAAACTTACCCAGAAATGGCAGTATGTGCATTCCCGCGACGGTGTCACTGACGAAGAATGGGCCTATGGCTTGAAAGGGGACTGGTGCAAGAAAGGCGTGGACCCGTGGTGGTTCGGCAAACGCTATCCAAACGGTGACCATGACGGTTTCATGAACCTGCCTGACGGCGGTCAGAAACTCATTTACAATGAGACTGACTGCAAGCTCAACTGGCAGTATATGAGACTGAAAATCGACACCAAACTGCGCGAATACGTCGAATTCCAATGTCAGGACAAGATCTGGGATATGAGAGGCACCAAGGCAGATGCACGTGACGGTTACGACCGCATTGACAATCTCATCAATCCTCTTTTCTGGGTCGGGACGGACACCAACAGAAGAGTGTTCTTCTATGTCGATTCAGTAGTTGTTTCACAAGAATAGGAGGCCGAAATTATGAAAATGGTCAATGACTCTCACCTCGAGGTGAAAAAATACTTCTCCGGCACATTCGGAACCCATCCTTACGAAGTCGGTTGGGCAGATGAGGCGATATTCTTCGTGATGGTGGAGAAAATCGAAGGAAATCCGACGCTGACGGCACAGGTCCAGCTTTCGCAGGACGGAGTGCACTGGGCAGATGACGGAAGCACCCCGTCCGTTTTTACGGGAGAAGGTCTGCACATCGTCAAGGTCCAGCCGAATTTCGGCAACTATATCCGCCTCTATGTCAATATTGAAGGCGGCAAGATGTTCCTTAATCTTCATATCGTATGCAAAGGTTGATAAAATATGCGGCCCTGTCGGCAATAGCAGTGTCAATGATGTTGGTATCCTGCTCTTCCGACAGCAAGACTGCACCCATAATCAAGCCCCAGCCGGGAGGCGGCAATGTGCCGTCCGGTCCGACTTCGGAAATCAAGGTGGGCGAAGTGCTTCCTGCCTGGTCCAAAGGTGAGATGGATATCCATTTCATCAATACCATGACCGGCGAGTGCGTTTTCGTGATAATGCCTGACGGAACCCAGCTCCTTGTAGATGCTGCAAGTTCCCTGGTCAAGACGAATTCCAACGGAAGCACTACCAACACCGGTATCCGCAGCAGGTGGGACCCGACTCTGACCGGCACGCGCGGCTCACAGCTGATCGGCATGTATCTCAAGAAATGTATGGTGTGGACGGGGAACAATACCATAGACTATATTGTCAATACCCATCTGCACAACGACCATTTCGGAGACTCGAACTCGTCGCTGCCGGTATCGTCCAACTCCTCCACCTACAGACTGAACGGAATTCCTGAGATTCTCGACAATTTCAAGGTGGGCGCAGTTCTCGACAGAGGCTGGCCGGACTATGACTATCCGTTTGATATGCAGACGCTTCCGAGCAACAAGGCCGCTGTAAAGAATTATGTCAATGCTGTGAAATGGCATGTGGAGAACTCCGGTGTCAAGGCGGAAATGTTCCGCGCCGGCGTCACTGACCAGATTGTCCCGAAGACTTCCGATTACAAGGTCACTGTCCGCAACATAGCCGTGAACGGAAACATCTGGACCGGCAACGGTACTGAAACCAAGATGACCTTCCCGGAGAAAAAGGACATTGTCGTGGCAAATCCTGCGAAGATTACGGGTACGGACAAATGTCCGGCCGAGAATATCTGCAGTTGCGTGATGAAAATCTCCTATGGCAATTTCGACTTCTTCACCGGAGGCGACCTGCAGTACAACAACAGGTCCAACTTCTCTTGGAAAGATGCGGAACTGCCTTGTGCGAAGGCTGCGGGCAGAGTGGAGGTGATGAAGGCTGACCATCATGGATCAGAAGCCACCAACAGCCCTGAGGCCCTTACCATTCTTTCACCTCAGGTAATCGTGGTGAATTCCTGGGTGGACGTGCATCCTCGTACTTCCATCATGTCCCAGATGTGGAAGACTCTTCCGACAATGGACTTGTTCATAACCAACTTCTGCAGGGGCGAACGTCCTACAGGCGTGGACAAAAAGGTGTCCGACGCGGATGCTGCCAAGGTGAAAGGCTATGACGGCAATATAGTGGTTCGTGTAAGTGAAGGCGGAAGCCAGTACTACGTGATGACGACCTCCGACTCTGACGGCAAGATGACCGTGAAGAATGTCTCCGGGCCGTACAAAAGCCGGTAGTTAAGGTAAATCTTGCAAAGATTTAGATGTCGATTACATTTGCGGCAAATAAAACGCAAAATTTGCGGATTATTTGCCGCAAAGTGTTATATTCGCAGAAAAATTAAGCACGATGTATATTCATCAGACAGACACTTGGCCGCATTTCAATTGGGACCGGAGCCGTATAGATCCCAAACTTGCTGCCGTAAATAAAGCCACCGGTTATCTGGAGGGGATACTGTCCTCCATTGGTTTCTACGTAAAGGAGCGTGCAGCAGTGGAAGCTTACACGCATGACATCGTCGCGTCCTCAGAGATTGAAGGCCTGTTGCTGAATCCAGACCAGGTACGTTCTTCCATAGCCAGGAGAATGGGTGTCCAAATTACAGGTGAGGTCCCTTACGGCCATTATGTAGAGGGAATCGTGCAAATGATGATGGATGCTGTCCAAGGTTACGACAAGCCTCTCACCGATGACCGGCTATTCGGATGGCATTGCGCTCTTTTCCCGAATGGCAGGAACGGTTACGAGGAAATCAACGTGGGGAAATACCGCGTAGATGAAATGAACGTTATTTCTGGTGCTCTGGGAAGGGAAAAGGTCCATTACCATGCTCCCGCACCGGAGAGAGTTCCGGAAGAAATGAACATATTCCTAAAATGGTTCAATGACCCTTCTACCCCCAGAGATTACGTCAAATCAGCCATTGCTCACTTCTGGTTCGTCTGTATCCACCCCTTTGACGATGGCAACGGTCGTATCGGCAGGGCCATTGCAGACATGGCGCTGAGCCAGGCTGACAACTCGACGCTGCGATACTTCAGTATGTCCCGCCAGATAGGACAGGAGAAGAACAAGTATTACGACATGCTAGAGCGTTGTCAGAAAGGCACAACTGACATCAGTGCCTGGATTGAGTGGTACCTGGATTGTATGTTGCGAGCAATCAAGGGTGCGGAAGAGATGTTGTCTTCCATTCTGGACAAAGCAGTCTTTTGGCAGAACCACTCCCAAGCTGATATCAACGAGCGTCAACGCACCGTTCTTAACATCTTCCTGGACGGTAACAAGGGTAAACTTACTGCCAAGCGCTGGGCAAAACTCGCCAAGGTTTCTCCAGATACCGCAGTTCGTGATGTACAGCACCTCGCAGAGATAGGTGTTCTGATTCCGGAGGAGGGTAAAGTTCGCAATATTGCTTACGGAATTAAGATTTCCGACAAGAGAAACTTGATTCCTGGACCGATAGAGGAGGAGTAATTATCCACCATTTGTCAACGAGCTCCACATCAGGGAAGCGTCACAAAGATTATGGTCCTAAGATAAACTTTATTAAATTCGTACCCGGATTCCCGAATTTCATAGGAAAATCGGACTTAATCACCTTAAATTCTAATGAACCATGTACAAACGAATTTTCGATTGTATGTCGGAGATATGGCGTTTGTGAAGATAAACCGAAATATATGATAGCGGTAAATAATCCGCAAATCCTGCGGAAACTTACACGCATGACATTGTCGCGTCCTCAGAGATTGAAGGCCTGTTGCTGAATCCGGCCCGTACAAAAGCCGGTAATACGGAGCCCTTTTCTTTTGATTATCAGCGGGTATATCTCACAAAGGTTTTGGTGTTTAGATAAATCTTTGTTAAATTCGCATTGTCGTTGCGGGTATTTCCAGAAAATCCGCAATTTGTTTGAGGAAATTCAGAACTATTATGTACCGTAGAATATTTGACATAGAGAACCGGCTGGATGAGGCAATGTTCCTCTTTGGCGGCCGTCAGACAGGAAAATCTACCCTTTTGAAAGAACGTTTTCCTAAGGCGGTCTTCATTGACCTTTTGAAGTCAGATGTGAGAAATCGCTTTAAGCAGCATCCGGAAGAATTCCGGGAGAGACTTTTGAGGTATCCGCCCGAGACGCTCGTCATCGTTGATGAGATTCAAAAGGTCCCAGACCTCCTGGATGAAGTCCACTGGCTGATGGTCGAGAAAGGGCTGTGGTTCATCCTCAGCGGATCAAGTGCACGCAAAATCAAGAAGAGCGGTGCGAACAACCTGGGTGGCCGTGCTATACCGGAGACTTTGTTCCCTCTGGTAAGCGCCGAGATTCCGGATTTCGATCTGGAGCGTGCCGTCCAGAATGGCATGATTCCCCGTCATTACGTGGTTGCAAATGCCCGGAACCGTATGAGGGCTTACATTGACCTGTATCTGAAGGAGGAGATTATCGAAGAGTCTCTTGTCCAGAATGCGGATGAGTTTGTCCGTTTTATGGAAGTGGCTGCCATCATGGATGGAGAAATCCTCAATTATGAGAATGTGGCCAGTGATTGCGAGGTGTCTGCCAATACAGTGAAAGCGTACTATAAGATTCTGGTGGATACGCTTTTAGGATTTGAAGTGCCGGCATACAGGAAGGTCATCAAGAGAAAACTGTACAAAGCGCCCAGATTTTACTATTTCGATGTCGGTATTGCCAATCACCTTACCAAGAGATACCACCTTGCGCCAAGGACACCAGAGTATGGCCACGCATTCGAGCATCTTATTATGCAGGAGATTGCCGCTTATCTTGGTTATACAAACAGCGATGAGGAATTGACCTACTGGCACACCTATGAGAACCTCGAGGTTGATGCCGTCATCGGTGATGCCCGTGTGGCTATTGAAATCAAATCAAAGGAACACATTGACCACGATGACAAGAAGGGCGTAACGGAGTTCGCTAAGGAGCATCCGGATACCAGGCAAATCATTGTGTCCAGAGACCGTATCAGCCGCCGCAGCGGTGATGTGGACCTCTATTATGTAACCGACTTCTTCAAAGCCCTCTGGGCCGGTGAAATTATTTAGTCCGACTCTGACGGCAAGATGACCGTGAAGAATGTCGCCGGCCCGTACAAAAGCCGGTAGTTCCGAAAATTGACACAGATCGTCTTAAATTCGACACAGTA
>ENA-OPVT01000836-OPVT01000836.1-human-gut-metagenome-genome-assembly--contig:-NODE-836-length-21411-cov-5.817803_pt1 | contig 21411 bp, 19 predicted proteins | sample MGYA00241499_ERZ501990 | MGnify/ENA primary metagenome ERZ501990 (study PRJEB25962, sample SAMEA2042104) | human gut metagenome | biome: human gut; feature: human-associated habitat; material: faeces...
AATCCCAAGGTGGAATCTATGGTTTGAGCTAAAAGAGCATCAAATTGCTCCATAATAGAAAAAAATCCTCCAAAAGGAGTGAGTTTCTCAGATTTTATTTGTACTTTTGCCATGTCATTCAGAGTTTTATTTGTTTTTTATTTGCAACACTAAGATAAGTGAAATTTCTGACATGGCAAAATCCTGAGCAACTTTTTGTTGCTCAGGTGCTTATAAAAAATATTAAATTATAGTGTTGCGGAATTAAGGCTTTTATGAAATAATTAACAAAATCCACCCTGTTATCGACGTATTTGTGCTAACTTTGCACTCACAGGCATAAGCTAAGACGTAAGTTAAGACATTAGCTAGGCATAAGTTAAGCATAGACTAAGACATAAGCTAAGCATAAATTAAGACCAAGACAAAAATGTTTATAGTGATGATTTTCATATTCCTTGGCATCGGTGCGGGCTACGCACTACGCACAAGGACGGCGTCGGAGGCCCGGCTTCAGGCCATCGGCGCATGGGCTGGCCGTGCCACAACGTGGCTCATCTGGCTACTTCTCTTCATGCTCGGCATCGAGGTGGGTGCCAACGAGCGCATCATCTCCGCCCTGCCCACGCTGGGCGTGGAAGCGCTGCTACTGTCCCTCAGCGGCCTGTTGTGCTGCTGCGCCCTGGCCTGGGTGCTATGGCGGATGACAAGGAAAGGAGGCGAGGGATGAAAGGCAGTTTGATCGTGGTGGGCTTCTTCGCCCTCGGACTGTTGGCAGGACGCAGCGGCTGCATGCCCACATGGCTCATGGAGGGCGACATCAGCATGGTGGCTCTATGCGCCCTGCTCCTCTTCGTAGGCATCGGCATCGGTCTCAACCCAGACATGAAGAACGAACTCAAAAGCCTAAGTCCCCAACTGGCTTTCCTACCACTCGTCACCATTCTCGGATCATGGATGGGAGCGGCGGTGGCTTACCTGTTCCTCGGAGGTGGCATCTGCACCTTCCTGCAACATCGGGAACTGACGGACTGCCTCGCCATCAACAGCGGCTTCGCCTATTATTCACTATCAAGCATCTTCATCACCGAATACCGAGGTGCAGAACTGGGCACCATCGCTCTTTTGGCCAACATCATTCGCGAAATGGCCACACTCCTGCTCACCCCGCTATTGGCTCGTTGGTTCGGCCCGTTGGCTCCTATCTCATCGGGCGGCGCGACAAGCATGGACACCACCCTGCCCAGCATTACCCAGTCCATCGGACAACGATATGCGCCCCTGTGCATCTACCACGGTTTCGTGACCGACTTCACCGTCCCCTTTCTCGTCACCCTTTGGTGCGCATAAGCGTCGCAAGCCTAAGGCGCATGGTAACTTATCTTCTCACCATGCGCCTTAGGCTTAACTTACGACAAACTCCTACCTCTACCCATTCTTATGGGGAGGGGGTAGGGGGAGGGGAACTGATGGGAATACGAACCATGGTCAAAAAAGGTAACTTCAGCGCGCGTCTTAGCGCGCAAAATCTTGAAAAAAATACTTCAAAAACGACTTTTCTGAACATTAGATAATCATTAGTATATCATTAGATATATTAGAGGGTCGCGAAACGGTTTGATTATCAATCAGTTAAGTCGGTTATCGTCGACAGATTGGTAACATGTCGTCGACAGATTGGTAACATGTCGTCGACAGATTGGTAGCATGTCGTCGACAGATTGGTAGCATGTTGGGCGCAAACTTCGACAGATTGGTAACATTGATAATATTTATTTTTACAAAAACAATTAAATTTGACGCGTTCTTTACATTATTTGGTAAAATGATAGGTATTTCCCTATTTTGTCTTGCTTTAACCCTTTTGAGTGATTCTATTTTTAAGTTTTATAAAATATAGTATATCAGTAAATTAACAACAACTTCGACAAAAAGGTAACATCTTTTGCAATTTCGTTTCTCTCAAAGTACGACATTTAGGTAGTATTTTGAAAAATATATACATGATTTTCATAGTATTTGGGTCCACTATCTCCCTCTCCTATTTTTCCAGTCTGCTCCCTTGTTTCACCCGGCGTAGAATCTATTTTTCCCTACCCTCCTCCCCTACCCTTCCGTCTTTATGAGCTATAGCTTTAGTAGCTTCTGTCGGTCTGTTAGGTGCTGGATAGTGTGCGAGCACAAATCATGAATTACCCTCGATAATGTAAATAAATATGTTGCAAAATAGAAATGCTACCTAAATGTCGCACATCGCTTTTGTCCACGGTTGTGAACCAATGCTACCAAAGTGTCGTACTTCCTGTTTTTTGCCGTTTGGCGAAATGTTACTAAAGTGTCGTACTTCAATGAGAATGCTTTCCATAAGATGCTACCTAAATGTCGTACATCGGCGCGACATTGACTGGTAAATGCTACTAAGATGTCGCACTTCCCTCCTTTTTCTATGCCCAACAAGCTACCAAAGTGTCGTTGATGGCCAGAAAAGTGATATAAAGATGCTACTGAAGTGTCGAAGTTGACTACTTGGTGCCCGTAAGAATGCTACTTAAATGTCGTATTTAGGCGTATTTTCTCCTAGAATAGCTTCTGAAAGTGCCGTACTATTTTGAAAAGTAGGGTATAAGATGCTACTAAAGTGTCGAAGTTGGGCGTTTTTGGGTCCTTTTTCCGTTTCACAAAATAAATGAAGGATACAAAATAGTAGATAATATAAACCGTAAACAACTTGATGTAATTTGCATTATATACTTAATAATCAATGATATAAAAGTTTGAAGAAAACAATTCACTTGAAAGTAAAAAAACATTTCACTTTTTTGTCGAACTTACATGGATTACCAGGGACTGTACTTTTTCTTGCTCTTTCCTCTTTGCCGCCTACTGACAGTGGTTTGCTTATCATACTCATAGACCCATTAAAATCAACTTATGACACTTTTGTAGTAGCAGTTTCCCTCTATAGATAAAGCGAACAATGTAAAACAAATTCACTAAATGGAAAGTGCAATATTCAGGCTAAAATCGTCTTTAGAAGGTGTAAACCAGAATAATCCCCTAATTTTCCTTCCTAGAATAAAAAGCTTGCGTATGTTTGTGATTTTTCCAAGAAAATGCTTACCTTTGCAGAGTGCCTTTTCTATTCGTCTGAAGTCTTCTATACTTCCTGATGGAAAGACGCCCTATGGAGCATGGGAGGTGCGCATCGAAATGTAGAACTCTCAAAGCCTAAAAATCATTGGAACGAAAGACCTATACACATCTCCACAGACACATGGCGAGACGCGGGCTGCTACTCGTCCTTCTAGCCCTGCTTGCTTTTCCGCTCCTTTCCCAAACCAAGTATGCCTTGGTCATCGGATTGGGAAAGCAGGAGGATCGTGCCTGGCCGAAAATCAACGGCGACAAGGATGTGCCCCGTGTGCGGCAGATGCTGCGCAAGGGCGGATACGACAAGATTATATCGTTGGTCAATGAGCGCGCCACGAAGCGCAATATCCTCTCGGCGTTCAATACGCTAGTAGGAAAGGCCCGTCCTGGCGACATCTTCTATATCCACTATTCTGGCCACGGACAGCAAGTGGCCGATCCGCATCACGACGAACCTGATGGGCTGGATGAGTGTTGGATACCCTACGATGCCTATAAGAAGGCTTGTGCCCGCGACCGAGGCGAGCGTCATCTATCCGATGATGAGGTCAACTACTACCTTGGGCGATTGCGCGACAAGGTGGGCGATCGAGGAAAGATCCTTGTCGTCATCGATGCTTGCCATAGTGGAGATGCTACCTGTGGCGACGAAGGCGAGGAGGTGCTGCGCGGCGTGAGCGAGGTCTTTGATGCGACATGCCATTTTGCCGAGCCCATCCCCCGTGCTGTGTCGCGACGCAAGGAGCGCTGGATCACCATCAGCGCATGTACCAGCGCCCAGTCCAATGCAGAGCTGCGTAATCCAGTGGCTGGCCGGTTGACCTATGCTCTGTGGCAGATATTGTCCGACCAGTCTTCGATGAGCAACGCTGAACTGGAGCGACGTATCAAGCGTTTCTACCAGGGTATCCGGTCCCGTGTCTATCAGACCCCGGTAATAACGGGTGAGTATAAAGACCAGCAACGTATATCCGATTTTCTCAGATGATGGAGGTGATGACCGGGATGGACAGCGACGAACGGTTGTGGGAGGCACGTCTGGTGGCCGATGTGCGTGCCGGCGTGCGGTTGGCGGAGAATGAACTCTACGCCTATTGTGCCGATTATTTTTGGCGTAAATACCGCGGCGTGTTCTTTGTGGGAGAAGAAGAGGCGGCAGAGATATTCCAAGATGCTTTCATCGCCTTGTGGGAGCATATCGAGCGGGGGCGCCTGGTATGTCTCGATGGAAACATGGTGGGTAAAAACGGCGCACCCCTGACCTGCAGCATCCTCACCTATTTCATGGGGATAGCCCGCTTTAAATATCTCGAATGGTCCCGAGACCATGCCGAAGCCATCCGTACTGCTGATGGCGAGGACCAGGAGGACGACGTGACGCTTCTCGATGTCAAGGAGATGGCCGCCGTGCTCTACGACGAGGGAGACGGGGCGATGCTGGACATCGTTTGCGACCTTGTGGCCGGAATGTCGGATCGGTGTGGAGAGATTCTCACCAAGTTCTACTATGAGGAGAAGGATCTCGACACCATCCTGGAAGAGTTGCCGACCATCGGCAGCAAGAACGCCCTCAAGACCAAGAAGTATAAATGTATGGAGGGATTGAGGAATGCGGCCAAGGAGGTCTATCATAAGTATCTCAACGAGGAATAATAGATCAAGAAAAGAATACTTTCTAATGCTTTAACCATTCAACATAAAAAGACAAGAGCTATGGATATTAACTTTCAAGACCGAATAGACGAGTATCTGCTCCACCCAGATAGACTGTCGGAAGAAGAAAAGTCGCAGTTTCTGAGCGAGTTGGAGGCCGATCCCAAAAAACGTGCGCAGTTTGAGCTGACGCGCGATGTGCGCTTGGCCGTGACCAGTCGTGCGAGGAAGATGTCGCGTATGGAGGAGATGCGGACAATGTACGGCCACGTCCGTTCGCATGTGGCGATGAACTGCCTGAACGCGGCGGAAGACCGTCAGGATGCCCTGCGACGCAAGCGGTGGGTGTGGTTGTCGGGTATTGCTGCAGCCGTAGTGCTGGGATTCTTCGTGGCCCGACTTGTGCCAGGCTCTTCTTCGTCCGACGATGGACTGCGTGGCGATGATCAAGTATTCGACGGTACGCCGTCAGAAGGTCACAGCTCCGCCCTGCCAGGCGACACGTTGTCGGCTGATACCATTGGCTTCGACCCCAATTGATAGTTCATTTATTCAATCGTTTTTCATGAGAAAAATACTGTTGCTTCTGCTTGCTTTCGTCAGTCTCACTTTGACCTTGAAGGCGCAGACGCAGTCCCTGGAGGACCTGAAGCTCCAGTTGGAGCAGACCGACACCCTTTATGAGGCTGAGAAGTATGATGAGGTCCTCGAAATCTGCCTGTCCATTGGACGCAGTACGGAGCGGTGTGACTCGGAGCAGGAGCGCACGGTCTATGTACGCAGCCAGATTTTGGCGTGCCGTTGCTATGACCAGCTGGAGCGGTATCAGGAGGGATACGAACTATCCAAGCGGTTGATGGCAACCCAGTTGACCGACGAGGAGAAAAAAGAACTGTCGGATGCTTATGTGAATAGCGCCTATTTTCTGGCGGTACCGATGATGAAAGGAAAGAATACCGATTATGGCAAGGCACGCGCCCTGCTCGAAGAGGTGCTCCCCTATGCCAACGAGAACGATTGGACGATCGTGATGAACAAGATAGGTGCTTCTTGGTATTTTGAGGGGTCGGTTTACTACCGAAAGCAAGATTATGACAAGACCAAGGAGTGTGCGCGTCGTGGTGTGGAGGTGTTCAGAAAAACAGGCAAGGTGAGCGACGAGATAGCCACGCTGAACCTCCTGGCTGACGCATACTATTATCAGTATGACTTGTCCAGTGCGATGGAGACGTACCGCTACGCTTTGTCGCAGGCGAAGGAAGCCGGCGAGACGGATTTGCAGATGAATGTCCTGAGTGATATATGGAGGTTGTGCAACCTTATCGGCGATGTCCAGATGGCGCAGGGATGCAATGTGGCCATGGACTCGCTGGCGGAGCAAACGACCGACGAGGTGTCGAAGATGACTTATTATAACCTGCAGGCAGAGAAGGCCATGAGGCAGGAAAACTATCGCGTGGCGGAACAGTGGCTCTTTCGGAGCGTCTCTTTGGCCGAGGCTTCGACGAGCGGAAAACTGGGCTCGCTGGCGGGAATTCCCTATTTCAAATTGTCCGAACTCTATCTGAAGGCGGGCCGTTATGACGACTGTATAGCTTATGCGAAAAAATACATGGAGCCTCCCCATGAGGAAATGTCGGCCGTAGGCCTGTACCGTTTTATGGGATATGGTCAGTTTATGGCAGAAGCTTATCGCTACAAGGGGGACAAAGCGGGCTGCTACGAAGCGGTCGATACGCTCTTCCTGCTCCTACCCTATCTCTCGGACCCAGAAGTGATCAATTACCTTTATATCCGGCGTGGCTTCTGTCGTGCTGCCTTTGGCGATCACGAGGCGGCGCTGGCTGACTATCAGAAGGCGGACGAGATACTCGCCACCAAGTATAAGCCCTCGGACCAATGTCGGGTTCAGCTGCTTGCTTTTTTGACCCGCCAGTTTCATGCAGTGGGGCGTGATGCGGAGGCGGAACAATGTAGCCGTAAAAATTTGGCTTATATCAAGGAACTGAACGGCGAGAATAGCTTACAATATATCAAGTCGCAGATACGGTTGGCTCAGGCCGAAGAATGGTCTGGGATGATAGGGCAAGGGTGTCAGGACTACCTGCAGGCCGAGGAGCGTCTGGAGCGGTGGGTACGCGACCGTCTGCCGTATATGGATGCCAATGAGCGCAAGGGATTTTGGAGTCCTCTCTCAGAGCTGTTCACGCTCATGACCCCTTATGCGCTGAAAGCTGGCGAACTACAGACGGCATTTACCCGCGGATGTTATGATGCGCTGGTGATGTCGAAGGCGTTCCTCTTGGACTCCGAGCGTTCTTTGTACGATATCATCAAGCGGGAGGGAACAGATGAGGACATGCGGCAGTATATGGCCATCGTGGCAATGAAGCAGCAGATGAAAGGCTGGGAGAAGGATTATCAGCAGAATGCCGACCGTATCTTGGAGGCTTCCAAACAGCTTGAGGTGATGGGACGCGGACTGCAGGCACGCGTTCGGGGATATGGAAACAACACGGAGTTTATGGATGTGGACCATGAGGCGGTGCGCCAGTCGCTGCACAAGGACGAGACGCTCATCGACTTCACCGACTATGAAACGAAACCATCGGGTCGCCACTATGCTGCCTATGTCGTTCGCCAAGAGCAGCAATACCCGCTCTTGATGCCTCTTTTTGACGAGTGCCAAATCGACTCGCTCTGTATACCGCAGCCCTATCTTTATTATGATCAGGAGTATTCGCCCGCGATATTGCAACTTCTATGGACTCCCTTGGCCTCGCAGTTGCATGAGGGACAGACGGTTTACTATGTTCCATCACAGCTTTTGTTTAATATAGCATTGGAGTCGATTCCTCTTGCGGATGGTACGCTCTTGGGAGATCACTATCGCTTTATTCGTTTGTCGTCGGCTCGCGAGCTGGTGCGAATGAGAAAGGCAGACACGGTAGCTAAGGAGCGCACGGCGGTGCTCTATGGAGGACTGCAATATGATGTAGCCTCGACGACCATGCAAGGTGAGGCAGAGAAGTCTGGGCAGTACCCCTTCCCTCTTGCCGAGGAAGATGTGGTTTGTGGGGGTGGAACCTTTGCTTACCTGCCAGGATCAGAGGAGGCTATCCGAAAAGTGGAACGTATCCTTGGCGAGCACCATTGGGAGGTCTGTACCTACACGGGGGCGGAGGGAACTGAGGAGTCTTTCCTGGCCATGAACGCCCACTCACCACGTATCTTGCAACTTTATACTCATGGATTCTATTATACGCCAGACAGGGCAAGCGGTATTGATTATCTCAAGGGATTCACAGATGCGATGCAGCTCTCGGGTATCGTTCTCTCTGGAGGCAACGCGGCATGGACTGGTAAGGAGTTGCCCGATGGCGTGAGGGGTGGAATACTCACGGCGGGAACGATTGCTGGTATGGACCTGAGTGGCACCGACCTGGCTGTCCTGTCAGCTTGTCAGACGGGTTTGGGCAAGGCTACTCCCGAGGGGCTCTATGGCTTGCAGCGCGCTTTCAAGAAAGCGGGGGTCGGTACGGTAGTGATGTCGCTATGGGAGATCAGCAACAATGTCTCTCAGGAGTTTATGACCATCTTCTACGAGCGCCTTATGGCACAAAATGGTGGTTGGGATAAGCAGAAGGCATTCAGAGAGACTAAAGCCATCATCCGCGCGCGCCACCCTGAACCCTACTATTGGGCAGCTTTCGTGATGCTGGACGGATGCTTCTGATCGAGAGAGACTGGACGGATGAGTTTTTCCTTCAGCCTCTCCGCCCGCGAGCTTGGAACGAGAAGGAGGTATACAGTTACCTCAAATCCGCAACTAAGCCCTTCAACGTCCTTTGCGTGTACACGTCTTCTCATTACTGAAGCATCAGATAAATTGAGGCTGAAATACCCACTTCTGCCTACACCATCCCCTTACCCCCAATGCGACTTGTAGCCTTGAGTCCGAACCTCTTTACTTCGAGTCTGTGGATAATAGTCTTGTAAAAGTTACGGATAAGTGCTGTAAGAAGAAGGTACACAGTGCTCTCTGCCATGAAGAATTTGGGCAATCTGTCCTACCCGAAACCATTGTTCATATCCTAAACAGAAAGTCGCCAAACGTGACTTGTTATGCACTACGCCGTGAGTTAAACTTGCGCATATCAAGCAATCAAGTGGAAAAGAAAAATGATTTTGTCGTTGTAACTTGTCAGAAACATATTTGATACGACCATGGAATTATGCAATTCTTTGCAAGCAAAAAAAGTTCGTTAACATGTTTGTGTGTGTGTTTGAAACACTTGGTTTGGCGGCCTCTGCCCTACTCCTTCATGTGATTTGGTTGTGAGATGAGACCGTTTTCGGTCGAAGTCTCTACGGCTTGGTGGGGATGAAGTGAGCGGGTCAGAAATGCAGCACATGCTGTTTCTGACCCGCTATTCGTTGTGATGGAGCGTGTTTGGGAAAGGATTCTGCTAGGCGGATCTCCTTAGGCCGCAAGCGCCCCAGAGGCTACTTCGTGATAAGGAAGTCTGTATTGTCTGTTGTCAGCTTGAGCGTCTCGGTGTGTCGCTCCATGACGGAGAAGGTTTTGTCCTGGTAGCGCAGATAGTGGACGGTCATCTCGTTGCCCTTGAGAGAGAGTATTTTCATAGCGCAGAGCGTGCCGTCGGAGAAGATGGCTTGTCCGTCTTTCAGGGTGAACATCGCACTGCCGTTGGCCGTCCAGTAAGGCGTCTGGTCCTTGTAGTCTCCTTTGATCTCCATGAACACGGCGCGTCCGTCGTTATAGAACACGAAGTGGTTCTGCTTGCTGGTCACGTCCCTGTTCCATGTGCTGGTGATTTTTCCGCCCTCTACGATTTGTCCCTTGCTATGGGTGATGAGCCAGGTGCCCTTGATGTCTCTCATGGTCAGTCCAGTGGCAGAGGGAGCGTTTTCGTCCCAATAGTCTCCAGGTCTCTCTGTGGAGGGGTCGTAGATGCCGAGGAGGTCGGTGCGATGGCTGGAGAGGCTGAGCGTGTCGACGTATTGTTCTACATCGTTGGGGTCTCCGTCGTCATAGATGGTGTAAACGATGACCATCTCATAGTCGGTACAGGAAACGATGCGTACGTCGTGGAGCGTGCCGCCCTGGAACGTGGCGAGTCCGTTTTGAATGGAGAAGGAAGCCCTCTCCTCGACCTCCCAAAGACGCTGGTCGTCCTCATAGTCGAGGAGTAGGCAGCGTCCGTCGGCATAGAAGACAAAGTGGTCTTGGTCGCGTTCCACATTCTTGTCCCATTGCTTTGTCACCCTGCCGTTCTTAATCTCTTTGCCGCTGCTATGGATGCGCTTCCATGTTCCGACAACTCGCTCCATCGTCAGGTTCGTCGCAGTCCCTGTCGGAATTGTTATGCTGACGTTGTCATCATCATCGTCGTCACCACATGAGGTGAGTGCGACTGGTAGGGAAAACATTGCTGCGAGGAGCAGCAGGAGGTGGAATTTCTTCATCATTTTCTTTTTCATTGATCTTATGGTAGCATGGTTGTGGCAGTGCGTCTTGTTGTTTTCTTTTGGGACTTGCGTTGGTGCGTGCCCGTTGTCCGTAGAGTCTCGCACTACCCTATTGACTCCTCAGACATGGGCGCAAAATTATATAGTCGGTTGGAAAGATGCAAATTTTTCCACACTTTTTTCAGAAATTTCCCTACTGATATAGTTTTTTTATGAAAATGGAGTGGATATGGCCGATTAGGGGAATGGTTGGAAAACTTGGCTTATACATACTCCTTTGGCGGAATGATATAAGAAAATCCTGTTTTCAGATACGGATATAAAAAAAAGTGTCCGACTCTCCATGAGAATCGGACGCTTGGTAGGGACACCCGGGCTCGAACCGGGGACCTCTGCAATGTGACTGCAGCGCTCTAAACCAACTGGGCTATGCCCCTGTGTCGTTCTGACAGGGTGCAAAGTTAAGCAATTTTATTCTAACCGCCAAATTTATCGAACGTTTTTTGCTTTCGCTCTATTGATAATTATTGTTGTCCAGTGTTTTACGATTCTCAATTGCGCTGCTGTGTACTACAAACTTTTCTGTGCGAAAAGATAGATTCCGTGGAGATAAGCCCTATGGGGAGGTAAGAGCGTAGAGCACAAAGGGCTACGCCTCCATCTGAAAATGGGTGAGTGGAACCAGTCTGAATAGCTTGTTCTGTTCTGTTTCTGCCATTTCGGTGAAGGGCTTTCTGCGCAACACGATGGCGAGCCAAGTGGAGGAATGTCAATGCACGGACTGTCCATTCGCCTTCTCCTGACCCTCCTTTCTTCCTTCCTCCTCCCTTGTTTCTTCTTTGTTCCTCCTATTGTTTCCGTATCAATCCCGCATGGTTTCCGTATTCTTTCCGTATTGTTTCCGCTTCTGGAAGCGAGAATGATAGAACAACGAAAGAAGGAGGAAAGAAGGAAGAACGAAGGACGATACGGAAACCATGCGGGATTGATACGAGACCGATACGAGACGGAGCGACTTCCGTCTGAGGAGGAAGGTGAGTATTTTAACTTTTTCATCATGGTCGGATAGGTATTATGTTTTATATTTTGTCGCCTTGCCACGCATGGTGTCTCGAGGCAGGATTGCCGGCACGCCGGCTGTCATGACTTAAGCGTCATACAAAGATAACCTTCCGTCCGCCCGAATGCAAGACGATTAGCATGAATTAACGCCCCATTAACGCTTGATCCGTATCGATTTAACAAGTCCACTACCCGCCCAAACTCCCTTTGTTGCTATTTCTTTCACACGCCTCCTACTTTTTGCCGCAACCAAGGCCTTGCTGTTCATTTCTGCCTGCCGCTCCGATACGTCTCTCAAGTGAAGTTTGGATCATGAATAAACGTGACAACCTTTTCCAGGGTTGCTTATGTCGAGAGGCAAAGGTAAGTTAAGGTGAGGGCTGATCGTAACTTATCCTTCTCTTCGGCCCTACTCTGCCCTATTGATGTTTAACGTTTAACATTTAACGTTTTCGTTATCGTATGAGCCTGCCAGCTTTTATGAACTATTTCTTCTCACGAACAGGGATAGTAAATATATGAATATATAACGATATAACCAAAACAATATAAGACGATATAAATATATAATTAAATGTGGATAATATTTTCATTGCAAGAGGTTTGTTTTCGGGAAGTTTGTTGGAGGAGGTTGAGATTGGGTTGTTTTTTAATGGTCAGATATGTATATATGGAAATATGGATAAATGGATAAGACGAAATATCGAAAACGATAAATAAAGATAAAATTAAGTATTTAAGTAGTGGTTTTCTTGTTGTTATCAGATGTTTTGCTTAATTTTGCAGGGTGAAATGATGATTCTGGTTGCTAAAAGCGGATTCTTTGTTTTGTGATGGCTTAGTTTTAAGTATATCCATAAATATGGATATGTTGATAAAAACATTTTGTCGAACAATGGGTGGGTCAAGGACTGTGAGTCGTGTTGTAAAGAAATCAATATATATGGAAATCCATTATTAAACAAATGATGAAATAAAGATTACGATAAAAGATGAAATCCTTATATATTGAAAAGAAGATAATGAAGAGATGACATGATGTTACCGAGCAATCAGCAACGATGCTATTTCCATAAGAGGTAGGAGAGAAGAAAGAGAACATTTAAAAGTGAAGTATAAGAACTATATGAAGAAGAAAAGCTATTTTGAAGTCAGCTCGGTGGTGAATCGCTGGCTGACGGTAGGACTTGTGCTGGTAATTGTGAGTTTGATGCTGTCGCAATGGAGTTCAACCTTTACGGCAGCCAGCGACGCCATTGCGGGTTCGTTTGGCTTGGCTCTGAACACATTTATGCGCACGGCTGTAGGCAATGGAGTGGTCAGTGTGCTTTTCGGCGTGGGCCATGTGTTGCTTTTAGAGTTTTTTCGTCGCGGGATGCGCCGTTCTGGCGATCGTTTTTGGGTGCTTGTCGCTTTGTGGGAGGTGCTCGTCGGCGCATCATCGTTGGTTACTGCTGTTCCTGGGCGGGACACATTGTACGCCTATGCTCACAACCCGACGGCGTGGGACAGTTTCCGTGAGACGTTTCTCCTCAACTATCGAGTCCTCGCAGGGATGGTGCAACTCCTTGTTTCTTGCCTATGTATTGTACGTTATCGAGGCCGCATTCGCTTGTTCGGCATCACCAAGTTGATCTGTTCTCTGCTGGTGAGCTTGGTAGGGGTGCTCTTTTACAATTGGGCACTCCAAGCCACGGACCAGCAGGGAGTCATCCTGACGAGCTACTACGCCCTTCAGGTGCTGATGGCCATTATTCCCCTTGTCTTCTTGCGCCTTTCAATGAGTACGCGTATCACCGTTCAGCCTGCCGAGGGCGATTCGGATATGCAGTCGTTGTGAGCGCACCACGGAGCAAGTTCTTGTTTTGGAATCTTCTTTGCGAGAGGAACTATACTAAAAACAGGTAAAAGTATATGAACAAAATCATTCTTTCAGCGCGCGATTGGCGCATCTACCGTGCACTTTGGCTGCTGATGGTGATGGCCCTTGTGGTCGATCTGTGTGCAGTTTTGATGGAATCGGACCTGCTGACGACTACTGCCGCCACGCTTACCGCAGTCGAGACAAGCGACTGGCTTTCATTTTCCTCCGAGGCAGTATGTTTGTTGTCTCTCTGTGGTCTGTTTTGGCTTCTTCGCAGCGGTCGCGAAGTGCCTATTCGTTGGCGCAATGGTTGTCTGGCGGCTTTCGTCGTAACCCTGGCTTATGCCATTACTTCCAAGCTCCCAACCCTTCTTTTTGGCCCTTTGTCGCTTGATGATGGCCACTGGTTGGTCGATTTTTTCAACAGTTGTGCTGACATTTTGATGCTACTGGTCCCCGTGGCCATAATAGCACTATTCATGCTTGGTGCTTCTTTGTGCGAAAGGGTAGGAAAGTGGTCGATTGTGGCGTGCAGCGCTATTGCCATCAATGCACCCCTCATAGTCACCTTTTTCTTTCTAGGCATCCAGGAAGACACCGCACCATGGCAGGAAGTCGTTGTCGGTCTGCTCATCCTGCTACTCTTCGTGACTCCCGTCGTTGCGCTTAGGGCCATCGCTGGAGGCGAGGAGACGGAGCAAGAAGGGTAGGGAAAGTTCATGGGACAAACCTCAATGGAAACTTATCGAATATGCTGCACCAGGCCCCAAGCCTGCAGCGACATACAAGAAAGAAATCATCAACGAGCGGTGGCGGCTTTTGGTCGCTGCCCGATAATATAAGAAAATATGGAAAAAAATATCAAGGTTGTCTTTGCCAACCAAAAGGGTGGGGTAGGGAAGAGCACACTCTGCATCCTCTTCGCCGACTATCTTGCCTGGAAAGGCCGATCCGTCTGTGTCATCGATACGGACCTTCAAAAGTCTGTCCTTATGCAGCGACGCAAAGATGCGGTCGCCCATAGCGGGCAGGATGAGCCGTATGGCGTGCAGGATTTCGACGTGGCCGAACCCAACGCGATGCGTCAACTTGTCGATTCTGCCTCTGAGGTGGAGGGTTTTGTGCTTTTCGACACCCCAGGCAATGTATCCCAAGACGGACTGCTTCCTCTTTTCGCTGGTGCGGACTTCATCGTCTGCCCCTTTGACTACGAAGACAAGACACTTGATTCTACGGGAATATTTGTCTCCGTCCTTGCCGCCATTCGCCAGCATGTGGGCGATATGCAGGCCCGCCTGCTCTTTGTTCCCAATCGCATCGATCCTCGTGTGGGAACGAAAGAGGAACAGCGGATGTGGAATGAGGCCGCGGCAGTGCTCTCTAAGCATGGAGCGGTGCTTCCGCCTATTCCCGCACGTGCCAACTTGCGTCGTGCCGATACCTTCGAGATCACCCCTCGGCAGCGCGGCTACGTGCGCGACTGCTTCGAGATCATGCTTTGGGAGATGACAAAATAGTTCCTAAAGCCAATCATCAACCGATAACAAACAAAAAGACAACTGATTATGGCAAAGAAAAATACGAGCGTTGCACTCCCCGGCGGTCTTGCCGGGCTTGTTCATGCGGCGCAACAGCAGCCACAGGCTGCCCCCACGACATCTGAACGTTCCGCTGTAGAATCAGCAAGCAGCCTCCAGAAGCAGGTTCAGTCCCCAGCCTCGCACTCAGGGCAGTACACCGCCGAGAGCTATCGTGAAGCCTTGGCTGGAGGCAAGTCGCGTTGGGAATTGTTTTGTGAGATGGGCCGAGAGTACCACCGTGCTTCCAACCTCGGTGCGGTCTATATCGACCGCGACCTGAAACGGCAGTTAGGACAGCTTCGTGCCTCTTCCCTCGGCATTTCCACTTCGGCCATTCTCTCCTCCATCGTGGCTCAGTTCCTCTTGGAGCATGGCGACGAGGTGGAGCGCACCATCCATGAGTGATTCTAAAAACAGCGACAGGGGACTTGCCACATAACGGCGAGTCCCCTGTCGATCCTATGAAGGTGGAGCTGGTGGGATTCGAACCCACGTCCGCACAAGGAAACCATGTGCTTTCTACACGCTTATCCCAGCCTTTGGTTTTCGAGCGACGACAAGACCTGGGCCACCAATCATCGCCTTATCCCCTAAAAATTCACCTACGACACGGGGCTGCCGCCAGCTATTCCCGATTTACCTGCACCGCTTGATCTCCGGATTCGGGACAACATCCTCGGAGCGGTGTCTCGTCGCACTATCTTATAGCGCGATTAGGCCAGTAACCTACTATACTTCAGTTAGGCAGCGAGAGCGTAATTGTTTTCGCCAATTAATTTTTTGGTCACTCTGATTAAGGAGATAGCCACCGAGTCTCCGCGTGCTTACACACCATTTCGTCTTGCCGTCAAATCCAGTCAACCCCTTCTTGGAGCGCTTTTGTTGCGGCGCACCCCCGTCGCTGGTGCTTGCGAGCGAGGAAATGTTCTGCAAAGATAATGCAATCGAGCGCAATGGAAACTTGTTTCTAAATTGCCGAGTGCAGTTTATCTTATGCAAAGATACGCTATTTCTATGATTAGGCCAAATTTGCGGGCCAGTTTTTACAACCTGCCGTGAATTTCTGTATTCTCAGTTTGTCTTGACGACAGGTTGGTCGTCTCGCATTTGCCAGTTATTGACCGACAGTACGCTGACGGCGAATGGTGCATGTGGATTGCCCGTATCGCGGATCAGGAAAACGATGTGATAGGTGCTTTGTCTGTCGAGATACTCCTGTGTCTTCATGTTCTCGCCCTCGAAGTCTTTGCACATCAGGAGATAATCGATGATCGGAATGTCAAACAAGTTCTGTCCCTGAGACCCGTCCGCCGGTCGGTAGTCGAGACGCAGGCGGCACTGGTCGCGATCCTTCTCCATTAGCCTCAATGTTGATAGTGCATAGTTTACGACCTGCTGATGATCGATGCTCTCTGTTCGTGCACCGTATGGTTTGTATGTCGTAGCGTGATCGGCTGCCGTGTTGTTGCTGGCGTCGAGGATGCTATTGGGTGCGCTGAGGGTCAGGAGGAAGTCGGTGTCCTGTACGTGTCGGCTTCCATTATAGTTGAAAGTGACATTGACAAACTTCGTGTCCTGCATCATGTCGACCGTTGCGAGGTTGTCACTCCTCAGTTCCACGTTGGTGGCATCGGCCCTTCCGTGGAAGATAAGTGGCAGACGGTGTGCGATGGTGTCGCCTGGCTGTGTGGCGAGGGAGACGGTCTGCGTATCCCAGTCGAAGATCTTGTTGTCGATACCTGACCATACGAGGCAGTCGTAGGTTCCCGCTCCCGCAAACTCCATGTCGGCATAGTAGCCCGACGCGTCGAGCATAGCCTTGTCGAAGGCTTTGTGTTGTGTCTCCCCCGTGACAGTGTTGCGGATGAATACGTCTGCTTTCTCCACTCGCGAGGGTGCGGCGTCGGCGTGGAGCATGTTGTATCGGTGCTCGATCTTGACGCTCAGCGTGCCCTGGCATTCCGGGCAGTCGCTCAGGTCGTCCTTGATCCAGTCGCAGGACGTGAGCGCACAGGCCGCGATCGATGTCGTTGCGGCGATGGTTAGGATATGTCTGATAGTCATAGTCTTGCTTCGTTCAGAGTTGATTCCATGTTACTTCTTGCGCGGTTGGCTCAACACCGTGTCGTCGGGTCTGAACTTCCACGGACTGACATAGTAGTCGGTGAGCAGGATGTCGTCCTCCTCGACCGGTCTGGTCGGTTCGATGTTGATGCTGCCTGATCCCAGTCCTGCAATATCGGCGATGGTCACGCGGTACCAGTTGTTGCGCACCACGCCATATTCCATCACGCCCAGTCTATGCTTCTCGCCATTGTCGAGGTGCTTGATGAAATGCTTATAGTAGCAAGCATATAGGCTCTTGTCGTCGATGGGGAAGTACTTGATGTTGTATTGCTTCTCCAGATCCCTTGCCGTGATGTCTCCCGAAGGGATGTTGCCCCCTCCGACGGCCTTGACGGCAGCCAGCGAGGTGTAGAAATTGTAGTTGAAATAGTACAGGCAGTGAACTCCCTGCGGGTCGATGTTGTTGCCGTGCTCGTCGAAGCAGCGCGACTTCTCTGGTGTGAGGATTCCTTTGATGATGACACCCGTGGTGTAGCCCTCCCGTTGTGCTGTCCAGAAGTTGCTATTCTCCAGGATGTACGACTTGCTGTAGGAGCCCGCTTCCGGGAAGAGCGTGGCCTCATACTCGCGTCCTGTGCGTACGATTTCGGTCAGCGCATTGTCGAAGATCGTTGATCCGTCAAACGTGCTGCTTGCGTCCCACCGTTTGTCGAAGAAATGCGGGTCGATGAGGTAGCCGTCCGTGTCGGGGATGTCTGTGTAGTTGTTCAGACTCCATGCGTATTGGTCTCGGCTGGGCGTGCTGTTCTTTTCAAATTTTCCCGTGTGGCGGAAGAGGTAGTAGTCTCGGCTGAGGTTGACGAAGTAGAAACTGCCAGGCGTCACCTTGGCATAGACTTTACCGCTCTTGTCCTTTAGTTCATAGCTGCCGTAGCGTTTGCCGATCTCCACCTTGGCAACGGCGCGTTCCAGTGCTATATCGATATGCGTGACCGAGTCGGTGCTCACGCGCACATTTTGAGCCGATCCTCCACGGTTTGACATGGTGATTCCGTCAGCGCCGATGACGCTCATGATGGACTTTCCCTTGGCAACGGTGGTGAGCAGCGATCGATCGTTGGCTATCGTGCGGGCCGCTGTCGGTGCGTTGGCCACGGCATAGACACGATAGTCTCCTGGTTCCAGTCGGATGGAGTCGCTGCGGAAGCACATTGTCCCGTGTTCCGTTTTGTCCAGGCCCGCGAAGCGTGTGAGGTGTATGGAGTCGGCGAAGTTTCCTGTCTGTGCGTTGTAGAGGTAGAGTACGATATTGTGTACCTTGTATTCGTCTGGCAGTGAGAGGCTCACCGTGTCTTTGTCGGCAGTCTCTGCGCTGGCTCTCCTTGGTCCGTTGGCACCCGATGGCGTCTGTGTGGTAGCATCGGCGGTAGGTGCCTGCACAGAGAGATCGACCACAGCGGTACAACGTCTGATTGGCTTCGGATTTGCTGGGGTCTCATCTATTCCGTCGAGATCGCTCGTGCAGGAGGCGAGGACGGTGGCTATGGCCAGTGTTGCGAAGATTTTCTTGTCCATGGTTCTGATTCTTTTGGGGTTGATGTCTTGGTTTGATGTTTCTGATCCCTTGCCCTTTCCCCAACGGAAATGGCAAGGCGTGTTTAATAGCGTTCCGGATGCAGGATGCGCAGGTTATGGCGAGCTTCCTCTCTCAGTCCTGCCTTGTCGGCAGCTTCGAAGAGGCGCTCGGCCTCTTCCACATGGCCCTCCATCATCCGTAGTACGCCAATGGCCAGGTCGCGCTCCGCGCAAGGCATAGCTTTCTCGAGATAGCCAGCGGCCGCGGTCTTGTCACCCGCCCTGAGGGCAATGCAGGCCGCGTTGAGATTGGCCACGGGGTGGTCCGGATTCTGCTTCACGGCGATGAGGAACACTTCGTTGTACTCCTTGCTTCCCTCCTTGTAGGTTTGTGCGATGCGGAACATTTCATCGATACTGAGGTTTTGCGGGTGCAACCTCAGTTCCCTCTTCGCCTCCTCGACGGTGAACGGGCGTACGATGTAGCCTACGGTATAGTCGGAGTGGCGCAGGAAGGGATACCAGTTGTCGAGCATGAAGCGATACTGCGACGGAAATTCCTCCCGGATGCGCGCCTCGCGCTTGTCCAGGTCGCCCACGGTGGCGATGATATTGAGTATCTCCTCTCGTCCCTCCAACGTATTGTTGTTGCGCAGGAAGTTGACCAGTCCCTCCCAGTCCTCGGCGGTATGGGCTGTGGTGAACAGTGCCTCGTCAAACTGATACTTCGACATGACCCACGACTTGAGCGCCTGTGTGCGCTCTGCCGAGAGTTTCTCGTTGAGAGCCAGCGATCCGTCAGGCGAGGCATAGCCATGGATGGCGATGTGGCTTACGGTGACATTGGAGTCATTTCTCACCAGGTCGATAGCTTGCATGATTTTGGCCAGCTCGGTGGCGTTGCTTCGGAAGTTGTCGAGGATTTCCGACTTGCCGAGCTGGAAAGCCAAGAAGGCGCGTCCCGACTCCTGTCGTGTCTTGACCTCCTCCACCTCGGGAATGCGGAAAGCCAGTCGCGGCGTGTCGTCGCTGCGCAGGGTCGCCACGGCGTGCGAGTCGTAGGCGATGGGTATTCCACATCCGCAGGCCACCTCCTCGAGCACGAGTGTCGCCTTGCGCATCCAGGGCTGATAGGCCACTTCGCGCAGGTAGTCGATCGTCTGCTCCATGCCATTGCGTCTGCGCAGTGTCACCAGGTCGCGCTTGGCGTTGCGCCGGTCGCGCTGGAAGGCGATGTGCTGGGTGCGTCCGTTGATGAAAATGGAGGGCAGCACCGCGCTGTGGCCCGTCGAGTCAGTGAGCACGGGTCGCAGTTCGATGCTCTCCGTGCCTTTCAGGTCGCGGTCCACGCGGATGCACATCGACACGATCATGCTTCGCTCGTGGGGCAGTACGCGTGCCGATCGTACGCTGATACTGCTGTCGCCCGCCTCTGCGGCCACGAATCGTAGCCCCATGGCAGGTATCGGGGCAGCCTGGACCGCTCCCGTGGTCGCCGCGCCGATCAGGGCAGCGATCAGTGAATGGTAAATCTTATGCGTCATCATCGTGTCAGAATATGTAGATGATACTTGCCGAGAGCTTGGTTGGTCCCCAGTAGTTGTGGCACCGTTCCCCGACCTGCGGGGCGCATTCCTCTGGCGATTCAAACTTCTTGTAGCGCAGGTGCTCGTAGCCTACGCTTACTGCTGCCTCCGCGTTCCAGTGGCGTCCCAGCACCCATTGGTAACCATAGGTCACACCACCTCCGGCGAGCCAGCCTTCGTAGCGCGCGTCCTTCACCGACTTGGGCAGTCCGAAGAACGGTGCCGCTCCGCCGACGTTGTACTGCGCTCCGTCCACGTGCACGCCAAAGAAGTGACCCACCATGGCTTGGCACGGCCAATATCTCACCTCGGGCTGTACGGCCCAATACTTCTTCGCCTTGTCCTCCGTCCGTTTCCACGGGCTGATGACGCCGTAGAGCTCTGCGCTCCAATGGTAGCCCAGTGACATCTCGGCTCCCATGCCCAGTGCGGTGTGTGCGAACGAGAGGGCATTGGCCTTCACGCCCACGTTTTGGGCGTGGACGGTCTGCGTGGCAAAGGCAAAGGCTACGGCCATTGCCGCGGCAATTTTCGCTCTGAATTTCATCCGTAATGTCTTCAAGTCAAAGGTATCTTTTAGTGGCTTCTTTTCTTTGGGCGGGTTGTTGCGCCCGTGAAATCTTCCACCCATGTTTCCATTTGTTCTCCGAGGCGGCCATCCGTAGAGCCGCCAGTGCGGGAAGATGACGTGGCAAAGTTAAGATAAATTTTGGAAATATCACGAACCATTCTTGCAAAAATCTATCGTCTATCGTACATTTTCCCTATTTTACACCCCCAATCTTTGATCTTACCCCCTGTTTTTGCCATTTTTAACTCCATTTTGTTTCTTCTCTTGCGTTCCCTTCATCCTCTTTGTTTGGTATTTTTTCAAGAAGAAAAGGTGCATTTTGTTGCTTTCAGCAGATTTTTTGTTACCTTTGCGGCCGAAGAAACCTTATCAGACGATACTAACATGAGAGAGCTGAAGATAACGAGCAGGTTCACCAACCGTGTCTCCAAGGGACTGGGCGTGTATCTCAACGAGATATCCCGCGAGCGGATGATCAGTCCGGAGGAGGAGGCTGAGCTGGGCCGCAAGCTCCATGGAAAAGGTGCGGAGGCAGAGCGTGCCAAGGAAAGGCTAGTGCGTGCCAACTTGCGCTTTGTGGTCAGCGTGGCCAAACAGTACCAAGGCCGCTCCCTGTCGTTGGAAGACCTTATCAACGAGGGCAACATCGGGCTGGTGAAGGCCGTCAACCACTTCGACGAAACACGCGGATTCAAGTTTATTTCCTATGCTGTATGGTGGATTCGCCAATCTATTCTGCAAGCTTTGGCAGAGCAGTCAAGAATCGTGCGTCTTCCGTTGAACCAAGTAGGCTCGCTGAACAAGATCAGCAAGGCCTTCTCCAAGTTCGAG
>ENA-OPVT01000841-OPVT01000841.1-human-gut-metagenome-genome-assembly--contig:-NODE-841-length-21376-cov-2.049200_pt1 | contig 21376 bp, 12 predicted proteins | sample MGYA00241499_ERZ501990 | MGnify/ENA primary metagenome ERZ501990 (study PRJEB25962, sample SAMEA2042104) | human gut metagenome | biome: human gut; feature: human-associated habitat; material: faeces...
GAAGCTGATGAAAATAGAATGTTATTTGATGGATTATATATTAAGAACTCTCCAGTATTTTCAGAACAAGGGAAGTATCCTGTAATTTTTATTTCTATGAAAGGAATAAAAGGAACGACTTGGAAAGAGATGGGAAAAAGTATAGGAAAAGTTCTTTCAAATTTATATGAAGAATATAAATATTTAAGAGAAAATTTAGATGAAAGAAATAAAAGAAAATTTGATAAAATATGGTTTGAAGAAACAGATGGTGGAGATGATGATGGTTTAAATTTTTTAAGTAAGCTTTTGAAAGAGCATTATAATGAAAAAGTTGTAGTCTTGATAGATGAATATGACGCACCACTTATTAATGCTTATGAATTTGGATATTATAATGAAGCATTACTATTTTTTAAAGAACTTTATGGGTCAGTTTTAAAAACAAATCAATCTTTACAAATGGGAGTTCTTACAGGAATAATAAGAGTAGCACAAGCTGGAATATTCTCTGATTTAAATAATCTTGATGTTCATACTATTTTAAATAACGAATACAGTGAATATTTTGGATTATTAGAAGATGAAGTTGAAAAAATGTTATGTAGTTATAATATAGAATATAAATTAGAAGATGTAAAAACTTGGTATAATGGATATAAGTTTGGAGAAATACAAGTATATAATCCTTGGAGTATTTTAAATTATACAAAGTATAAAACATTAAAAGCTTATTGGATAAATACTAGCTCAAATGTAGTCATAAAAGAAATGCTTAAAAATTCAGATTCAAGAGTATTAAAAACTCTTGAAGATTTATTTTCAAAAAAGAATGTACCAGTAACAATAAGTGCCAATATAGCATTAGGTAATCATTTATCTCCAAGTGAAATATGGGAGCTATTATTATTTTCAGGATATGTAACAATTAAAGAAAAAATTGATGAAGATGAATATGTTATAAGAATACCCAATCAAGAGATCTTATCATTCTTCAAGAAAACTTTCCTAACAATTTTATTTGGAGAGTTTCAAACTGTTAAAGATCTCAAGTATGCTTTATTTAATAAAAATATAAAAGAGTTAAAAAGGATTATAGAACAATTAGTTCTCTATTCTGTAAGTTTTTATGATACAGACGAAAGATATGAAAATAATTATCAAATGCTTCTTTCGGGATTTTTCTATGCACTAGAGGGAATATATTTAGTATATCCTAATATGGAAAGTGGAGATGGAAGACCTGACCTGATATTAGAACCTTTAGATAGAAAAAATCCAGCGTATATATTAGAATTAAAAAAAGGAAAAACAAAAAATATAAAGAAAGAAGCTGAAAGTGCTTTAAAACAAATAGAAGAAAATAGATATGATAGTATTTTAACAAGAAAAGGATTTAAAAACATTGTTAAAATAGGATTAGTTTTTGATGGGAAAAAAGTAGAAGTAGATACAGCATTAGATTAAAGAGTTAAAGAGAGCCTAAAATCAATTTTAAGGCTCTTCTTTTTATTTTGATGAATATTTTATCAAGAAAAGTTATAAAGGCTCTCTATTGCTGGATAGGAGCTTTTTTATTATAGATTTTTTAACAATCTATAAAACTACCCATTTTTGTAAATAAAATTTTAAGTCGCCCACCCCTCCCCCAAAAAATCAAATCTCAAAAGGGGAAGATTTGATTTTTCCCACAAAGACTAATGTAAAAACTGATAAATCAGTTTTTTATAAAATAAATTAATAAGGTAAGAGAAAGCACCTTTGCTTTCTCTTTTTATTTTTCCTTTTCTCCTACGGACAAAAGGAAATTCTTGTTTTTCTCATTAAGAGTTATTTGTTCCCCATTTTTATAAAGTTTTCTATTTTTATTTTAGTAAAGTTCTAAAAAGCTCTTATCGGTTTAGGACTTTGCATTATAACATTTCTTTTTCAGATTGCAACACCATAGCAAGTTTTTCAAAAATATTTTCTAAACGCTACGCTAAAAATATTTTTCTCAAAAGTGTTGCAATCTTCCACTGCGACAGAAATGTTTTAATAATGCTGTCCATACCGAAAACAAGAGCTTTAAATAGAACCTTAACAACTAAATAATAAAAAATAAAGACTAAACTTTAAAGGCATAAGGGGGAAATATAGAAAACCAAGAATAGAAAAGACAAAAGATTTTCTTTCTTGTCCGCCCGAAAATAAGAACTTGTTTATAGGTTTTATAAAATTTAAGTTGATTTAAAAATTTAATTTTAATTAATTAGGAGGTTTTAGATATGTTAAATAAGATTTTAGATATATTAAGAAAAGAGCAAATAATAATTCTTCAATATAATGGAAATAAGAAAATTTTCATTTCAAAAAAAGGTGGTCTTTACTATATAAACCACAAAAAAGAGGACTTAGAAAAAAAAGAAACTCTGTTAAATAATGGTTATACAAATTTTAATGGGTTAGTAGCTTATATAACTAACATTTTAGATAACTTAGGAAATATAAACTTAGAACAAATAGAAGATTGTAAGTTTGTTATTAAGTAAAGGAGATAACTATGTATATAAACTCAGATTATTTTGAACTAGGAAATTTTAGAGATTATGAAACTTGTGAAAGAAAGACAAGAGTTCAGTTAAAAAGAAAAATTTGTGAAGTATTTGGTTTAAAAAAAGAATACATTTACTTTAATCAAGATTTTAGAAGTTTTTATATAGAAACAAGAGAAACTTATTATCCTGAAGTTATATGTAGAATATCGGACCATCATAAATCTCACTATTCTGAGGGAATATTTAGTATAATTGACAAATATAAAAAATATTCTTTAACAGAAAAATATGGATTCTTCTATAAAGTTTTGGAAACTTTATCAGAAAAAGAAATAGCTCTTATAAAAAAAGAAAATTTTGGTAAAGATTAAGAGATGATAAGAAGGAGTTCTAATTATGATAGAAATTTTAGACAATGGAAACTTATTTGTAGAGCATATATATGCAGGAGGGTGTTCTGACTTCTTCAAAATCCATAAGAATATAAGAAATTTATCTGACAGAGAAATTGCACAAATCTTAAATGATGTATGGTACGGAGAAGGGAATATATTAGATTACTCTTCAAAACTGAGAGATGGATATAAAATAATTCAAATAGTAGATGATGACTGTTTTTTTTAAAAGGAGCGACTATGGAGAAAAAATATGAATATGGATATAGATTAAAAGAGTTAAGAAAGAACTCAGGAGTAAAAAAAAATATGCAAGAGTTATGTGAGATTTTTGCTAAAGAATATGGCTTGAATGTAAATAAAAGTATGATTTCACGCTGGGAAAGAGGAGAGGTAATGCCTGATAATAAGCATATAGTAGCCTACTCTAAATACTTTAATATAGATATTAACTATCTTTTAGGAATAGTTGATGAAAAGAGAAGTTTAAAAGATATAGTAATCAGTAGAGATGTATCTTTACATAAGGAAATAACAGAGTTTGAAAATAAAGATTTGCTGTTTGAGATTGTAGCAAAGTTAAAAAAACACGATATAGAATATTTAAAGCATTTAAAAGAAATTATTTAATAACAGGAGGAAAAATTTATGGATAAAATAGAAATTAATGGAAAATTAGTGGTATCTGACCCAGTATATACAGACCTTGTATGGTGTACAGTAGATTTAGAAGTACTTAAAGGAGAATACAGTTGTTTTTATGAAGAAGACGATTATGGTTGTGTAATAACTTCTTGGATTGTTCATAAAAACTATAATGTAACACCTGATAATATATTAGAAGAAGTGGCAAATATTGTAGGAGTAGATAGTGGGGCTGTAGGGTATTTTGATTATAACTATTTCTTACAAAAAACATCTCAAGAGAAAGATATAGAAGATATTTTATATCAACAAGATGAGGAAGGAAGATACAATAGTGGAGGAGTAGCTAATATAAATGCTTTTGTAACTCATACTCAATCAGGAGATGGAAGTTATAACTGTTATGTAAAGAGAAATAAAAATAATGAGATTATAGCTGTTAAAGTAGATTTAAGATCTTATTATGAAGAGGACATAGAAGATTATGATGACGAAGAATATGAAGACTAGATAATCTCTAAACTAAGTTATATAATAAAATTGAAAGGGGATAAGATGAAAAGCATAAAATTTAAAGATAAATATAGTGATTATAAAGAGTGGGAAATAATAAAGTTAAATGGAGGATATTATTTAAAGCAGTATATTAAAGGAAAACAGTTTGGTAGAGGATTTAAAACCTCTAAGAAATGGATAGAGAAAACTTTAGATATTAAGCTTGAATATGATGAGAATAAAGGGTTAATGTTAGTATAAAGATTAGATAATAAAGAAGTAATAGGTAAAAAATAGGAGGAAATATGATAAGAATAATATATAGTTGTGGTCATACAGAAGAATATCAAGGAAATGATGAAGTAATAAAACGTAGAAATATTTGTCCTGAATGTAAGGCAAAAAAAATAGAAATTGGTAAAGAAAGTGCTAAAGAATTAAAGCTTCCTAACTTATTAGGAAGCCAAAGTCAAATAGATAATGCTGAAGGAATTAGATTAAACTGGATAGCATTTTTAGAATTATTAGATGAAAATTCATATGGACTTTCTATTGAAGAAAGAAAAACAGTGAAAACAACTGTTACTAATATTTTAAAAAATATTATCAATGCTGGTTGGTATGTTGAAAAATTTAACTGGAAAGATAAAGGAATGTTAAAGTATTGTTTAGAAAATCCAATGTTAGGTAAAGTAAGTTGGAAAATTATGCAACCTACTAATTATAAAGATAAATATGCAATTATTTATTTTTTATCTCAAAGAAATTTGAAGAAAATTCTATTTAGAGGAGTTAAATCTGAAGAAGTAGTAGAATTTTTTAGAACTAAAGGATTTAAATGGTCATATAGTAAACAAACATGGGAATATGAATCTGATGAACCATTTGAAATGGAAAAACTATTTAAGGAAGTTATAGAAAAAGTTTTTTCTTTAGGATATAAAATTTATTATGATAAAAACAATGAAAATGTCCTTTAATTCTATTAATTATTGTTGAAAAAGAGAAGAAAAAATGATATAATAATAAGAGATAAAGGTGTTTAAGAAAGGATATTATATGGAATGGAATAATAAAGAAAAAGTTTTAATTGCTGTTAAAAAACATGGTTGGAATTTAAAATATGCTTCAAATAAACTGAAAGATGATCCTGAAGTTGTGTTAGAAGCTATAAAAAATGATATTGAAGCTTTTGATTATGTTTCAGATAGACTTAAAACCGATGAGGAGTTTTTGAAAAAAATTTGTGAAAATTCAAATATTTTTAAATTTTTTTATGATTTAAAATTGGAAATGGAAGAGATTATAAAAAAAGAAGGATATTTAGAAGAAGAAGGACTTTATGAAGAAATATACCAAAGAATAGAAAAAGAATGTATTTATTTATTATTTGATGGGACAGAAGTATTTTATAAAGAAGACGCAGATAAAGTTAAATTTTTAGGAAAAATGTTTGATAGTGAAGATGAGTTTGATGATTTTATGGTTGAGAGAATATCTGAGATAGAAGCTACTTTTGTTCAAATTAGAGGTAAAGCTAAATATGAAAATACTATTTATTTAACTAAAAAAGAATATGATGATTTTTATGATTTTTTAGTAGATAATAATTTTTCTAAGAAAGATATAAAAGCTGAAAAAAATAGAATAAAAGAAAAAGCACCATTATATTATATAGCAAAATTTCCTAATGAGATAACAGAAAAAGATTGGTTAAATTTTTTAATTGATAATTTTTCTTTTTATAAATATTTACCACTTAATTTAAAGGAAGATAAAAACTTTATATTGAATTTTTTAGAAGGTTTTGATTACCTAATGGATAGATATTTATATAAATGCACTAATCATAAGAAATACGAGGTTCTTGAAACTGTAAAAGCTAATTCTGTTTTTAAAATAATCCCTGAAAAATTCAAAGATGACAAAGAATTTATAAAAGAATGTGTTAAAAAGTATGGTTTTCTATATGTAACTTTACCAAAAGATTTACAAGATGATCAAAGTATAAGAGAAATAGTAATCAATGATGAATATTATAAAGATTATATAAATTAGGAAAGGAGTGATTATGGAATATAAATTAGGTTTAAATATTGGAATTACATCAGTTGGTTGGGGAATGATAGAGTGTTCTACTAACAATATCATAAATTCAGGGGTTAGATTATTTCCTGAAGCCAATCCTGAAAATAACCAAACTAGAAGAATGGCTCGTGGAAAAAGAAGAATTATTAGAAGAAAGCAACATAGACTTCTAAGATTAAAGAGATTATTGGTTGAAAATAATATTATAAACTCTTTAGATTGTGATTTTTCAGCTCCAGCAGGACAAGTATTTTTATGCAGAAAAAAAGGATTAACAGAACTTTTGAGTGATAGAGAGTTAGCTATTGCCTTACATCATCTTATTAAGAAAAGAGGAGCAGAGGATTATGATTTAACTGATACATCAAATGATGATGATGGAACTAAGGCTATTCTAGTTAAAAACGAAGCTAAATTAGGAGAAAGTAAATATGTTTGTGAAGTTCAATTAGATACTTTAAATGCTAATGGAAAAGTATTAGGAAAAGAAAATATCTTCAAAACTAAAGATTTAAAGAAGGAAGCTTTAAAAATTCTTGAAACTCAAAAAGAATTAGGAAATAAAAAAGTTACCGATGATTTCATAAAAAATTGTATAGAAATATTAGAAAGAAAAAGAACTTACTTTGAAGGACCGGGACAAGAAAGTCCATTTAGTTGGGCTAATGAAAAAGAGTGGATTCAAGGATTAATGGGAAGATGTACATATTTTCCTGAAGAGATAAGAATGATAAAACATTCATATTCAGCTGAATTATTTAATCTTTTAAATGATCTTAATAACTTAAAAATAGCTAGAGAAACAGGAGAAGAAAAACTTTCTTATGAAGAAAAAGAGGGTCTTTTAGAGATATTTAAATCTCAAAAAACTGTTAATCTAAAAAAGATAGCTAAGTATCTTGGAGTAGAGCCTGAAGCTATTACTGGATATAGAATTGATACTGCTGAAAAAGCATTATTTACACCTTTAGAAACATATATTAATGTAAATAAAGTATTTAAAACTGATGATAGGGAGCTTATAGATAGTATAGCTGAAATTTGTACTTATTATCAAGAAGCTTCAGATAGAAAAAGTTATCTTGCAGAACTATTAAAAGAATACAATTTTGATAATTCTATATTAGAAGAACTTGCAAAAAATAAATTTACAGGAACACACGCATTTTCTAAAAAATTATTAAATATACTTATTCCTGAAATGTTAGAAACTACTAAAAATTCTATGCAAGTCATAACAGAATTAGGTCTTGTTCCTTATAAAATGAATTTTAAAGGACAGTCTAAAATAGATAAAAAATATATAGATGAATGGATTGTTAATCCAGTTGTAAAAAAAGCTGTAGGACAATGTATAAATATAATCAATGAAATTTTAAGAATATATGGAACACCTAAAGAGATTATCATTGAATGTTGTAAAGAATATTCTTCAAAAGAAGAACAAAAGAAAATTAAAAGTTTACAAGCTTCAAGAGAAAAAGAAAATAAAAAGATAAAAGAAATTTTAGGTTCTTTAGAGTTAGAAAAAAGATATTTTCCATACATTAAGTTTTGGAAAGAGCAAAATGAGAAATGTATGCTTACTGGGGAACACATTCCTTTAGATGATTTAGTTAAAAATATATCTAAATATGAAATAGCTCATATTATTCCGATGTCTATTTCATTTGATAACAGTAATAATAACAAAATATTAGTAAAAAGAAGTGCTAACTTATTAAGAGGAGTTAAAGCACCATTTGGATATTTTACTAAATTCAACACAGAAAGAACTTTTGAAGAGTTTGAAGCACAAGTAAAAGAACTTAAAATTTCTAAAACTAAAAGAGAACTTTTGTTATATAAAGGCAATCTATCTAAAAACTATGATGAGTTTATTTCAAGAAACTTGAATGATACTCGTTATATTATCAAAGAAGTTAAAAACTTACTGGACAGATTCTTTAAAGATAATGATAAAAAAGTAAAAGTAAGAGGAATCAATAATAGTTTTGTTACGTATGTAAGAAATCTTTGGGATCTACCAAGATTAAAAAGTAAGTCATATAGTCACTATGCTGAAGATTCTCTAATCCTTTTAGTAGGTCATTCAATTTTAGAAAACTTAAAATGGTATAAATCTTATGAAGAAGAAAATGGAGAAAAAAGTTTTTACTATATAAGAACTGGAGAGATTTTAGATGATGATAACTTCAAAAAAATCTTTAATTTTTCTTACAGAAAAAAAATAGTAGATTATAATGAGTATAAATATTCTCATTATGTAGATAAGAAACCAAATAGACAGTTATTTAATGAAACTGTATATTTTTTAAAGCCTTATACTATTAAAAATAAAGAAGTAGAATGTGCTATTATCACTCTAAAAGATATTTATGCTAAGGATAAATTTGTTCTTTCTAATCTTTTTGAAACAGAAACAACTGAAAATTTATTTATATATAGTTCTGATGTAAAGACTTATAAAAAGTTTGAAAAAGCATATGAAGATTATAAAGAAAGGGCTAAAGCTGAAAATGTTAATCCTTTCTACTTATATTATCAAGATAATGGTTATCTAAAGCAAGGAGAAAAGAATAATGGAACTTCAGTTAAAACCTTAAAAATGTTAGATAAAGGTATAAATACTTATTTTGATAACTCACATAAGTATAAAAATCCTAAAGGAAAAGTTGTTTTCAAAAAAATGGCAACTTATAGATTGGATCTTTATTCAAATGGAGAAAAGTATAAGTTTATTTCTGTTAGATACCCAATGTTAAGAAGTCTAAAGGACAAATATACAATAGACGAAAATCTATATAATTCTGAGTTGGAAAGAAAAAAAATAACTGAGGATTACAAGTTTGTTTGTTCATTACATGATGGAGATATATTTGAATTAGTAACTCCTAAGATAAGTGGAATATTTAAGTTCCGTGGAATAAATAATGATAAACAGTCAAAAATAGCTATAGACTATGTAGATAAGAGTAATTCTTTATTAATAAAAGCTTTAACAGAGTTAAAAGCTAAACTTACTAAAAATATGGAAACTAAAATAGCTAATGATCTTAATGAATTATTAGGTTTAAATTATACTGAAGAAGAAGCTAAAGAATATGTATTGACAGTTTCTCTTTCTTCAAATCAAAAAATTATTACAATATCTGATATAAAATATTTTAGAAAGAAATCAGTTGATGTTTTAGGTAACATTTATAATTCTGAAGAAAAATTTAAGAAATTTTTAAAAAATAGTTGACATTTAAAGGGTATTATGATATACTATTCTCAGGTAAAAAAGAATTTGATATTTTATATTGAATTTTACAAGGTAATTAAATAAGGCTATGTGCCGGAATCACCCACCAGTTGTTGCTGGTGGGTTTTTTTTTACCTAAAAGTAAGGAACGATAATTTTGATACCAGTTTAACTGGTATTTTTTATATTTAGTAATTTGTATAGTTTTAAAATATCTCTATTTCTTTTTTTTAAGTAAATATAAGTTGAAAAAAAAGGTTATAAATAGTATAATATAAGTATAAAAACATAGAATTAAAGGTTAGTATAATTTGTTCAATAGCCAAAAATATAAATAGAATTAAAAGATTTGGAGGGAAATATGAATTTGGATATTTCAGAAAAAGAAATTAAAAGAAAAAAACAAATTTTAAAGAAGATAAAAGAGAAAAGACTTTCCCTTAAAGAATTATCAAAAGAGTTACAAGATGATGATTATATAGTTTTTAATCTTATAAAAAGTAATGGATATGAGCTACAATTCGCTTCAGATAGGCTTAAAAACGACCCTGAAATTGTTATAGAAGCTATTAATGATAGTGGTTTTACCTTAAGATTTGCTTCCTACAAGCTTAGAAATGATAGAGATTTTGTATTAAAGGCTGTAAAAATAGATGGTGGAGCTTTCAAGTATATAAACAATAGTCTTAAATCTGATAAGGAAATATTAACAGAAGCTATTAAAAATTGGGGATATGCTTTAACATCAGCTTCTCCTGAACTTAGAAACGATAAAAAAATAGTTTTAAAAGCCATAAAACAAGAGCCTTCTTTGATAGAAGAAATATCAGAGGAACTTAAAAATGACAAAGAGATTATTTTAGAAGCTGTTAAGAAAAATGGAAATATTTTAAAATTTGACTATATCCCAAACTTAATGAAAATAGAGCCTGAGATAGTAGAGGTTGCAAGTAAAAAAGTTCCTGATATAAAGGAATATTGTAAAAGAGTAGAAAATAAGGTTTTATTTGATGAATTAGAAGATAGAGGACTAGGATATTTAGGTATACTAGAAGGAATAATAAAAGAAATAGAAACCTATGGAGAAGAGGTTGAAAATAAATGTTGCCTAAATGATAATACTAGCTGGTTTGAAACTAAGAAAAAATATATAGAATATTATACTAAAGATAATATGGAAACTACTTATTTATGGGATTGTATCTCCCAAATAGCTAGCAATTTATCAGAAGCTTTAAAAGAGATTTAATTGTGCAGACATTGTTTGCACTAAGTTAAAAGGAGAAACCGAAAAATGATGGAGAAAATAGATATAGTGTTTCAAAAGAAAGAAGAATAGAATTAGGAAATTATATAAAAAAAGCTAGGCTAAATCATACTCCCAATAAATTAGGACTTAATGAATTAGCAGAAATTACTAATTCAGCAGGTTCTTTAATTTCTAATCTTGAAAATGGAAAAATTCAGAGAATAAATCCTTTTTTACTACAAGATATTGCTAAAGGATTAGAAGTTGATTATAAAATATTATATAAAATAGTTGGATTTTTAAATGAAGAAGAGCTTTCAATAGAAGAACCTTCTGAAAGAAAAAACTCATCAGTTATTATATGGGAAAAAAATAAAAAAGAAGTTATTGATATTTCTTCTCTTTCTAATAAAAGGTTAATAGAATTAAAAAGATATATTGAATTTTTAAAAATTGATTTTGAAGAATATAAAGAATTTTTACAATGGAAACAAGAAAGAAAAAGAGATACAAAAAGTAGGGAGAAAAATGTATAAAATAATGTCAAATAATCTAACAGATTATGAAGCTATAAATCAAATTGAAGAGATTAATAAGATATTTGATGATAATAACATAGTAATTATGCCAGATTATCATGCTGGTAAAGGCTGTGTAGTTGGAACGACTATGCTTATAACTGATAAAGTTTGTCCTAATCATGTAGGTGTAGATATTGGCTGTGGAATAGCAGCTTATAAAATAGATAAGAGATACTTTGAATTTAATACTGAAAAACTAAAAGAGCTAGATGATATTATAAGAAAATATATTCCAAGTGGAATGTCAATTAATGCAAGAAAATCAAAATTTGTTACAAAAGGATATGAAATAAATTTAAGGGCAAAAGTAGATAAACAATCTATGGATAGAGCTTATTTAAGTTTAGGAACTCTTGGAGGAGGGAATCATTTTATAGAAGTTGGAGAGAATGAAGATTGGTATATTTTATTTGTTCATTCTGGAAGTAGAAATTTAGGAGTTCAAGTAGCAAATTATCATCAAAATATAGCTATAGAAACTTGTAATAAAGAGAGAATAGAATATATTTATAATATCACAAAAAACACTCCACCAGAAGAAAGAGAAAAACTTATAGAAAAATATAAAAAGGAAAATCCTCATATTCCTAATCCAAGTTGTTACTTAAAAGATAATTACTTAGAAGATTATCTATTTGATATGGAAGTAATGGAAAAATTTGCCTGTTTAAACAGGGAAATTATAATAAAAACTATTTTAGAAAAGCTTGATATTCCTTATTTAAAAGGGAACTATATAGAAAGTACACATAACTATATAGAAAATTATAAAGGACTTCATATTTTACGGAAAGGGGCAACTTCAGCTAAAAAAGATGAAAGAGTTATAATTCCATTAAATATGAGAGATGGAATCATTATAGGAATAGGAAAAGGAAATCCTGAATGGAACTATTCAGCACCACATGGAGCTGGAAGAATATTAAGTAGAAAACAGGCAAAAGAAAAATTATCCTTAGAAGAGTTCCAGGAAACAATGAAAGGTATTTTTACTACCTGTGTATCCAATAGTACCTTAGATGAATCTCCTATGGCATATAAACCTGCTGAAGAAATTTTAGCAGTTATTGGAGATACTATTGATATAGAAGAAATAGTAAAACCTATTTATAATTTTAAAGCAAATTAGGGAGTTAAATAATAATTAAAAAAAGGAGTTTATACTCCTTTTTTTATAGAATTTGAGATGTTTTATTTTTTATATTTACAAGGTATAAAAACAGCAGTTTGAAGACATTTTTGAATATTTCTAAAATTTTACAAGGTAAAAAACTTAATAAATATCCTACTTTTTACAATGATTTTAATCAATTTAAATTCAAACTCTATATAGTAATAATACCATAAATATAGAAAAAATCAAAATCTAATAAGAGATTATTAAATTTTTTCTGTTTGATTACTTTAATACCTTATTGAGCAGCCTAAATAAATTAGGCTGCCTATAAGGTATCAATTGAACTCTTTTGTTTCAAGCAAATCATTTTTATCAAAAATCTCTATTCTTTTTAATTTGCCTTGCTCATCATAGTATTTCCATTCTCCTGTTATTTCCCAGTTATTTCTTTCATAAGCTGTTCCTTCTTTTTCAACATTTCCATTTTTATAATAAAAGACACATCTTATTAAATCATCTTCTAGCCCAGTTGTATAATATTGCTCAAGAAATAAAGTTCCATCTTCTTCATTATATGTTTTAAATACTCCATTTTTCTTTCCTTTTTTATAGAAACCAATAGCTTTTAATTTTCCACTTGGATAATAATATCTCCATTCTCCTGTTTGTTCTCCAACTTCTAATAAGTCAGCTTCTTTTCCAGCAAAATTACCTTCCATTTTAAGAGTTCCATTTTCATAGTAATATTTCCATTTATTTACTCTATAACCTTTCCAAATAGTTCCCTCATATTTAAGATTTCCATTTGAATAAAACTCTCTTGTTGGCTCTTCTTTAAAAATATATTCCTCTTTTTCTTCGACTATTGGGATACCATCATTTATATCTTTAATTTCTATAAATTTATATCCTTTTAAATCACTTTCTTCTATATATTTTTTAAAATTTTCATTGCAATATATTCCACCAATTGCATATTTAAAATTCCCTACTTCTCTAGCTCTAAAAATATCATTATTTTTTATTTTAGAAAAGTCAAGCATATATTCATAGTTGATTTTAGGTAAGTCATCTATAAAACACTCTTCACTTTCTAAAACATTCATAATGTATAAAGGAATATTTTTGTAAAAAACCTCTATATATTCAATATTTTTATCTTTATATTTTTTTTGAATATATTCTTTAGCTTTTAATGAAAGTAAAATTGTATTACCAAAACCAGCAATACGCATTATATCTGCTATTTTACTAATTTTGTCTTCAGTTACTAAGGTAATATATTTTTTCAAATCAGCTATTGATATATTTTTTCTTTCTCTCATTTTTATTTCATCACTAATGGAAAATAATTTAATATCAATCCAGTTTAAAAATTTAATTATTTCATCTTTTGTAAATTTTGAATTTTCTATTTTAAAATTATTAGCTATACTAAACATAGCTTCATCATTATTAAAGCTATATTTAAATTTAAAAATTTTCATACAATTCCTCCTAAAGTTTAGCATTATTTATTTTTAATTTTCCTGTTAGAAGATCATTTTTAATATTACTTAACTCTTTTGTTACTTCTTTTACTGTATCAGCTTTATTAAGATTTCTCTTTACAGCATTATTATATGCTTCTGTTATTCTTTCCTCTACAATATCTTTATACTCTTTTCCAGTTCTTCCAACGTGAGGTGATTCAGTTAAGTTAGTATTATCTGCTCCTGTAGTTGGTAAAAAAACACCATTAGCAGCAGAGTTAATATCAATTCCTAATTTTTCAAATATTTTTTTAGACTCAGGCATACCTTCACCTTTTTCAATAACAATATGGTGGGCAGCATTTTGATATTCAGGTTCTTCTATACCAGCTTTAAGCATTTCATCTCTTAAAATAGCTGATGGAGATTTAGATTTTGGATATTTTTTATCTACAGTTATTTTATCCTCTGCAACTTTATATTTTTCTCTTGCTTCTTCTTCACTTATAAATAAAATATGATTATTCTCTACTTTAGGTGGATTTTTATCTGCTGTAGTTAGACTATCTTTATCTATTGGTTCTGGTAAAGGATCGACTATATTTCCTTCAAATTCCTTACCTTCATCTGTTTTAGTTGGAGGTATTTTAGTATTTACATCATCTTCAGGCAATAAATCAAAACCACCAAGAGTACCAAGATTTCCTGTATTTGGAGGAAGATTTTCATGTATAATAGTTGATCTATCTTTTAATGATTCAGGAAGCTCTAAGAAGTTATCTTGATTTAGAGTACCATTATATCCTACATTCCAATCATCAGCATATTTTTTTAAATATTCTCCAGCAAAGAAAGCATATATTTCTACTTCTTCCATTGTATCTTCAAAATCTTTTTTAAACTCATTAAATGCTTTTCTTGCTTGTTCAGTTCTTAATACTCTTTGCTCTTCATCAGATAATTGAATTGCAACTATTGTTGTTCCAGCCATAAGTAGAGCTGTAGAAGTTGAGATCACTAATTCTTCTTTATACTCATTAGGTATTTGTTTTTCACGTTGTAAAGCTTCTTCTAAACTAGGTAGATTATTGTATTTATCTTTTAGTGAAGCAAGATATTCTGTATAATCTCCATCTTTACCAATTTCAATTTTATCTATTTTACTTTCTATATTATCTGCCGTTTTTTGATCTTTATCATATGTTGCTAAATGTCCTAGTTCATGTCCTAATATTTGCATTATTTCTGAACTTGTTAAGTCATTTTTAGAAATATATATTATTTCTTGAGGTCCATTAGGATTTTCTTTTCTTTCATTTAATTTACTAGAATTTTTGCTATCAACAGCAAATGTATTTTCTCCTATCCTTATTTCAGGCATAGGTCCAGTATAACCTCTACTTGTTAAGAAACCTATAACAATATCATTAAGAACTTTTCCTTTTTCCTCTAAAGAAATATTTTTACTTGAAAGTAATCCACTTACTCCAGTATTTTCTATATATTCATTAAACAGATTACCAAATCTGTTTTCTTTATAAGTATTGAATATTCCACCATCGTTTGTTTTAACTGTTGCTTCAACAAGATCTTTTATTTTTTGTCCAGCTTCAACTATTTTATCTCTTTCATCTTTATCTAAAAGATCTGTATGAAGGTCAGCGTCAAGTACTTTATTTTCATCTTTTGTTATTACTTGGGCTTTATTTAAATCTGTATTAAATCCTAGCTCTTCAGCACTCTTATTTTCCCCTTGTACTATAAATTCTGTATTTACTGCTGTAGCATTAGTATCTTGTCTTTTATCTTGTCCACCAGTTATTACAGAAATATTAGGAACACCTTTATTTGTAATATTGATTCCGCCACCACTTACTTTATTGGTATCTTTATCTTTAAGGTTACCTACATTTACATTATCTGCTTTTACAATTAGCTTATTTTCCTTGCTTTCAGAACCTATTATTGCTCCACTGTTAGTAAAGTTTTTACTTTCTATAGTTCCGCCTTCTTTGGCTATAATAGAAGTTTGATCTCCAACCCATTCTTTTTCTCCATCAGCTTTGCTATAATTGATATTTATTTCTGTAGGAAGAGGAGATGTTCCAAATTTAACACTTCCAATACTATTTTTAGATTCAGAATTACTAATATCCTTAGATGAAGCTATAATTACATCTTTACCTTTTATATCAACCTTATTAGCTTCAACATTAGCACCTTCATATTTAACTGTTTCTCCAGCTTCAGATCTGTGAGTTCCACCTACTTCAAATTTAGAATTTACATTTTCAATACCTTCTCCAGTACCTTTACCTTTATTATGAGAAGTAGTTATTCCACCAAAAATTTTAGTAGGATCAGTTGAAATAGTTAAATCAACACTTATTCCACTAGATGAAGATTTATTTGAATAGTTGTATTCATCTTTAGAAGATTGAACTATTATATCTTTATCAGCTTTAAGATTAAGATCTTTATCTGTTTTAATATCTGTTCCTTCTATTAAAACACTACCTTTAGAAGATGATATATTTATATCTCCACTAGATTCAAGATTATTTTTTACAGTTGTTTTACTAGATGAGTGTGATTCTGATTTATTTTTACTTATTCCAGCAGATACACTGATATAGTTATTAACATCTCTTGAAACCCCTTCAATATTTTCAGAAGCTGAATTTTCAGATTCTTTTTTATATATATCAGAAGTAACTTTGCCTATAGCGTCAGCCCCATCTTTTATAGCTCCTACAAGATCAGAAGCAGTATTAGCTATATCATAAGAATTTCCACTAAAATCTGTTAAATCATCTATATTTTCAATATTATCTATAGTATTTTTTATACTACTTTGAACTCCAGCACTTATTCCTATACTTGTTGACTTATGTTTTTCATCAACTGTAGTAGTATTTTTAGCTGTAGTTAATTCTACCCCTTTTGTACCACTGATGTCAATTCCTTCATTTCCATAAATATCAGAAGATTTTATTTTAGTTGTTCCATCATTAGCTTCTATAGTTACCTTACCTTGAGAAACAATATTTGAAGCTATATTTTCTGTAGTAGTAGTTTTTATTTCATCTTTACTTTTACCATAAGATAGACTTATTCCACCACTACCAAAGGAACTAGAAAAACCTTTTTTCTTTTGTTTTACTTCTTGGAATGATTTTTCTTCAGTAGGATTTATATTAACATCTTTTCCTTTTAAAGTAACATTTCCTGTAGAAACTACTGTTACTCCCTCAAGCATAAGTCCTTTATCTGCTACATAAGTTGTTCCTCCTGTACCAGAGATAGTATTAGCTTTTATTGCTTCTTCTTTATAGCTTTCGCTTGATTTTGAACTTCCAGTAAGTCCTAAGAAACCTTTCTTAGTAGTTTTCTTATAGCTATAATTAATATCTTTTACTGCTGCTTGAACAATATCTCCACCAGCATTTATTTCAGCTTTTCCTTCAGTACCAGCTTGAATATTGCTTCCAATTATAGCAGTATCTTTTCCACTTGTTATATTTATATTTTCTCCGATTAAATTAGAGCTATTATGTTTTGTTGAATATTTAACTTCAGTTTTAGACTTGCTTCTTCCAAAACTTTTCTTTTTACTTTCTTGATGTTCATAATAATTTGTATCAACTGAAGCAACAATATTAACATCATCACCAGCACTTAAATTAAGATTATTATTAGCTACAATATTAGAACCTTTAATATTAATATCTTTATTGGCATTAAGAACAATATCTGTTCCCTCTAAACTACTACCAAAATTTTCAAGAGATTCATTGATTGTATAGTTTTTTGTTCCACCAGTATGATGATAATTATGAACTTCAATTGTATTAGCAGTAATATTTTCAGCTTCAATATCAAGATTATTATCAGCTTTGACTAAAGCACCAGTATTTTCAAAGTCTTTATTAGCATTAATACTTATATTATCTCCTGTCATACTAGCACTATTTTCAACTTTTGAAGCAATGTAATTATCACTCATAACATTTTCTCTAAGTATAGTTTTATTAGCAATACTTCCTTTTAATGACTCTAAGCTTAAATTATTTTCAGCATTTATTTCAGCACCTATATTATTAATATCCCCTACTGATACAATGTTAATATTATTTCCATTAATTTTAGCTTTATAATCTCCAAGAATAGATTTATTTAATAGTTCATCAGTATTTATTATAATATCGCCTGTAGATTGAATTTTGCCAGTATTAGTTATAGCTAAAGCTGATATATTTAAGCTATCTCCACCATATATTCCAGTTTGATTATCTCCTAATGAAGCAAGAGTTTCTTTAGAAAGATAAACTTTAGGAACTAGAACATTTACTCCGTTTACTTCTTCTTCCACATACCAAATAATATCATCTTTTAGATTATTTATTTGTTCAGCAGTAAGGGCTATTCCAATAGAAAGATTCATATCTTTCATAGCTACAATAGAATTATCATAAAGAATTTGCATTTGTTCTTTATCATTTGTAGCCCCATTAAGATATCTTTTTCCAGTACTTTCTAAAATAGCTCTATTTACAAATTTTGTTTCAAAAAATTCATCTCCAAGAAGTCTGATATTTTTTTCAGGATTAAAATTAATTCTGTCAAAGAAATAATCAGAACCAAGGAAAAATCCTTTATCTATAAATTTTATATTTGTTTCTATCAGATAAGAGAATCCAGGTTTACTTTCATTTTTTACTAAATTATTTCCAGAACTTATTTCAAATGTATTGTTATTAATAAATTCTTCATTTACTTTGAATAATCCTTTATCACCAGTAGGAATTTTTGTATATTCTTCTGTATTAATTGTTCCTGTCTTTTGTATATTACTTTCATTTAATGATACTTCTTCTGTATTAATATGTTTTTCATCAACACCATATATTTTATTAGAAAGAGTACCATTTCCAATTGTTTCTACAACATCTATATTTGCTTTACCACCAGCAGATATTAAAGTAGGTTTATCTGAACCTACTTTCCATGTAATATCAGTTTTTACTATTGTATATCCCTTATCACGATTATGATTATATAACTGTCCATCATAATAGTATTGATTATATCCAAGTTTATACATAGCGTCACCATGCATTTCATAATTTTGACGCCACTCTGCTTTAGTTGTGATATCTATTAAATAAGTTTCATTTGTTAAGTTTTTTGCTTTGATATTTACATCATTTACAGCAAGAATATTTCCTTCTTTATTTAAAATATTATTCTTAGCATTTAAAGTTAGATTTTTTCCTGCTGATATATATGATAGATTACTTGTATAGTTACTAATAACTTTTTCTCCACCATATAGATGAACATCATTTTCCCATTCTGTTCTACCTTCTTTAACAAATTCATCATAAACTTTATTGAATATTTCATTAGATTTTTTTCTTATAGGATCTTTATCTATTTTACTTGTATCAAGGTTTAGATCTTTACCTAAAACATATTTTATTTCGTGAGAACCTATTACTTCTCCAATATTCTCTATATTTGAAGCAGTAATTGTGATGTCATTCTGCCCTTCAATATCTCCTATTTTATTTACTACATTTTCATTTGCTGTAATGACAATATTGCTTCCTGAATATATTTCTGATTTCTCATTTAATATATCTTTATTGGCATTTAAACTCATATCTTTGTTAGCAAAAATTAAAGCTCCATCTTTATTTTCAATATTATTATCTGAAGTAATAGTCAATTGATTACCTGAAGCAATTTGTCCAAGGTTTTTTATTTGTCCACTATCTAATTTTAAAGATTCTTCTGAAGTGATAAAACCTTCATTTTTTATCTCATTTTCAGCAATAATATTATTTTCACCAGAGCCTAAAATTAAATTTTTAAGATTATGAAGAGTTCCAGAAACTTTAGCTAAAAATCCTTGTACACTTCCAATAGTTCCAGAGTTACTTATATTATTAGCTTTTATATCAACATCTTTGCCACTAATAAAAGTTTTATTATTTACAAAATTACCATTTAAACTTAAAATAATATCTCCATTATTTTCTATATCAGTATTAGAAACTAATGAATTAGCAGTAATATTAAATTGATTATTTCCAGTAAAAGTTCCTTCAAGAGTTAAATCTCCAAATATATTTAGAGTTAAATTTCCCTGTGATTGTATTTTACCATCAGAGTTTATTAGGTTATTAGCTATTATACTAATAGTAGAATTATCATTAAAGGCTTTAATAGTTCCTGAAGAATTATTTAAAACATCAGTATTTTCAATATTAATATTATTCCCTTCTATAATTCCGCTGTTTTTAGTTAGATTATTAAAAGTGATGGTATTATCTGTTAAAATATTTCCACTATTAATAATATTACTTGCTATAATATTTCCTTTTGCAGATAATATTCCACTATTATTTAAAGAATTTTTAGTAATTATATCTTTACCTGATATTAATTTTCCATTTTGTTCATTACTTACATCATTAATATTAAGATTTTTTAGAGCTGATACTGTTCCACTATTTTTTAAACTATTTGCAGTAAAGTTTGTAACAGAAGCAACAGTTCCTTTATTATCAATTTCATTTAAAGTAATAGAATTTCCTTGTAATATTCCACTATTTGAAATTGTATTTTTAGTCTCATAGTTTCCATCTTTTTCAGAGATTATTTTTCCATCATTTTTTAAATTAGTAGATTTTAATTGGATATTTCCCTTAGCAAAAAGATCTCCTGTATTTTCAATTGTATTATTTAGAGTTATTTCTATATCTCCTAAAGATTGAAACAATTTATTGTTAATAAAATTCTCTCCTTGAAGATATAAATAATTTTTTCCATATATTGTTTCATAATTATTAATTTCTTTAGCTTTAAGAGAAGTAGATTCTCCAGTTATTGAATTATAGTTATTAAGAAGGTCTGTTGTTATCTCTATATCTTTTGCAGATATAGTTCCTTTATTTTTTATGTTTTTGCTAATAAGAACTAATTTATCTCCTCCAACTAAATTGTTAAAGTTTTCCACATCACCATAAATATTAAAAGCTGTTAAAGTAAGAAAATCTCCAGTATTAATTACTTTTCCTTTTATAGAAGTATTTTTTCCATAAATATATCCTTTATTATCAATACTTCCTGTAATTGATAATTCATTTTCAGTCTTTATATTTTTGTTATTTTCTATATTTCCAGTAATATTGATTTTATCTTTACCTTGAACGTTACCTGTATTTGTTAGGTTTGAAGTAATAATTAATTCTTTTTCTCCAGTAATAGATCCTGTATTTTTAGTATCCTTTCCTTTAAGAATGACATTATCTCCAAGAATATTACCTTTATTTTCTATGGTATTTGAATTAAGATTTAAACTACTTCCAGCTATTACAGCTTTAGTATCATTAGTTATTTTATTATTAGTAACAGTAAGATCATTTTCTCCATAGATAGTACCCTTATTTTCTAATTCATTTGTAACCAAATGAACATTATTTCCAATAATATCTTTTTTATTTTCTAATTTTTGTCCTTTTAAATTAATTTTTTCATTTGCAGAAACATTTCCAGTATTAATA
>ENA-OPVT01000846-OPVT01000846.1-human-gut-metagenome-genome-assembly--contig:-NODE-846-length-21288-cov-2.901710_pt1 | contig 21288 bp, 21 predicted proteins | sample MGYA00241499_ERZ501990 | MGnify/ENA primary metagenome ERZ501990 (study PRJEB25962, sample SAMEA2042104) | human gut metagenome | biome: human gut; feature: human-associated habitat; material: faeces...
ATGAAATTGAGAATTTCACCCTTATCATTGATTATCAGATGCACGCTCTTGTTGCCGTTGACATCATTGTTGTTGGTCATCTTGCCGGTATTGTAGTCCATCACTTCGGACTTCGTGACATTGAGATCATAGCAGATTCCCATCACTCTCGTGTCAGAACGCATACAGTAGAGGTCCAGACGCGGGTCCCTGTTTGCCCACGGGTTACTCCAGTCATAAAGCGGAGACTCCACAATCGACTTGCCGTCAGTGCACTGGAACGTATCCATCAGGCTCTGTGAAGGCCCGAAATACGAAGCGCCATTGGCATTTCTGGAAGAATAAGTATAAGTCATGGCGTGGATATTGGCCGCAGCCAGTTTATTGTACTGCGCAGCCCACATCCATTCCTTGCTGCCCTTCTCACCTGCAAAACCGAAAAGATTGGAAGCGCTCGGCTCACCATCGGCTGCAGTCGCATAATAGGTAATATCCAGAGGCTCAAGCTCATACACTCCGTCAGACAGATCCATCGCAATCTTGGAGCACCTTGCGGCCTCGGCATAACGTCCCCAGTTCAGATTTATCTGAGCCTTGAGAGCATAGGCAGTCGCACGCCCGATACGGCAAGTTCCCCACTGCGCGTAAGGCCACTGGACCGGAAGATTGTCCAGAAGTTCGTCAGGAATGTCAGAGAGGATCCTGTCAATGACTTCCTCCTTCGGAGTACGCCCGTATTCGTAGTCTGTCAATGAAAGGCAATGGTCAATGAACGGAATATCCCCATAGAACTGGCATCCCATATCATAGATGTATGCACGCAGGAGCAGCAGTTCCGCCTTCAGTTGAGCGAACTCGACGGGGTCCATCTGCACCTTGATATTGTCCAGGTTGTCCAGGACAAGATGGATACGTCCTGCGATTCTGTATATCTTGGTGTAAGCCATGCCAGGCACTTTGGCAGAAGGTGTGGCAACCGATGTGACCAGACTTTCGTAGGCCGCACCGCCCACTCTGATGGTTCCGATATCGGACAACTGGTCCACCACTCTGAACGGGAACGGGCAATACTGCACTTGAGTATTGGCCAGACCCTTGTAACAAGCCAACAGTCCGGAAAGGGCCTCATCCGGTGTGGACGGATATGTACCCGTAGAAGGACCGTTCTCGTAGAACCTGTCGAGACTGCAGGACAATGCCGTCGCTATCGTAACAATATATAATAGTATCTTTTTCATCATTACCGCGTTTTAGAATTTGATTTCAACACCGAAAGTATAAGTGGACACAAGCGGATAATTGCTGCCGACACTTCCTGCCGTAGCACCGTCAGTACCACTCTGATAGCCGGTCTCCGGATCATAACCCTGATAATAGCCGGTCAGAGTGAAGAGGTTCGTGGCATTGGCAAAGAACATTACAGACGACAGTCTGACCTTTTTCATCCAACTCTGCGGAAGCTTGTAACTGAGCTGCAAGTTCTTGAGCCTCAAGTAAGAAGCGTCCGCCATCCAGTAGCTCGAGTTCTTGACATTCAGATCGCTCGCATAACTCAGACGAGGAAATTTTCCGTCCGGAGTGGACTCTGTCCAGCGGTCCAGATGTTCTTTTCTGAAGGTACCGCCCTGTACGCAAGGCTGCGTGAAGTAGCCGGAAAGATAGCCGTCCACCTTGCCGACGCCCTGGAACTGCGCAGAGAGCCCGAGACCCTTCCAGCCGAAGTCCAGAGTCAGGCCGTAGGTATAACGCGGAATCATGCTTCCGATAATCTGACGGTCATCATCGGTAATCTTTCCGTCCTTGTTGAAATCCTCATAGATGAGGTCGCCCGGATAAGTGGTCTGGTTGAACTGAGGGCAGTTGTTGTTCACCTCGTCAGCCTCTTCCTGAGTCCTGGCCATGCCGAGACATTTGAGACCATAGAGAGAGTTAATGGAGGAGCCTTCCTGGTTTCGGATGACACCTGAGCCGCCTGTAGTTCCTTTCATGTCCAGAATCTTGTTCCTGACATCTGAAAGATTGGCATTCACTCCATAGGAAAAATCTCCCTTCCTGTCGTGATAGCCCAAAGCGACCTCCCAACCGATATTCCTGACCTTGCCCGCATTCTGATACGGAGCGGAAAGTCCGATGGAAGAAGGGATGTCCAGTCTCATAAGGATTCCGTCCGTGGTCTTGTGATACCAGTCAGCCGTAATGGAAAACTTGTTCCACAGCACAGCGTCGATTCCGACGTCCAGCATCCTGGAAGTCTCCCAAGTGATATCTTCATTGGCAAGAACATTCAGGCCGACCATCGGATAAATTATATCATTGGCCGAAATGGAACTGATGGTAAGGTTCTGTGCAGTAGGATAATACGAATCACTGATATTCTGGTTTCCGAGTTCTCCGTAGGACGCCCTGAATTTCAGTTCAGTAAGGGTGTTCTTCACAGGGACCATAAACGGCTCCTCCGTCACACGCCATGCACCTGATACTGAAGGGAATATGCCCCAGCGGTTGCCTTTGGCAAATCTGGACGACCCGTCGAAACGGATATTGCCCTCGATGAGATACCTTTCCTTGAAATTGTAGTTGAGCCTGCCGAAATAGGAGAGCAATGACCAGCCTGCACGTGTACCGCTGTTGTTCTTGAACTCATTGTCAGCACCTGCGCTGAGCACGTCGTACTGCGGATAAGTAAATTCCTGACGATAGGCCGAAACGATATTGTCATCCCTGGTGTCATATTCAGTACCGAGCAGGAGCTTGACGTTGTGCGCCTTTGCAAATGTCTTGTGGAAGGACGCGGTAAATATGGTGTTGCCGTAAACCGTATAGTTCCTGCCTTCCGAAAGATAGTTGTAGGAATTGTTGGTTATCGATGAAATCGACCCGTAAGGATCGGAATGATATTTTACCAGGTCAATGAATTTGTGCGATGAGGACAATGTTATCCTCGGCGCATAAGTGAAGTCGAAAGTCAGCCATTTGGCAGGCTCATAGGTAAGTCCGAAAGATGCGGAAATCCTGAGCACGTCCGATTTCTGGTTGCCGCCTTCGCCGTTTTCTATCATCGGCAGGATATTGAGAGAGCCTCCTGTGAAAGGGGCATAACTTCCGTCTGACCATTTGGCAAGCATCAGCGGGTCACGAGCATTCATGAAATTGAACACTGCACTCTGGTAAGGATTTATCTTGCGGTGGCCATAGATGGCGGACACGTCCAGACGCATCCTGAACTTGTCATTGAAATCCACATTGAGATTATTGCGGAAGTTATATCTGTCATACTTGGATGATTTGATGATACCTTCCTGACTGAGATAGCCGAAAGAAGCCATTGTACGGATCTTGCCATAGCTGGCGCTCATCGTAACATTGTGATTATGAGTTAGTCCCGAGCCCGTCATCAGAAGATTCTGCCAGTCCGTAATCGGGAAGGCATCCGGGTCCAGCCAGTTGTTCATCCTGTAATTCTTGATATATTCGTCCGTGTAGATGGACTCGCCGCCGTCATGCTCCGTAGCTTCACGACTTAGTGTCATGTATTCCTCAGCATTGACAAGATCAGGCCTGGTGACAGCCTGCTGCCAGCCGACATAACCGCGATAAGCGATCTGGGACGCGCCTTTTTCCGCTCTTTTCGTGGTCACGAGAATCACGCCGTTGGCTGCCCTGGAGCCGTAGATTGCAGACGAAGCCGCATCTTTCAGGACAGAGATTTTGTCAATGAGGGCCGCATCCAAGGAGTTCAGATCGCCCTGCACTCCGTCTATCAAAACGAGCGGAGAAGCGCTTGAGCCGCCGAAAGTACCGATACCGCGGATACGGATTGTACCGCTGTCGGAGCCAGGAGCACCGCCACCTGTGGTGACCGTCACGCCAGGCGCAACGCCCTGAAGTGCCGTAGAGCTCTGGACTACCGGACGGTTGTTGAACTGGTCGAACGATACAGATGACACCGAGCCGGTAAGATTGACCTTTTTCTGCGTGTCATAACCCACTACCACGACCTCGTCCAGGAGCTGCATATCGTCCTCAAGGACAATGTCCAGGTTATCACGCACGCCCGGATTCATCTCTATCTGCTTGTAGCCGATACAGTTTACAATCAGCGGAGAGCCTTCCGACACGGTTATGGTGAAACGGCCTTGCGAATCGGTCACCACGCCATTGTTCCGGTTACCCTCTTCCAAGATGGTGGCGCCGATGACTGACAGCCCGTTGGCATCCTTGACGATTCCGGTTATGGTCCGTTTCACTTTCTGCTGCCCTGTCGCAGTTTTTTGCAGGACAATGTTTTTGCCCCTCAATTCGTAGGAGACATTCTGTCCGGCCACTATCTGGCTGATAGCGTCCTCGATTCGGGTGGCCTTCACGCTCACTTTGGCCCGGGCGTCGATATCGCCGGCCTCGTAAACGAATGAGTATCCGCTCCTGTTCTTCAATGTTTCCATCGCTTCCTTGACAGTCACGTCCTTCAGATTGAGGTCAATCCTCTGGGCATTAGCTGTCCACGCAAGCATGCTGGACAGGAACAGAATCAATGTCAATGTTTTACAATGATTCATAGTTTCAGTGTATATTATGGTTGATATTATTTCTGTTGTGGCTAAACTGTGTCGTGTCCCGAGACAATGACCTGACTGGTCAGTGCCAATGCATTGCCTTAATAAAGCGTTATCACATTGCGCTCCTTGCTGTAACGGAACTTGCCGGTGGCGCTAAGCGACTGAAGCACTTCGGAGATATCCTGACGGGATGAGTTGAACGCTCCGTAGAACCTCAGACCGAACAGTTCGGGACTGCTGATATTGATTTTTACGGAATATGCCCTCTCAAGTCTGCGGACTATCTCCAAGAGAGGAACCTCATCGAACACAAGATTGCCGGAAACCCATTCATTGACCTGATATCCTGATCTGCCCCTTGTCATTGTTCCGGTCTCCTTGTCGAATGTCACGCTCTCGTCCGGAGACATTATCAGTTCTTCGCCAGCCTGATTGCTGAGGGCGATTTTTCCCTGGGTCAATGTCACTTCCGCAAGCAGGTCCTCAGGATAGTCCCTGAAGTTGAATTTCGTTCCGAGCACGCGGACATTGAGACTGGATGAGCTTACCGTAAACGGAGTCTTTTCATCATGATATACTTCGAAGAAGCCCTCACCGGACAGGTCAACGGTCCTTTCCTTTTTGCTGACATCATATGAATACGTCAGGCTGGAACCGGCATTAAGCCAGACCTTGGAACCGTCAGGGAGTTCAGCATAGGACTTCGAGCCGGCCGGAGCCTTAACCGTAACCTCTTCATTGGCAAGGAGATTCCTGTAGGTCCTGACCTGGTAAGCCTGATAGGAAACGAGTCCGAAAACGGCCAGAGCAGCGGCAGCGGCAGTCCAGAGCCAAACTCTCCTGTTGCTCCGCGCCGGCCTCTTCTCCATGACCACACGTGTCTTGAACCTGCCGAACGCCTTATCAGCATCGAAAGAGCCATTGTCCTTAGCCCATTCCTTCATACGAGAAGAAAGGGCCGCCCTGTTCTCCCGGGACTCGGAAGCCCATTCGGACAATGACGCCAACTCTTCCCGAGATATGGTGTCTGAGAGAAATTTCTCTATCAGCGTGTCAATGTTTTTGATCTTCATCTATTTTATTCCTTATACTATCAAGACAATGACAACGCATGTTGAGGGTAGTGAAAATATGAATTATTTTGAGACAATAAGCATGAAAACTGCAAGAAGGTATTTTCCCACTCCGTTTCTGAGGACTGTCAATGCATTCTTCATGTGATATTTGACGGTATTGACAGAGATACCGAGTGTCTCTGCTATCTCCTTGTATGTCAAACCATCAAATCTGCTTTTTTCGAAGACTTCACGACATTCTGCAGAAAGCGAGTCCAGTTCCTGCATAAGGCGCTTTTTCAGTTCTTCTTCAAACAGTTTCCCATAGATGTCGTCTTTGGAAATGGCCGTGAGCGAGTTCAGCACCACCGTATATTCGTCATCGGTCATGTCCTGATATTTTCTTCTGACCGAGGAGGCCAGATAGTTCAATGAGCGGTTTCGTACTGAGGCGAACAGATATGCCTTGAGCGATGTCTGGATTTCGAGATGTTCACGGATTTCCCATATATGGAAGAAAGCGTCATCGACAATGTTCTCCGCCTGGAACCGGTCCCTCACCAAGCCGACCGAAAATACACAAAGCGGTTCATACCAGGCCTGAAAAATGCGCTTGTACGCACTTTCATCCCCGGTTTTCAATCCTTTGAGTATTTCCTTCTCTGAAAAGTCAGGCATCTTCTACTGATTCTCCAATGATTCTCCAAACGGTCTTCCCTTCTACAAAACTAAACATTATTTCGGAATTTCCCAGTCTCACAAAGAGTTTTAAGAGATCCTGAGATGGGGTACGGGCGGAATGCACAATTCCAGAGATGGGTGCGCAACCTGCAAGTAACTGTGCAGCAGCCATTTAGCCATTTTCAGAGTTGTGATTTTGCCAACTCTGAAAACACCTAAAACGATGATTTTCAGCGATTTATAGGTTGCGCCTAACTACTTATCGGTAAACTTTTTTCGGGATGCACAGCTCTGAAATCCGCCCCTGAGCTCCCGGCCGAAGTATTGGCAATGAATTGTTATCAGCGGATGTTCCGCGGATGTTCCACTCTGACATCGGCTTACATCGTTCCGATTCCCATCAGCATATCCCTCAACGCCTCTGCTTCATTGGACGCATAGGGCTTTCTGGACAGGACCATACGGGCAATCTTGACGCTGTCATCGGTCTTGGTTATTTGTTGGAAGAAGGGTTTGCCGTACTCCGGCCAGACCAATTCAGCCTTATCGCCCACATTGACCAGACCCACATAGACGACGACCACCCAACCGTGGTCGGTATCGTACTTCTTGCAGGCGTTGACCTTCATCTTCATTTCACGACCCTTCACGGTAACGGTACCTTTCTCGAAGTCCATATCGCACTTGGTGATTTCGACCGAGGGGATGCACATTTGCTGTGACAGGATGGCGTGGTCCTCATAAGAGACATATCGAGGCGTGGCGATGATTTCAATGGCCTCGACATACATTCTGCCGCTGTAGTTCAGTGGGTTGGTGCTTTGGGCAGCTGCGATGATAACGCTGGCCAGTGCAAGGATGATGGTAATAATGCTCTTTTTCATTGCATGACATTTTTGATAATTGGTTTACTGTTTATTAAGTACATAGAGGTTAAGGGACTTGTCATCCAGAAACCTGCGATGCTTCTTTTCTTCGGGCTCTACCACAAGGGAGAATCCACACTTGCGTGCGACACCCAATGATGGCAGGTTTTCGGGCAAAATCTCAAGAGTGACAAACTTAATCGTCTCGTTCTGAAATAGGTGATTACAGACAACTTTTACAGCTTCAGTCATATAACCCTGTCTGCGATAATCTTTTGAGATGGCATATCCCAACTCTCGGCCATCTTGCATTCCGGTTACTGCAGGAAGCTTTATTTGGACATCGCCGATAACGTCATCAGAACCCTTCTTGAATAGGCCATACAGAAGTATATCATCGCCTTCATTACCCCAATTAATATACTCAATTGCTTCATCAAGATTATGGCGGCGGAAATCATCTGACCACCAGGCGGTTTCCCTGTCTCCAATAGTATTAAGCAACGCTTTCGCATCGTTCTCTTCCAACGCTCTGAGGACAAGGCGCTCAGTAACAAGTGTTTCAATGGAGTTATTGTGTTGGGTATTATTCATTATTCTTCTTTTTCTTTATTACAATCCTTCTTGTCAGTGTTACCCTCGGTTTAATTTCCTTGCGGCAATCTGGGCAGAGGGTGAGCCGGTAACCTTCCAAGTTGGTGATTATGCCTTCTGTGGCACCGCAGCGTTCGCAGGTATGCCAGGAGGCCTCGATGGCCGATGCGATTTTCTCAATCATCTGCCACCATCCTTTTCCGCATTCCCAGGGCATATCTGAGACTTTCCGGTTCATCTCAGCTTGGTCTTGTTTTTATAGGGCCAAAGGGCCTCGACCGCCATCATGGTGCTCCCGATGAAGTGACCCTTCGGTGCAAGGGTCGGTTCTCCTGTCTGCTCCTGATAGACCGGGATGCCATAGGTATCCTTGAACTGTTTTTCGAAGTCACCAGTTTGCTTACGGCGCAGCAGTTCCTCAAAGAGCTGAATGCGGCAGGGCCAGTAGATGGCGTTCAGCAGGACCAAGTCGGACATTGATTCAGGGTCGAAGTCGAAGAGCCACTCGCGCATCTTGTCGGATTCAAAGAAGATGGTCCCGTCCGTGGCTCCGCGACTAAAGAGTCGGAGAGTCGCCTCGTCCAGCGGATGCCAGCCCTCTTTGATAGTGAGAGAGAAGCGGTCAAGTTCGGCGGAGGTGATGATGCGGAGCTTAACATTCGTCAGTTCGATTCCATCGAGGAAGGTGATTTCGAAGAGACCGAGCTCCGTTTCGATGATCATCTCGTTTTCGCGGCCGGAGAGAATTTTGCGGGCCACTTCAAGGCAGCCGGTGCCAGCCTCGAAGGGAATTTCGGCACCGTCGTGGACGGACTTGGTGAAGTGGCTGAAGGGCAGGTCCCATTCCACAGGATTGACGCGGGTGACGCCGGTCAAGAAGAGCAAGTAAGAATCGGGAAGGAAGCTGTATCCAGGACTGACCACGATGCTGGCGCTGCGCATCTTCGCGGTCAACTCATGAAGGAGGATGATCAGGCACTCGCGGCCTGGGTCGGCATCCATCCAGTCCAGTTCCTCGGTGAGGCGGGCCTGGAGAGCTTCAATGGTGACCAGAGCATAGTGGGTAGTTTTGACGCTCTCAAGAGAGCGGTTGAGTGTTTGCAGGAGTTTTTTATTCATATTTGAAAGTTACAAGTTATCAATACGAAGTCGCATTTTAAAAAGCCTCGATTTTGGGTCCGAATCGGCACTTACCGGAAAAAACTTTTCAAAATCGGCATTGTATGTCTCTCTATCGCGCTTGCAAAAACGCCAACAATTTTCCACCTTTGTAAAAACAGTTTTCTATGCCCCTGAAACTCTATCTCGACAAGCGTCAGAACAAGCACAAAGAATCCCCTATCAGGGTTGTCTGGTCTTTCAACGGAGACCGGTATCAGACCACAATGGGGTTCAGCATCCCTCCGGAGGCGTGGGATGAGAAGGAGTCACGCGTAACACCTGCCGCGTACAACCACAAGAATACACCATCCTCCACCATCAATGCCTTTATCGTTGCTATGGAGAAAGCGGCGAACCGGCTGGAGAACTACGCCCGCACCCAGAACGCCATGCTCACCAAGCCAATCGTCAACAAGGTTGTGGCCGACGTGATTGCCGGCGGCGGCGAATACCCCTACGAGCAGGAGAAGGTCTGGAGAAAGATGCTGAGTGAGCGGTATATGACCAAAGAACGCTATTTCCAGCACTTCCGTGGAGGCAAATACAAGCTCATCGGCTTCGGCCAAGATACCGAAACACTGGAGGATGTGGTAATTTACCAAGAATTGTATGGCATGCAAAAGTATTGGGTCCGCCCATATAATATTTTCTTTAGCAAAATTAAGGGCGATGATGGAAATGAGGTGGAACGATTCAAGGAGATTCCAGCCAACGAACTTTATTAGCAAACTTAAACTCAATTTTTGATATGACACCGCAGGAAGCTATCGCAAAAGCACAGACCGAATTGAATCAGCACCGCAAAGAATGGGAACATCGATTCATTCAGTATATGAGCCAGACAGTCGCTAATCGCGACAAAATCAAAGAGCGTCGCAAAAAGTTCCATAAGTGGGCTAATCTTAGCGTCTATTCTACTATTGGAAACGCAAAGGACAATAAACCTGTTTTCGACCTAAGATACCAAGGACAAAGTGTTGGGTCAATTGTTATACGAGGAAATGATGTCAGGCTTGTAATTAGTGAAAACCAACACAAGAATAGCAGCAACCCAAAATACTTCAATGGATACCCCAAAGAGCTTTCGGCAGGTGATTTCTCCTGGCATGATGAAGAAGCAAAGTTATTTCGGAAGTTTTTCCAAAATAACCCAGAAAAAAAGCATCACCCCGAACACAGATTGGAGAATCTGCTTTTGAAAGAATTAAGTAAGGCAAGCCGTACAGAAAAATCTCTTGCTGGAATTCAACCTGTCACTCTTGGTGGCGATATATTTTTTCAGCTGCCCACTCCATTAACAGCTAGCGGAAGTGATATTCAGTATTCTAATGGCCATGGTGGAATTGACATACTGGCCAGGAGAAAAAAACACCTTGTGGTATTTGAACTCAAGGATGAGTATAAAGCTACAGAGAACCCTGACAAGGTCATTTCGCAAGCTATTGCTTATGCTACTTTCATTGCCGAGCTATGCAAAACCGAAGCTGCTGATGATTTCTGGTCATTATGCGGGATTAATGATCCTTGCAATCGGAATTATATATTTGTTTCTGTTTTAATGCCCGACCCTAAGGATGGCTCTAAACCATTCACCGGAGAGGAAGCATCGATTCCGGGCTCGAATATCAAACTCAAACTACACTATATGTTCTTCGATAAGGAAACTATCGAAATTACCGATTCGTCTCTATGAGAATAACCATTCATCGAGGCAACCAAATTGGCGGCTGCATTACTGAAATAGTTTCGTCAATGGGAACCAGGATCTTCGTCGACCTGGGGCACAATCTTCCTAAAGGCGACGAGGAGTCTGAGGATGAATTCGCCTCGGAGGAGGCCATCGCGGACCTGATTGGCGATGCCAGGGCCATCTTTTACACTCACATGCACGGCGATCACGTAGAACTGTTCCAGTACGTGCCGGACGGGGTGGACCAGTACATCGGCCTGCTGGCACTTAATATCATGAAGGCCAAGTACGAACACATGTCTCATGCCGAGGCCTTGAAGGAAAACAGCGATAAGTGCTTGAGGAAACTGGAGCCGTTCAAGACTTACCGGAAAGGGCGCCCCATTGCCATCGACGACATAACGGTCACGCCTTTCCAGGTCAGTCATTCATCGGCCGATTCCTACATACTCAAAATCAAGTGCGACGGAAAGACAATACTGCACACCGGAGATTTCCGAGGGCACGGTTATATGGGAGAGGGCATCTACAAAGTCGTTGACAAATACCATATTGCCGGACATGTCGATATTCTCATCACCGAGGGTACCAACGTGGACAATAACGGCAAATCCATGCGTCCCGAGTCGGCCCTGAAGGAAGAATTCAAGGAAGTTTTCCGACAGTATAAAAATACATTCATCATCTGCTCGTCCACAGATGCAGACCGCCTGGAGTCAATTTACAGCGCGAACAAAGAGTCTGCGCAAAGGCCTTTCATCGCGGATACTTACCAGAAAGACATCATCGGCCTCATCGCCCAGCAGGCTGAAGAAGGAAGACGGCTCTACCATTTCGGACCAAACAAGATTTACGGATACAGTCCCACAAACGAAAAGATGGATTATATGATGCGCCGCTATGGCTTTGTGATGCTGATACGGCGCAGTGAGAAGTTCCAGTCTTACCTAGACAAGATTCTTCCTTTCTGCAAGCCGGAAGAAACGTGCTTGGTCTATTCCCAATACCACGGCTACATAGAGAAGCGTGAGGGAAATACGGCATTCAATCAGGAACTATTTGACTATGTGGAGCAGTTCCGCGAGAAAAGCTGTACAATAAAAGACCGTATTCACACATCCGGTCATGTCTCCAAGCAGGATTTGGTCCGGCTCTGCGAGCTGATTAATCCAGCGCTCATCATCCCCATTCACAAGGACGAAAAAGCTGATTTCGTTTCCATCCTACCTGACGAATTAAGAATGAAAGTCTGCGAATATGAGTACAGCAAGGACGGCATAGACATAGAATTCGATCCGCCGCAAGGTACCACGCGACCAACTGGTGTAGGGCGATGGGAGCAATATCCAAAGGATACAAACTCTACGGCCAAAAAGAAAACGAACAATAATCCCGGTGCATTATGATAGAGAAACTCACCGCAGGCATGAAGTCTTGGATTAAGCAAGACCATCAGGACATCTGCGAGAGCCCCGCCGAATACGACATTCCGGAAGGATGGAAAGTCGAAACTGAGTAAGCCTGCCATTTATCGTAGAGACAAGTTGCTTGACATTGGCATTATCTGTGTGCAACTTGTCGGGTGCTTGTCGGCATTCTCAAGTTCATTTGAATGAGCAGCAAGACGAATTTCATTTTGCGCAAATGTCACATAATCACGATTTTGGCCGAGAGGGACTTTATGTTTTCAAATTTTTCTATATTTGTGACTTACAGCTGTTTTGATTTTTCACTTAAAGAGTATTGATAATATGAAAAAGATATTCAACCTTCTTGTCTCTTTCGTTCTGATTGCGGGATTTTCCGCTTGTAGTAAGGACGATTCCGGCAATCAGCAACAGGAACCGGAATATCCGAGTCCTACCCCTGTCCCATCTGCGGACTACAAAGGTCTTGCGTTCATCTCTTCCGGAGAATCCACTGTCCGGCTTGCACAAGTGGGAACCCCGTATGAAATCTCATTGGAATACAGCACTGATGAGACTCATTGGAAGCCATATGCCATAGGGGAAACGATTACTTTGGCGGACAGTACATTTTTACTGTTCAGAAGCGGCGAGCATAAAAATCGCAAATTCAGTAAGGATGACGAAAATTACTATCATTTCGAGATTTCCGGCCCCATCTCTGCACAAGGGAATATTATGTCATTGTTAAACAGGGATTTCTCTACTCCGCTTACATTCTATGGATTTTTCGCATTATTTGAAGGATGTACAAGCCTGCTGTCTGCGCCGGAACTTCCGGCAACAACAATGGAAAAGGGCTGCTATTCCCAAATGTTCTCAGGATGCACAGCTCTGAAATCTGCCCCTGAACTCCCGGCCGAAGCATTGGCAACTAATTGTTATCGGTATATGTTCCGTGGATGTTCCGCTCTGAAATCTGCACCGGAACTCCCGGCAACAACAATGGAACAGGGCTGTTATTTCGGAATGTTCTCTGAATGCACAGGGTTGACATCCGCGCCTAAACTCCCGGCCAAAGTATTGGCTTGGAATTGTTATGGATGGATGTTCAAAGGATGTTCCGCTCTGACATCTGCTCCTGAGCTCCCGGCAACAGAAATGAAATCCTATTGTTATAACAGCATGTTCACAAACTGTACGGGTCTGACATCCGCACCTGAACTCCCGGCTAAAAGATTGGAGTCCAATTGCTACCAGCATATGTTTGAGGGATGTACAAGTCTTTCATCGGCTCCGGAACTTCCGGCTACATACCTGGTAACAGAATGCTACCATAGCATGTTCAACGGATGCACAAGTCTTACATCAGCGCCTACACTTCCTGCGACGACCTTGGATTGGGGTTGTTATAGCGAAATGTTCCAAGGATGTACAAGTCTGACATCCGCACCTGAGCTTCCGGCTAAAGAGCTTATTCGCAATTGTTATCAGCTTATGTTTAAAGATTGCAGCAAGCTCCGATATGTCAAAGCATTGTTCACAACCGGCCCATCAGAAGAAACCACAAAAGACTGGCTCAGCGGTGTGGCGGCTTCCGGAACATTCGTCAAGAGCAAAAATGCCACTTGGAACGTGATTGGCGTACACGGAATTCCTAAAGGATGGAAAATTGAAACTCGGTAGCCTGTCATTTATCGTGACTCATGTCGTTTTGTTTTTTTTCACTTAAAGAGTATTGATAAATATGAAAAAGATATTCAATCTTATTGCCTCATTCGTTCTGCTTGCGGGATTTTCTGCTTGCAATAAGGATGGTTCCGACAAACCGGGTCTTCCTCCTGCCCCTGTCCCGACAGTAAACTACAAAGGCCTTACGTTCATTTCTTCCGGAAATTCCACAGTCTGTCTTGCAAAAGTGGGGGCTCCGGATGAAATCACATTGGAATACAGCACCGATGAGTCCCAGTGGAATCCATATACCCTAGGGGAAAAGATTTCATTGGCGGACGGCACATTTTTACTGTTCAGAGCCGGCGAGCAGAAAAATCTCACATTCAGCAAGGGTTCCGATAGTTACTATCATTTCGAGATTTCCGGTCCCGTCACTGCTCAAGGAAATATCATGTCATTGTTAGACAGGGATTTCTCCACCCCGCTTTCAACGAATGCATTTTTCGCTTTATTTGAAGGATGCACAAGCCTGCTGTCTGCGCCTGAACTTCCGGCAACAACAATGGCACAGGGCTGCTATTTCCGAATGTTCGCGGAATGCACAGGGTTGAAATCCGCACCTGAACTCCCGGCCGAAGCATTGGCATACAATTGTTATGGGAGGATGTTCAAAGGATGTTCCGCTCTGACATATGTTCCTGACCTCCCGGCAACAAAAATGGAAGCCTATTGCTATAACAGTATGTTCGCGAACTGTACGAGTCTGAAATTTGCACCCGAACTCCCTGCTAAAAGATTGGAGTCCAATTGCTACCAGCATATGTTTGAGGGATGTACAAGTCTTACATCGGCTCCGGAACTTCCGGCAACAGAGCTTGTGAGCAATTGTTATGAGTTTATGTATAAAGATTGCCACAATCTCCGATATGTCATAGGGCTGTTCACAACCGAGCCGTCAAAAAAAACGACCGAAGACTGGCTCAGCGGCGTGGCGGCTTCCGGCACATTCATCAAGAGCGAAAAAGCGACTTGGGACGTGACAGGCGTACACGGCATTCCGGAAGGATGGAAAATTGAGACTTGGTAGGCAGTTCACCTGCAATCACCCAATGACCTTGAGGATGTTACCTAAACAACTCCGAGTGAGGTCCAAGTCGTAGCAATTTGATGATATTCGTATTCTCATCAAACCAAATCAGAAGAGTGTCACTCTCAATATGGCACTCCATACAATCTTTATAATCACCTAAGAGTTTATGAGGTTTGTATTCCTGTGGAATCGCGACATCATTTTGCAAGTAACCGAGAACCACCTTTAGTTTTTCAATCCTCTTCGGCTGGTTCTGGTACTTCTTAAGGTCTTTCTTAAATTGACTGGTGATTTTCAGTTCCTTCATACCCACTACAATGACTCAATAAACTCCTCAAGATTATCCAGATTGATTGTTTCCAGATTCTTATCCTCTCTCGCTTCTTTCACTGCGGCCATTGTTACGGCATTAGGGGTGCGATAGACAGCATCCATAAGAACGCTCTCCACAAAATTATTCAGGCTACGGTTCTGCTTGCGTGCCTCCACCTTCAATCTCTTCAGCAATTCTGTGCTGAGTCTGAAGGCAGTCTGAGTTCTACTGATAGTCGTTTCCATCTTCTTCATATACTTTGTATCACAAATATATAACACTTATATAACATTTGCAAGAAAAGTTCTAAACTTCACATCAGTGTCCGGTAAAGAACCTTAAAAGTTCTTTGAAAAAAGATCCTGAGGCACTTCCGAAAACGCAGTCCGGACGACATTGTTTTTATGAAAGGAAACCGGTCCGTTCCGGTATAATAATATAGAGCATCAAGAGGTCTCATGTGGAGACGCCAACCGAGCAAGCCAGATGCCACGGTGGAAAAACGATGCGGAATGTTCCATTCAAAAAAAAATTATGGCAAATGATTGACAGCATTGTACTTAACATCCCCCATTCTTCATCGGAGTTTCCAGGCACGGCAAAAGACGGATGGGAAAACGGAATCGATGAGCATATCCAGCGCTGGACAGACTGGGGAACGGACCGCTTGTTCGGGATGGCCTCATCCATGGATCCCCGCATTCATCCGGTCACCTTCCCCTGGTCAAGATTCTTCTGCGATGTGGAGCGTCTGGAAAACGATCCGCTGGAAAAAATCGGCCAGGGCATTGTCTATTCATCTTTCGAAGGAATCGGGCGGAACATTACCGGAACAGAAATCATCTACAGGTCATATTACCTTGGGCACAAGGCTGCCGTCATCAAGGAGCTGACGCCGTCTTCGATACTGATAGACTGCCACTCGTTTCCTTCCGACCTGTCAGACGTGGAAGTCTGCATCGGCTTCAACGATGACTGGAGCATGCCGGATAAAGACCTGTTGTCACAAATAGAATCAATGTTCAGGTCGCGAGGATATAAAACGGCATTCAACAAGCCTTACTCCAACTCGTATGCACCAAAGACACGTTTCGACTACACGTCATTGATGATAGAACTGAACAAATCCACCTACATGGATGCCGACGGAAGCATGAACAACGAGAAGTCAGAGAAGATTATGGCCGCTATCCGGGAAATGTACGAAATGATTCTCCGGCCCTGCACATCCGAACTTTTCTTCAGGAACGCAGGCTTCCTGTATGAGAAGCGCAATGAAATCTGGGCAAGCCCAAGGATGGCTTCCGCATTGACTGGAACCGCGTATTTCAACGGCAAACGGGCAACTGTCGGAGGATTCCTGAAGGCTGTCGAAAGCCATCCGGACCTGTTCCGCTGCAAGGATTCAATAATCGTCAGCTTTGGCGGCAGCATTTTTAGCGGCGCAACCTTCAACACGGCCGTAAACATGAAAGACGGACATACAAGTTCCTTCAAGGGCGGCAGCTTCGGCAGAAAACTGAGGGCCTACATTGAAGGACATGCCCAATATCCTGTAAGGGAAGACGCATTCCCTTTGTCAAAGGTGATAGAGATGCTGAAAGACGGAGGCACTTGCCAATGACAACTATTCAGAATCATTCGGAACCTCTTCACGGAATCTTTTCACGAACAAGGAACGGCCTTCGAGTTCTATGCCAGGCTCTCTGTGCATCCTGAAGCCCTTCGGCGCGAGGATGCTGCATTTCAATCCCGCATCCTGTGCCGCCTGGATCCCCGCTTCATCGACGCCTGTCTGACCGCCCGAACGGATCATGGAGAACTTGACACCCGAGTCCGCCAGGTCGAGCAATACAAGTTTCAGAAGCTCCCTTATTTCGGAGGTCCGGATGCAGTACTTGTCAAGGGTGATCTGACTGTTGCCGGCAATGTTGAGTTTCAGCTCGTCCGTCTTGAAGTTCGGATGCTTTCTTATCCGTTTGGTTATCACTTCTGCAAGGCTGGACAGACACCTTTCCGACAGGGACGTCGGAATCGTAAAACCGACATATTTGTCTCCCGCAGCCTTCCTGGTGGTAATCTCTCCCGGAGAGTCCATGTCCACGGCCAATGCCAAAGTAATGTCAGACCATTCCGCATTGGCCCAGGTACGGTGGCCATAATTGCGCTTGGAGTCTTCCATGAAGACCGGCTCAATATCTGTTTTCTTACTTGTAATACCGAATACTTGGCAGTTCCTTTCACCGGGCGATTGAATTTTTCTTCAATATCCTTCCGGGCACAATATCTGGCAGGGTCGCAAATACGGCACTTTCATTTTATTCTGCATTCAGATTGAGTGTTCAAACTTGTCCAGAATCATCTGAAGGTCCGGGGAGAGAATATCATACGCCTTGCGGGAGATGTCTTCTGGAATCTGTCCTGCAGCTCCGGCGATTAAATTGGTGTGTATCCTGCCGTATTCAATGCTCAGCTATGTGACCACATTGCCAAGCACAAAGGTCGTCCGACCGGAAGGTACGGAGCGTAACGACGAACAAATTCATCGAGCGTAGTCATCTTGATGACTTCAGACTGCAACCGCTCGACAACAACTCGCGTCTGGCCCTGCTGCAGATACTTGAATACTGCTATCAGAGGAAATCAGCGATCATGACGTCATAGTTTCCTGTTTCAAAATGGTATAAATACCTCAATGAGCCCACATTGGCTGATGCCATTATGGATCGTCTCACCGCTAACGCAATTCGGATTGAACTCAAAGTAGACTCAATGAGAAGGAAAAATCAGAAAAAATAATAACTTTGTCGAACCGAAAGCGACCATATCTGAAGTGGCACATTTGAAAACGCTCCAGTTTGAAGAAGTGTAGTATTTTAAACAACCGGATAATATGGAATCCAGGCAATATATATTCAACAACTCCACACTTACTGTCAAGTTTGGCGACATTCTCGACACTAAGGCAGAGGTAATTGTTAGTTCAATGGGCGGCGGCGTTTCGAGAGCTATTCTTAGGGCAGGAGGAGACATTATTATCAAGGATGCACAGAAGATGTGTCCTGTGCCTCTTGGTGATGTGGTTGTAACTACAGCAGGTAAGATGGAAAAACAAAAGTATGTATACCATTGCATCACAATAGACAAAAAACGAAGGATGCAAATCTTGGCGCGACAAGTAACAGAAGAGGACGTCTTGAACTATCTTCTTCAGCATGCTGTGGACAAATGTTTCCAACTGATGCAGGCAATGGACCTCACTTCCATAGCTTTTCCTGCTATAGGAGCAGGTGCTGCACGTATTCCTATAAAAAAGGTGATTGAGCAAATGTCTATTGCCATAGCACATAATATGGCATGTACAAACAAGACACTAAATGTAGAGTTATATCTATACGACTTATACAATCTATATTCCGAAGCAGATTACATAACGCTATTCGAAAGCCTTGCGGCAAAGGCTGCATTGGTGGAATACCAGAAGAGAGTGGATACCGAAGATATGGTACCTGATGTTATAAAAATAAACAAAGACATTGTTCTTCCTACTCGTAACACCATGAATCATCAGGTTTTTATCAGTTACTCAAAAAAAGATCAAAAAGTGGCTGACTATCTTTGCAATTTTTTGAAAGAGAATAGCATAGAGTATTGGATTGACGAAGAGGGTATATATAGCAGTATTAATTATAAAGAGATTATTGTTGACGCAATAGATGTTTCAAAAGCTGTTATATTCATCAGCTCAATAAACTCCAACTCATCCATTAACGTTATCCGCGAGATTGGCTATGCAGTGAACATGAACAAGCCTATACTTCCGCTCATACTTGATGATGCGCAATATGCCAAAAGTATTCGTCTCGACATATCCGACATAGACCAAATTGACTTTAAGAATCCCACGAAGTCAAGCAAAAAACTCATCACAAGCTTGATGTACGTGGTGAATAAGTAGGAATTATCGTTTCATGTTCTTTCGTGTTTTTGATAAGATTCGTATGGATTAAAGCTACGTTTGCCAAAAGAACCATCGGCAAAACCTCCATCATAATCCAAGTGCATTCCAGAACTCTTCCGGAAGTGTGACATTGTCAAGTGCCGATGCTTCTTTAAAAAGTGGAGCTATTTCACTATCGCGCCACCCGGCAATACCGCAGCCGATGCGCGTTACAAGGAATGTCAATTCCGGGTGCGCTTTTGCACAGGCCGTAAAATCGTCAACATGCTTGCGGATAATATCAATGCTTCCGTCCATTGTCGGAATTGCATAGCATTGACCGGTCATGCCGACACCGACGCCCCATTCTGCGCCGAACTTTTTATAGGCGATGCGTGCTGCTCCACCACCGTGCATGCCTTCCTTATTGCTGCCGAACACAAAGATCTCACCCTCTCTAAGAGAAGTGATATACTGCGGCGTGATTCTGTCGTTTTCTGTCATGGAGATATATCATTTACTATTTTCCATTATCTTAGGGAACGATATACATGTTGGTAATAGAGCCACCACCATTCCCACATAAAAATACAAAAATCTCAGAAAAGTTTGATCTTCTCTGAAATTTTCTTTTTAGCGATAGTCTGCAGTCGATAACTATCACAACTCAAGAGAAAGTTCAAGAAAGACATTGAAGACTTGCTCGGTCCGATTTGCGAAGAATACGAGCGCGTATGCAATAATGGGTTCAAAATGCGTTCTCACTGTTGTGACATATCCTTTCCTCTCTACCCAAAAATCAGGGAAAGAGAGGGACATACGTCCTAAAAGAACTGGGTCGCAGTGGTCAAGGAATCGTATATCTCGTCGTTCGCACTGTTCAGGACCCGCCCCACCAACTGAACAATTCCTACATTAGATATTGATACTATGGAAGAATATCGCCGTTTATCATTGTAGGACTCAGAAGGAAGTCTGCCGAGGACATGGGTAAGCCGAAGAGAGGATCGCATCGCAGATTTTACATACGGTCTTGTCCAGGTCGAAGTCCAGACAGACCGGATTCCTGTACCATTCCACCGGACAGGCCATAACCGACCACTACATAAATTCAGTTTAGGAACCGCTATAAGGCAGCTTAAAGAATACGGATTCGTCGTAGTCATCGACGGACTTTACCATCAGTCTGGACAGCGTTTCGATAGCGCGGGTCTTACGCACGCTCACGCGCCCACGGGAAATGCCCAATTCCTCCGCAACCCTATCGACGAAGGAACTGGGATCGTCAATAAAATATGCACCGGAATGTCTAGAAAATTTCACAATTAAAATATATGAAAAATCACAATACCTTGTCCTCATAGTCCAGACACTCTTTTATGAACCACATGCACGCCTCAAAAAGGTCATGGAACTCGGGACCGAGACGGTTACACCCGTGCAGAGACTGCAGAGTATCTTGAGACCACAACCAAAAACATCTATACCAGACTTTGCCGGACAAAGCAGAAGATCTCGAAATTACTTGCTGCATAAATACGCAAAGGCCGCTGCGTCAAAATCAGGAATAAATGAAGTCAGAAGTGGAACAACCTGCAACTGAACAAACGGCAGAAAGAACTGACGCTTAATGTTTTAGCACGAAAAGCTAAAGCCAGGTTGCATGAAAAAATGAGCAACCTGGCTTTTAGAAATCTTCACAATTCATTGATAATCAACAGTATCAACAGAAAGCCGACTAGCAGGTTGTTCGAAAATACGTAAGTGCGGAGACGCTTACGAGAATCTGACCTGAATATGTGTAACCGGCAACAATGGCTTCGTTGAGTCAGCATGGATGTTTAGTTTTTTGCGGTGCGATGTGTACTGGATGACAGGGCCTCCTTTCTTGTATGAGTTAGCATCGATAGATAAAGCCACTTCTCTCTGGCGATTGCTAAAAGAGGTGGCTGATGGATGATTTGGGAAGGATAGGTTCATGTGTTTTCGAACAACCTGCATGTCGGGATTTCGCACATATTGCTGAATGTCAATGAGATAGAATAAATATCCAAATGCAGGTTATGTGAAAAAGCGAGTAACCTGGCTTTTACTGTATTAGCTAACCAGCTATGAATCAACACTTTCGCCGGCTGCGTGAATTTCAGGTTGTTCGGTTTTTCCAAATAACAATAGTCCGGTCAAGACGTAATCGCGGAGACGCTTACGCAAACTTGTATGGGAGCTAAATGCTATCGGGCGATGCGGCGCGCCGAACAGCGGCATAGCCCGCGGCGAATTGCG
>ENA-OPVT01000855-OPVT01000855.1-human-gut-metagenome-genome-assembly--contig:-NODE-855-length-21162-cov-3.339319_pt1 | contig 21162 bp, 21 predicted proteins | sample MGYA00241499_ERZ501990 | MGnify/ENA primary metagenome ERZ501990 (study PRJEB25962, sample SAMEA2042104) | human gut metagenome | biome: human gut; feature: human-associated habitat; material: faeces...
TGACCTACTTGGTCAGAAGAATGACTGATGGAGGTGTACCGTGAAAGGCTTCTATGAGAAATTGCTGGACGGTAGGATCGTTGATCGACCGCCATGCAGTCGCTGCCTCCATCGCAACAAAATGACCGTGGAGGAACCTTGCTACAGCTGTATAGACCTCATGGATTTGAGCCTCCATCGACCAAACGTGGAAACGGAGTTCGCGAGCTTCACCCCTGCAACGGAGGTGAACCATGAAGAATGACGAATTGACTGTACGCACTCCATTGGGGGAGCTGGTAGTCGGGATCAAAGCGGATCCCGACTACCCTGGCATTTCTGTTGCTTTTTGTGGCAACGGTATGAACGATTGCTTCAATGAAGGATCGATCCGTCTTGCATGGATCGAATACTCTCCGGAGAAGCGTCGCCTTCAGGCCATCGTTTATGGTGACGGGAATGCAGATGACTACACACAGCTCATCGAGTTCAAGAACATTTCAGATCAGGACAAATAAGATACGGAGGTAAATGATGGGTACAGCAAAGCTGATGACGCCATTATTCTATGATGGCAACTATAATGTGGAAAAGAAGAGGATGAGAGCCGTTCTGGAGCGTGAGGTTTCTAACGGCGCCGTGTCGTACCGCCTTTGGCGTAGCGATGGCAAGCCGGATCTTGAGTATCCGAGAGCCGCAAACGATGCGTACATTCTCCATGTGGAGGTCAATGACCATCTGGTTCCCCTCCGGATGACGGACTATGCCTTGGTGAATCATTGTGGATTACTTCCCGCAACGATTGCCTTGTATGGTTCCGAAGAAGGCAGAGAGGAGCATTTCAAACACCTGAGGGATTCCGGTGCCGCAGGCACGGGAGCTTTCTCGGAAGCGATGGCACGCGAGATGAAAAAGATCATAGAGCTTGGTAGTGATTCTGCTCGCCAGACGGACTACATTAAAAGTGTTTTAGATCAGCATGTCGCCGCATTCCTTGATTCGAAAGAAAGCGACGGCAAGAGTTTCCCCGACTTCGTTGGAGCACTCATTCTGGAGGAGATCCCGTCCTGCCTTGCGCTGAGAACTAAGTATCGTGCGTATAAGCAGGAGGAAGCGCTCAAGCGGCAAGCCGAGCAGGAAGAACAAGATCGCGCTTTCTGTGAAGAACGGAACCGCAAGGCCGAGCAGATGATTGACTTGGCCATTCGCACTATTCGTGGCGGCGGTACGCTCAAAAATGAACCTATCAGCCTTTACAAAAGCCGCTATGATTCCAGCACTTATTCCATTGTCAATCACCTCATGCGCCGATATCAAGTCGATGTGCCACTTCGCACGCAGGGCTGGATCAATGATAAGCTCATCAGCGTCACAATCGAAAATGGCAAGTGTGAGCATCTTAGATATATGCGTTCCAAAGGTGCGCAGTGCTCTCAAAAAATCTTTGATTGTATGCACGAGCTGATTCTAAAGGCCTGCTCGGAAACGGAGGAATGAGAGATAGAATACCATTGGTACGAGGATTATTGGGCGATGCCGCGCAATCTGCCGAGAGGTCATGAATTCCTCATTGGCTATTACCAGACGCGGCGCGCAATTCATCATCATGTGGCATTCATCCACACGGATCAGTCCTGCTTCCTCTCAACACATATCTTTGATTAGGGATATCGTATTTTTCTGCACTTCAAAAGTGGTACTGTAACAGAAGTTGGGCGCGGTGAAAACCCTGCGTTACCGGTGAGGATTATCCGCGAGAATATGAATTTGGAAGCACCACTCTTAGCTGAATTGCTCGGGAAACTGACCGAATGATTAGCGGAAGTATTTAGCCAACAAGGGTATTTTCCTTGTTTTGAAAGAGAAGCAAATTAACGAAATTGTCTTTATCTATTTCTACAAATTTAACACAAAGCAAAGGAAGTGGAGTACCTGGGGTGCTCCACTTCTTTTGTTGTTCAGAAGGAGCCTTGTCCGTATTATTGGACAAGGCTCCTGTTATGATGCGTACTGTAACAAAGGAACGTACTTTATAGGGGGAGAAAACATATGGATCTATTCGATTTTAACCACGATGGCGAAGTGAGCGACCTCGAGCGCATCATGGGACTTGCTGCAGTTCTCTCTGAAACCAATCCGGATGTAGAGATCTCTGTGACTGTGGACGAAGACGAGAACTATGAAAGCATGACTCACGATGAGCTGGAAGATCGTCTGGATGAACTTCGCACCCAGCGAGACACTTTGGAGTGCGAGGAACCAGATGATCTTGATAGTGAGGCATACGAAGAGTGGGAAGAACAATGCGAACAACTCGACGAGGAAATTGAGGAAATTGAAGACCTATTAGAAGGTTGAGGTGGTCATAGTGGCTGGTAGATATCGAAGGAATGGTGAGGCTGAAACACTTGGCTGTTTGGTTCACTTACTGCTGCTACTCGTTGCCATGCCTTTTGTTGGTCTCTATCTTCTGATAAACCCCTATTCAATGTCAAAGGGTCTGGGACTTCTTCTGACTGTTTTTGCGGTTGCCATTTGGATCATTGTTTTTACGATGAAATGAAACCTATTCCAACAAATTTGAAAAATACCGGAGGAAATAGAAATGAGAGCTTTGCTTAGAGATGCGCAGGATCAGACCCGCATCGCCCTTGAAGTGGAGGAAGTCGTGTACGACCCGAAGGACAACAAGCTTTTCCTTTACACCACCAGCGAGACCTGTTATGCGGTTTCAAAGGTTGTGAGAGCCAATGCAGATTCGATTATTGAAGAGCTTGTCATGAAAGGTTACAGCGACCTCACGCAGTTTGAGTCGGAACAGGACGAATAACTGGAAGGAGGTCTCTTCCCATGATCGTAATAACCTGTTTAGACCAGAAGAATGGCATGATGTTCAACCATCGCAGGCAGAGCCAAGACAGCGTTCTCCGAGAGCATGTTGCTAAGTTGGTTGCCAATGTCCCTCTCTGGATGAATCACTACTCCGCAAGCCAGTTTGATACCGAGAGCATTCCGAACCTAAACATAGACGACGCCTTCCTTCAGGAAGCTGCTCAAGGTGAATACTGCTTCGTGGAAGATGCTCCGCTTGCATCATTTGAGAAGTGGATCGAGAGAATCGTCATTTTTAGATGGAATCGCACCTATCCCGCTGATCGGTATTTCGATTTGCAGCTGGGATCTGGCCAATGGCATTTGGTTGGCACGTCTGAGTTTGCGGGGCATTCTCACGACCTGATCACAATGGAGGTTTATGAAAGATGAGAAGACGAACGATCTCCGTCTTCCTATCGCTCATGCTCTGCCTATCGTTGTTGTCTGCCTGCGGAACCACGACAGATGTGCCGATAAACGGTTCGAACCGTGATATCGCATTTGAGGAAACGCAGCAAGAAGAGTCGGCCGAGGGCTCGGATTCTACCACAAGTGAGAATGGAGAATCCGCCTCAGATCCGGAGTCAGGAAAGGATGACTCGGTATCTGACAAAGCGCAGCCGTCTCAGCCAGAGCAGAACGCAAATGAAAATAGTCTGAGTGCTGAAGCACCCGCCTTCTCGCTCAGCTCAATCGCTGAATACACGGATAAGCCCTATGTTGCGGTAAATGGAAATGTGCCGTATTTCACCGAGAGTGAGTTGACGGATCAATCCTATGAGTACTACAGCGATCTCGACGCACTTGGACGTTGCGGCACCGCATGCGCAAGTATTGGACAAGATCTGATGCCAACAGAGTCGCGAGGTTCCATCGGCATGGTAAAGCCCTCTGGATGGCATACTGTGCGCTATGATGATCTGGTCGATGGGAAGTATCTCTACAACCGTTGCCACCTCATTGGCTTCCAGCTGACTGGCGAAAACGCCAATACAAAGAACCTGATTACCGGCACCAGATACCTGAACATTGATGGCATGCTGCCATTCGAGAATATGGTAGCGGACTATGTGAAGGAAACCGGCAACCATGTCATGTACCGTGTAACGCCTATTTTTGAGGGAGATAATCTTCTGGCTAACGGCGTTCTGATGGAAGGCTACTCCGTCGAAGACAATGGCGCCGGAATCTGTTATTGCGTCTTTGCATATAACGTTCAACCCGGTGTGGAAATCGACTATGCCACAGGCGATAGCAAGCGCGCAGATAGCTCAAATACAGCGCAGACGCCGTCCACGGTTGCGCCTGTCCCTGCGCAGGAACCGGATGATTCAGCATCTTCCGATAATACGAACACTGGAAACGATACGGCTCAGGCAGACTACATTCTCAACACGAACACCAAGAAGTTCCACTATCCTACCTGCTCGAGTGTGAAGGATATGAAAGACAAGAATAAACAGGAGTTCTTCGGCACCCGTGATGAGGCCATTTCAAATGGGTATTCTCCCTGTGGCCGTTGCAAGCCTTGACTGGTCGGCCAAATAGGAAATCTTATTTCTTGTTAAGTGTGGTGAAACGATTGTGGATCACTTGAGGGACTATTCGATTGATTACATCAGAACACGCTGTTTGGATGTAATCAACAATCAATACAAAGCCGTGAGCTAGCATGCCAGGGAGAGAGAATGGCCTGTCAGTGTCCTTGTTCTGAGCAGAAACACTGCTGCGTTTTCTCCGATACTGCGATAATGATTGCTCAAGAAACTGGCTGTGAGGATGATTGGCAGGAATAATTCAACGAGTTCTCGGAATGTGACAGAATCGGCAGACTGTGATATGATGAGGTTGTTGCTTCAAGCAGCTAGACCAATTTGATAAGCGAGGTAACCTAAATTGAATTTGAAAGAAGTAAGCGAACTGCGCCGCCGTTTTCGTATGGATCGGAATGCTATCAGCCGTATCTATGGCTGTTTTGTCAATAGCAGCCGTGAAATCGTTTCATACATCGATGAATCCATGGGGATTCTCCCGCAGGACGAAGCAGAGAAGTACCTGAATCTGCTGAAGAAGGCTCTTTCCGGAAAACTTGGGAAGAACCTGATCGATATTATCTTCTCTACTGAACAGGTAGCTGACAGTGATGAGCATCACCTTCTCATGGCACTGCGCGATTCGCAACTGAAAGACGGTGACATCCGTGAGGAGTTCTATCAGAAAATCATCAACTCTCTTGACCTTGGGGATAGCAACTACCTCATCCTCCTGGCACATGACTCATACGATGTCCCCCGTAAGAACAAAAACGACGAGATGGACGCAGATGCATCCGATGCCGTATTCTCCTATGTCGTTTGCTGTGTCTGTCCTGTGAAGGAGCGCAAAGCGGAGTTGGGCTTCTTCCCTGGAGATAATGAGTTCCACAGTTGTGCCGGCCAGATCGTTGCTGCACCGGAACTGGGATTCGTGTTCCCAGCCTTTGACGATCGTGCGGCCAATATCTACAATGCCTTGTTCTATTCCAGAAAGGCAGATGAGATCCACCAGGAAGTTATCGACAGCGTATTTCATACCACAGCCCCCATGTCTGCCGCTGAGCAAAAGGAAGCATTCCAGAATGCACTCAGCGAAGCTTTGGGTGATGCCTGCAATATGGAACTGGTCCAGTCTATCCATGACAGACTCCGCGACCAGATTGAACAGCATAAGGAGATCCATGACCCCGAACCGCTGGAACTCTCCGTCAGTGATGCGGCAGCAATCCTGCGCGATAACGGTGTGGAAGAGGAGAAGATCCTTGCGTTCCGTGATAATTGCTTTGCCCAGTTTGGTGATGGAGCAACGCTGAACCCAGCCAATCTGATTGATAGCAGCCGCTTTGAAGTTAAGACTGCCGATGCGACAATTTCGCTCGATCCGGAGCACAGCTACTTGGTTGAGACAAGGATCATTGATGGCCGGAAGTACTTGCTCATTCCCGCAGACGAGGATATTGAAGTCAATGGGTTTGGGGTTCGTGTCAAAGGCGAGTAAACGAAGACAGACTACGGAGGAATAAAGATGGAGTATAACAAACTGATCGCAGAGATGTCCCTTTCGGATGAGGTGGAGGGCTTCTATGTTTTGAAAGCTGCATATCCCAAGACAACCGCAACCGGCAAGCCGTTTTTGAGCGCCTCTCTGTCGGATCGATCCGGCTCCATCGAAATAAAAGTATGGGACTATTCTGGCCCCATCTCCTCTGCAGATGAAGGCAATGTTGTGAAGATCCGTGGCACTGTCTCCGAGTTCAGAGGCACCCCGCAGGTTACTGTCGATCGGATCCGTTTGGCTGACGACAATGATACTTACGACCTGTCCGCCTTGGTCCCGGTGGCTCCCATTGATGTGGACACTACGATGGCAGAAGTGGAGAGACTGATCAGTTCGATTACGGATGCTGATTACAGGAAGATTTGCAGCACGATGATGGCCCGCCATAAGGAGTCCCTGAAGACGATCCCAGCCGCTAAAAGCGTCCACCACGGCTTTATCTCCGGACTTCTGATGCACACTGCGACCATGATGAAAACGGCTGATTTCCTGGCCGGCCTTTACGGGGATATCATCGATCGCAGCCTGCTGCTTGCAGGCACGTTCCTGCATGACTTTGCCAAAGAGAAGGAGTTTACCTTTTCTCAGCTCGGTCTGGTCACGGAATACTCGGTGAAGGGACAACTCCTTGGGCACCTTGTGATGGGCGCACAGGAAGTTTCCAACGTAGCTGCAGAACTTGGTATCCCTGAGGACAAGTCCGTTTTGCTGCAGCACATGATTCTTTCCCATCACGGAGAGCCAGAATTCGGCGCTGCAGTGAAGCCCATCTGTGCGGAGAGCGAGCTGCTCTCCCAGATCGATATGCTTGACAGCCGGATGGAAATCTACCGCGAGACCTTGGCCGGTCTCCAGGTGGGAGAGGTGAGCAGTCGCATCTTCGCGCTGGACAAAAGAGTGTTCAAGCCTCATGAACTGAATGGGTGACGGATATGGCTATTGGAGAGAAATATGCTCCACTTGGAAATTGGCTGAAGGAACACGGTGGAGACTTTGTTAAGCTTACTTTCGATGAGTTGAACCAGATCATCCCAATCCCTAACCACGCATATAAGAACAGACCATCCTGGGCAAATCTCTCAAACCCTGCATCCTTTTGCTCCAGCTGGATCAGTGCGGGATATGTCGTGGATTCCATTAGTTTAGAGGAACAATGGGTCGTATTCAGGAAAGGCGAAGTACAGGGCCACACGCACCATAGTAAACCGCCCTATCGTGTTGTGGATCAGAAAAAACTTGCTGAAGCCATTCAAGCCGGATACGAGTGCTATGACAGTATGAAGGATGATCCACATCACCGGTATCTCTCTTGGGAGTACTGCCATGAAGCGTTTCGGCTGAATAGGCGCCCGCAGATTGACGCCACGATCGACTATCTCTGCCTGCACTTGGCTTGGTATTTGGCCAGTTGGGGTATGCTTCGAAACTCTTTCCTCATGCAGAAGGATTACAAGATCCATGCGGATGTTGTCCGTTTGATTTATCAGCCGGAGTGGGATGATCTCTGGGACCTTTCTCCCGAGAAACTCTCGCAGGAGTATTATGCTGACCGCATCATGAAACTTAGCGAGAGCATTACAGAAGCTTATGTGGCGTCCGGTGCCGGCATCCCAACGGATACCTTGCTTACCAAGATCTTGCTGGGTACTGTGGGCTGCGTACCCGCCTATGATCGGTATTTCAAAAAGGCTCTTGCTGATACCGGTGCAGCACCCCAAGTATTCAGTGCGAAATCCATCCGAACCCTTGGCAACCTGTATCTTGACCATGAGGATGAGTTTGAAAAGCTCCGGAAACATTGCGGCAGCCGAATTGAGTATCCGGCAGCCAAAATCCTGGACATGTGCTTTTTTGAGTATGGCTTCCAGAGAGACGCGAGCAGCCAAGAAGACAGCGATTAGATTATTCTGTGAGGAGGGATCACTTTGGAATATGCTTTGACAGCGGATCATCACCGCGTTCACGCATTCGATGCGGAGAAGGGGCAAGAGTATTACTGTCCTGTGTGCGGCAACCAGGTGATTCCTCGCCAGGGCGAAGTCAATTCGTGGCACTTCGCTCATGTGACTTCGTGTGTGGATGACTGGAAATACGATATGTCCGAATGGCACCGAGGATGGCAATCGCGTTTTCCCGAAAATGTTCGTGAGATTGTCGTGGAACACAGGGGCGAATGCCATCGTGCAGACATCTTGATGGGCGGCTATGTCATTGAGTTTCAGCATAGTCCGATTTCTGCCGGTGAATTTGAACGGCGCAATAAGTTCTACACGAGGGCCGGCTATAAGGTGATTTGGGTGTTCGATGAGTCCTACGCCTTTGGGAATGAGTATATCTCCAGCAGCCTGGATGATGAGAACAAGTTTGTGTGGAAGTGGCCGAATCGCGTGCTCGCTTCAGTTGTTCCTCAGCGATCCACAGATATAGCAGTCGTTCTGCAGCTCACCGAAGACCATGATGACGACGGTTGCGAATGGCTTGTGAAGGTGGAGTGGGCGATCGTAGACGATGACGGGTATGCCGACTATCGCCGATTCTTCATTGATGATGGTTTTGCGCCAGATCTTTTTACTGAAGACGGCCTACAAAACATTCTGTTGAGCAAGCGGAAGCGGTTTGATGCCTTCCTCCGTGATAACCAACCCTATGCGCCGAAGTGCAGCCGAATCAAGGGTAATCCACGGGACTGGTACATATGCCCGAAAACGCACGATTGGCATAACAACCAATGCCGGGAATGTCAGAACAATTTAATCAACGAGTTCCGGACAGGAACGGATTATAGGCAAGGAGGTTTGTTCTTCTACTGTGCTTATCCTCGCATTATCCATGAAGCGGATAAGTATGGAGAGGTGCATCTCCCATCCATTCGATTTTAAGGAGGACTCCGACATGAAAAAGGAATATGACACCAGCGTGAAAGAGGCCATTGAACGAGTCATGAGCGTATTCTCCGAGTACATCAAAACAACTCCATACTTCGATATTGTATGGTCTGGTAAGGTCGGGTATATCTACATCAGCATCGATAGTTGCCGTGGTACTGTCGGCGACATGGACTGCCTTGTAATTGATAGCCCCGAAGAGCTTCTGGATAAGCTGCTGTATGAAATGGCAGTGGATATCATGGAGGAAGGTGGGCACGACCTAAACCCGGTAGAAGCGTCAGCATTGGAGCGTGCTGAGGTAGCACGGCGCCTTAATGTCTATCTGGAGCAGTTGCCTGAATACCAAGACCGCATCAGTTTTGTATTCGAACGCAAGTGATCTTCAAAGATAATCTCGGTAGAATATAGCGAGGTGCATATGGCAAAGAACATCAGCGCTTTCCATATTCAACGAGCAAAGGCCTTGTTTGCTGTGACAAAGCAGTTTCTGGGATAATTCTTATAAGAAAGCTGCGGGAAGTGCACTAAAGAAGGTAATACGATATGTCACAATAATAGGTTATCCATTTGTCTGCAGTTTTGCTGGTGATGACATTATTGAGCTGGATTCTACAACAGATGAAATCAAGATGCCACCCTTTCGGATGGCATCTTTTTTATCACCTTTAATCAGCGCAAGCCGGTTTAATCTTTTAGCTCAAACTCGAAAGAGAGCGCATCACCAAGTCGATGTCTTTGTTTTCAAGTTCCTGAATGATGTGCAGATAGGTTTTTTGCGTAGTGGTCATACTCGAATGTCCAAGACGGCGGGCAACGCTCGCAATGGAAACGCCCGTAAATAACAGCAAAGAGGCGTGTGTATGTCGTAATCCGTGGACAGAGATGATAGGGATGTTACAGGCTTTGCAATGCCTGCCGAGAATGTCGTTCACCGTCGAATTGTAGACAGTGGAGTTGACAAAGATGGGCTTATCTTCGGGAAGGTGCTTTACCAATTCAGAAAATTGAATGACAGTTTGCCAGTCAATTTGAATTTTCCGCACAGACGACTTGTTCTTCGTAGGCTGGAAGCCGCCCTTTCCCTTGTAGTCCCAAGTCTTGCTTATGGACAGTGTTTGATGGGCAAAGTCGAAGTCTTTGGGGGTAAGAGCCAGTGCTTCAGAAAAGCGCATCCCCGTCTTTGCTACCAACAGGATAAAATAGTCCCAATTCACCTTATCCTTCAGGTCAAGCGAGATCAGCAGCGTGTGTAGCTCAAATTGATTGAGATACTTGATTTTCTTAGCAACCGGTGGCTTCCCCTTGATGATTGCCTTGCGAGTAGGATCTCTTTCAATCAAGCCCTCATCAACAGCATCAAGAATTGCTCCCTTGAGCTGGTGGTGAAAATCCATCGTGGTTTGGCGCTCGTGGAACTCAGCATAGTCGTTCAACAGCTGCTGATAAGCTATCCGGTTCATATCACATACTCTCAGGTTCGGGACGAGCTTAACGAGCCATTTCTGCGTCATTAGGTACTTATCCATCGTCACCTTTCTGATTGCGCCCTTCTTATACACCGTAATCCATTTTGCATAATATTCACAGAACAAGTCTGTTCGTTTGGTTTCTGTTAGCATCAGAAGTCCTCCATTTCATTAAAAATGGCTTACGCTGATGAAGGGTGATAAGGTGGTCGAGCTGGCGAAAAACGCTGACAATTCGGTCTTGCTCTGTTCTTGAAGGATAAGCTATCGTCACCTCTTGAATATCAGTGTTATGGATATGAACGACAGACTTTCCTTGTGCCTTTTTAGCAAGTTCCTTTTGCGGTTCTCCATTGGAGATAGCAAGAGCTAAAAACAATGGGTTTATAAAATCAAATGGTCTGAGGATATTAAGGTCGCCACCCAGCAAAACCCCTGATTTTTCAACGGCTGACGCTCGTGCAATGTCCTCTGCGGTTTCCCCTGATGCCGGGACTATGACTTCGTTTCCTTGACTGTAAACCGCACCATTTCGGGGAACTGCAAAAGTGTCCACTTCACTGATTGCAAACTGGTACTTGGTGTAAAGTCTGCCATACAGAATAATTGGGGTTCCGGCATCAGACAAATCGCCTTTTGAGTAGCCATTTCCCTTCGAGTAGTCAGCTATATCAATAGCCTTACGCTGTTCCCAAGAAAAAGCAAGAGAGCCAAGGAAACACCTTGGCTCTCTTGTTAAGACCGCATATTTTTTCATTTTTCGGCTTGCTTTAGCGTTGATGGCACTCATTACGGCATATCAACCTCAAATCCACCGGTAAGAATGAACTGCCGCAAAAGCTGATCCGTTTTCATATTGACCTTGGGCGGAATCAACTTGGTTTGTTCATATGCTTCAAAGAACGCTTTTGCTTTGGACTTATCGACGCTCTTTTTCAGCTCGTCAAACCTGCCAAACTCATTGATAGTCGCTTCATTCAGGTTAAACCCCATCATATTCCTGAGTTTATCCTCATCAAGACCGAAGATGGTTGCAAAACGGTGAATTTGGTCATCTTTTGCTCTAAACTGATACTCCGTGATGTAGTCACGAAGCGTTTTTCCGTCCTCGGCAATAACATCGCCTCGCTCAATGTCGTGCAGAAAGATATTTGCGTATTTCTGCTCCTCTTGCGTTAGGGCAGCAAAAGTCTTGTGAAGTTCTGCCTTTGCTTGCTCAATAGATTCCTCGGAAGAACCTTCCTGTCGAATCAATTTTAGGTACTTATCGAAACGACTGTTCATATAATCGGCATCAATAACCCCTGTGTCAATTTCAGTCAGGTATCCAACAAGATCGTATGGTATATCTATGTCTTGTGATCCGGGATCATCGGGAGAAGCAGCGGAAAGTTCTTTATAACGCTGTGCCAAAATCAAAAATGCGTTCTCATCGAACTCCATTGTAATTTCAATCGAATTACCGCTTTCCTCGTCCTTGAATGAGTAGGTGTGTTTGTCCCACCTAAATCCTTGGATTTTAGCAGCTTCAAGGTATCCGTTGAAATCTCTAAACAGCGAGGCGAACTTAGCTCTTACGGTTCCGTCCGCAGGCAGCTTTTCAAAGTCAGGGATACCAGCATTCTTGAACAAATAGGCAATATCATCAAACACAGCGTTGAGCTTTCCGAGGTTGTAAGACAGTTTTTCAACGAACAGACCTATCGGTCTATCGCCGGAATAGAGCTTAACAGCTTTGCTCACATTCTGCTCCATCGTATGCGGCTTGCGATAATATCTGATGATGCCAAAAGGCTTATCGGGTCCGAAAAGTCTGTTGGTTCTGGAAAATGCCTGAATGATGTTCTCATACTCCAGTATTTTGTCCATATACAGCGTGTTGACCCACTTAGAGTCAAAGCCGGTAAGCATCTGATCCACTACAATCAGGAGGTCGAGCTGCTTCTCAGGCTCTCTTTCGACCCGCTTATATTGCTCTTTGTGGGCAAGGCGTAGAGAAAGGTCTTTTTTGAAGCGAGCGTGTGTAGCAATCGAAAAATCCTGACCAAACATCATATTATAGTCAGTAAGGATTTCGATTAAGCCTTGCTCTTTATAGAAGGCAATCGGCTGCCCCCTGTATTCTTTGTAATCCCCATCTTCATTGCTGATATTGGGGTCAAAAAGGCAACTGATCCTTAGCTCAGGCATTGCAGCCTTCAACAGTCGATAGTAGTCTATTGCTTCGGGGATGCTGCTCGTTGCAAAGATTGCGTGGAATTTCCCGTTATGGCTCAAAGTAAGCCAGTTTTCTTGAATATCCTCAACAACCTTGCTTTGATGCTCCGAGGAAAGGTACTGAGTCTTTGGAAGATAATCTTCAATGCCCTTGACCCATTTACCGTCATCGCCTAAGAAACCAGCCATCTTGACGGTGGAGGAGTCCATATACTCATAGAATATTTTTGCCTTTTTCGGATCGCTGATTGCTTCTTCTTCGGTTGCCGCTTTTGCTTTTTCCAAAGCAACCACCTTGCGGACATCCTTGTCACGGAATGTCAGGACTTTATAAGGATCAAATCCAAGCACATTCTTATCCCTGATACCATCAGCAATGCTATATCTGTGGAGTTCATTGCCAAAAACATCTGTTTGGGCATTGTTTTTCTTTGCATTCTCCTCAAACACCGGTGTGCCGGTAAAGCCAAAGAAGATGGCATTGGGGAATGTTTCCTTGATGATGGATAGCATATCTCCAAAAGTTGAACGATGAGCTTCGTCAACAATAAAAACAAGCCGTTTACCGTTGATTATTTCAATGTCGCTTGCATTAAGTCCTCCGTCCTCATCTCGGATATTGCTCATCTTCTGAATAGAGGTAACAATTAGGGTATCTGCCGTTGCGTTGCTTTTCAGCTTAGTCAAAAGGACATATGTGTTCTCTGTTGCCTGCACGGTTTCATTCTCGTCCGCAAATGCCCGGTATTCCTTGAGCGACTGCGTTCCTAACTCAATACGGTCGGTAAGGAAAATAACCTTATCAGCATCATTGGAGTTTGCAATCAACTGAGCCGACTTAAAGCTCGTCATCGTCTTGCCTGAGCCGGTTGTATGCCAAATGTAGCCACCACGCTGCTTACCGCTGTCCCACTTCGTTTTAGACACAACATCGGAAATTGCGCTGGCTGCGTAATACTGGTAGCTTCGCATTACCTTCAGAACACCGTCAGCATTGTCGGCAACAGTATAAAACCCAATGAGCTGGTGCGCCATAGGAATGGACAGCAGCGAGGAGGCGATAGCTTTCCAATCGTTGATAGGCTCATTATTGAAGTCAGCCCAATGGAAATAGTAATCAGTATTGAACTTTCCGTCAGGTCCGGGATTCGCAAAATAACGAGTTTCTTCAGGGTTCATTGCTACAAACACCTGAACGAGCGAGAACAATCCGGTAAAAACGCCCTCATATGAGTATTTCTCAATCTGATTATATGCTTGACTGACGGGGACACCGCTGCGCTTCAGTTCGATATGTATGACAGGCATACCGTTGATAAGCAGCATCAAATCACCACGACGGTCATTCAGCATTTTTGACTTGCTCGGAAAAACTGGTTGTTGTACGATCTGATACCGGCTCTGTCCAGCGGCGATTTCCCTGCGATCATATATTTTCAAGCTGATTTCAGTGCCGAAATGGAGCTTATCATCAGGGTTATCACGCTTGATGGACACAGTTTTTCCGTTGATAAAGCCATTGAGTTTTAACGGTGTTCTAAGTTCCGTGATCTGTTCGATGATCTGCTGCATTTCGCCATCCGTAAGAGGATAGTTATTCAAGCGGTCAATTCCACGGTTGTTATCATACAGGATCTTTGCCCAATTTCGGATGAGGTCTTGCTCGGTCGGGTTCTTGATGACTTCTTTTTCCCATCCTTTATCCGCCAAGACTTTAATCAGGGCTTCCTCAAAGTCCGCTTCTTTTTGGAATGTCATTCGATTTCCTCCTTCCTGCGAAATTGATGTCACACGAACATCTTTTCAAGCATAGATTTCTTGATATTTTGGAGCTTTTTCAACTCACGCTGATGAAGGGTGATAAGGTTGTCAAGCTGGTCTAAATAAGCACCGATCTTCCGTTGTTCCTCGACTGAAGGTACAGATATTTCAATTTTCAGAAAATCGGACTCGTGTATTCTCCATTGACCATAAATGACACCCTGACGCCATTTGACCATAGCATTTATAAAATCTTTTCTGACTAATCTTCTTCCTAAAAAATCCGAGTCAGCAATGCCAGTGGGTTCAAAAATGCTATATACTGGTGAAATGCAGGCTTTTCCGTACTTATTCAGACCTATTGAGCCGGTTTCAAGGTTGTTGGAGCTATATATGAAATCGCCTTTCTCTGTTTTCTTATATAGCTTGTTTACCGTGTCCGTAACTAAGGCGCTTCGGTCATAACGCTCACCTTTAGGGGCAACACCTTCATTTGCTATGAATGCCATAAGGGGATATTCATCGCTCATTGGTGCTTGTTGACTACGCTCTATGAGCAAATCCCCAACCTCACGCTGTTCCCAAGGGTCAGTAAATCCCTTAAAGCGAATTTCGGGGTAACTGCTGCCATTTTGCGGGAACATCTTTTCGAGCATAGACTTTTTCACATTCGTCAACTTTTCAAACTTACGCTGATGAAGGGTGACAAGGCGGTCGAGTTTTTCAAAATATTCGCCTATTTTCTTTTGTTCGTCCAAACACGGCACTTTGAATTCCATTTTGGAAAACATATATCCCGTGATTTGGTTGATTGTTGCTCCCATATTCATTGCGATTTCTTCTTCAAATCTTGAAGTATTAAGTAAAGCATTTGTAAACTCTGGACATTCCGAACGAATACCAGTCATAAACGCTCCGATTACCGTGTTGGGCATAAAAGCCTTAATTTGTGCGTGTTTTCCGATGAGTGAACGAGAGCCATTACGAACGACAACAACTATATCGCCGACTTTAACATTCTCAGAATTAACAACTTGCGGATTTACATAGACATTATCTGCATCGACAACCTCACCGTTGCTTACATTTGATGAACGAAGCACAAGAGTTCCATTTTCCTGAACATCATTAGGCGTATAAGTTAATCCTGAAAAGGACTCGACAAACTCAGTCAACTTACGCTGTTCCCAAGCGTCTGAGAATCCTTTGAAGCGAATTGCGGGAGCATCTGATTTTTTCGTCATTCTGCACTACCTCCCAGCAATTTCTTCAACTCATTAAGTCCCAGCATATCATACTCATTACCCTCAAGGTCATCGATCATTCCCGAAAGCGTTGCTTCGGTTTCGCTGATCTGCTGTTCGACCTCGAAGAAAGTTGTAGCATACTTGTTTTGAAGGGCTTGAATTTTGCTCACCAAGCTGTCGATTACGGTATCAGGCAGTTTGTGAATGCTCTCAATGAGAGGAGCAATCCACTTCTTTTCGAGCAGATCCAAAGCCTGCTCGTCGCTCAGTCTTTCAATCGTATCCTTTGTTTTTGCCTGCAACGCAGCACTCTTTGCCTTGATCTCCGCCTTGATTTCTTTCTCGCTCTTGACCAAAGACTCTACCTTTTCTAAGAGTGTACGAAGCGCAACGCTTTCAGGAGAACGGTCTTTCTTCAGTTCCTTAATCTTTTTGGATACTTCTTTCGGAACGAAAGCATCGCCTTCCTCGGTGAGAACATCGTTGCAGCTCTCTTTATCCTCCTCTGTCATTTCATCAAGGATGGACTCATATTCAGACGGGATTTCCGCCAAACGGCTTTCCAAACCGTGGAGCTCATCCGTTTCTGCGGAGAGCAAAGTCGCCTGTACCAAGTCAAACGGGATAATGTGACCTACCCAGCCTTCTTGCACCTCTTGATCTTTGCCATCCTTTTTCTTGATGACAAGGTTCGGATCGACTTCCTTTGTCGCAGAAAAGCCCTCGGTCTGCAAGACCTCAAGATCAATAGAAATCCCAGTCCAATCGTCGTCAAGGAGTTGGAACGCCGCATATTTGTCGATAAGCGGAATATCCTTCAGACGCTCAAAAATATCAGCGCTCAGAACGGTTTCAGCCTTAGAGATTTCAATGCTTTCCATCCGGTCGATAAGTTCTTCTTTCAGGAACGCCGGGAAAGTAGAAAAGGCGGCATTAAAAGCATCCTCAAATCCGACCACATCGGGGTGGCTCTTGATGGCACTCTTAATGTCATCGACAGACACATTCACATAGGGGATGCCACTCTCTGTAAACAGAGCCTTTTTCAGTGCCGGGAACGCCGTCCAAAATTCGCCCAGCTCTTCAATTTCTGCCGTCGGGATACCGCCAAACATAGACGCATAGACATCCCAATGCTCGGCTGCTTCAGATGAGTCCACATAGCGAGGAATGTTCAGGTTATAATCATTGCTGCGAATTTCTTCACGACTGACAACTCGTGAAAACTTCGGGACGCTTTCACGCTTGATAAAGGTGTCTGCTATGCGTTTAATGTCAGACGCACGGAGCTTGTTATTTTTACCCTCTTTGATAAATCCCTTGGATGCGTCGATGATAAGAACATCGGTGTTCTCACGCTTTTGGCGCAGCACCATAATAATGGTGGGGATCCCTGTCCCGAAGAAGATATTTGCAGGCAGCCCGATAATGGCGTCGATATGGTTATTCTCGATCAGGTTTTTTCTGATTTCACCTTCCTCACCGCCACGGAACAGTACGCCGTGGGGAAGAACAATTGTCATAATGCCGTCCGGTTTGATATGGAACAGGTCGTGAAGTAGGAAAGCATAGTCGGCTTTTCCTTTGGGAGCAAGTCCAAAACGAGCATAACGAGGATCTCCCTCTTTATTAGACGGATCCCAAGCCTGCGAATAGGGCGGATTGGACACGACCGCATCCACATAGAGAGGGTTATAGGTATTGACCGGATCATTTTCATCAAAGTACGGCCAATCCTCCTCGAGAGTATCGCCGTTACGAGTGATAATGTTAGCGGGATCAATGCCTCTCATAACCAAATTCATTCGGGTCAGGTTATAAGTATTCTCTTTCAACTCCTGAGCGTAATACTGAATATTGTTGTCGTCGCTCATATACTTCGCAACGCTTTGACCAATATTGATAAGCAGTGAGCCCGAACCGCTTGTCGGGTCGTAGATTTTGATTTCACTTTTACCCTTCAAATGACTCGCAACGATCTCGGACATCAGAAGCGATACCTCGTGCGGGGTGTAGAACTCGCCAGCTTTCTTTCCAGCATTTGCTGCAAAGTTACTGATAAGATATTCGTAGATGAAACCGAGAACATCGTAGTCCTGCTTGCCATCCATAGGAATATCTTTTATCAGCGTCAGCAGCCCACTAATTGCTTTCGTTTGTGAACCGGAGCTATCGCCAAGTTTGGAAAGGCCTGTTTGCAGGGTATCAAATACTTTTTCAAATACCCTTTTATGCGAATTAGAAATTAGTCGGCTAAATGCAGAAAGAGCATCACGGACATTTGAAACATCAAAGTCCTTACCCATCGTGAGCCAAGTGGAGAAAAGATCCTTATAGGCAATAAAGTAGCCTATGTTTTTTTGGATCCATTCAACTGTTTCGGCATCTTCCTCCGATACGGTTTTCAGGAGTTCATTATCATAGTCGTTCTCCTTCAAGAACTTAACTTCCTTATCGGAAAGATACTTGTAAAAAATAAAGCCTAGTATGTAATCCTTATATTCATTTGCTTCAATTTTGGAACGCATTTGATTTGCGGAAGCCCATATTTTCTGAGCAAGTTGTTGCTTATTCATTCTGTGACCCCATCCTTTTTCTTTTTCTAAGGGCAACGTACTACCCCCTATTATGATACACACAACTAGTGTCCCATAAAACGGACTTACTTTTCGTCAGAAACAAACTCCATAATATCGTCAGTTGTACAATTCAAAGCGGAGCAGATTTTTCCCAACACTTCAGTGCTGACATTTTCATCACGACTAAGCTTATTCATTGCGTATTTTGTGAGCCCTGCAGCTTCCTGCAAATCTCTTTTCTTCATATCTCGATCAAGCAGAATGTGCCAGAGTTTTTTATAGCTTACAGCCATCATATCATTCCTTTCTCTCGGTCCGCGAGTAAGTACTAAAATACATTTTATATTATAGCATATAATCCCGGAATAGCAACTATAAATCCCGAAATATCAAACTTAATTCCTATATTTCACACCTGTGTAAGCTCGACTGTAACCGAATAGCTTGGGAACAGCGTAAGTGGATCAACACGGTAGATATTTCAACTAATATGGTTGACCCTAAATCCGGGAAATATGATTTATTACCTCATGTCGCTCCGGGCAACATTGAATCGTTTACTGGGCGATTGTATGACAATGTCAAATTGGTAGGAGAGGAAAATCTCATCAGTGGAAAATTCGTTTTCAATGTAGGCGATATTGTCTACGGAAAAATCAATCCACAGCTTGGTAAGTATGTATTTGCAAGGTTTTCTGGTCTTACAAGCGCTGACGCTTATGTACTAAACGCAAAGAATGGTATAGTTCAAAAGTTCCTTTATGCAGTAATTCAGACAAGAGATTTCTATGATTATTCCGTGTCTGTGTCGAAGCGTTCCGGTATGCCAAAAATCAACAGGGATGAGCTAAATGCTTATGATTAGCGCCTATTAGGAAAACACACTGTCAAAGGGGTATGTAGCGGAGGTTAGCCCGCTACTGCGGGTTTTGTGGTGTTGATTTCAATGTATTCTGCTATGCGTCTAAATTCATCCGCAAACTTAAATCTCACACTAATGTTTCCATTCTCATAAACCTTGATATGGTCGACCAGCTCAACGAGAAGTTCCCGGGAAAGCTGGTCGATATTTTGATGTTTTGTAAATGCCACCAATGCGGGATGCTCACTCTTTACTCCGTTTGCCAGTTCCGCCCGTTCAGCGTTCAGCCGGGTCAGCACATCCGTGAGAGCGATGGTCTGTCGTTCATAATCGGCTTTCATATCCCGGTAGTCCTGCTGGGTAATTTCTCCGTCTTTCCAGTCTTGATAAAGGGACTGCTTGTAGCGGCTGATTTTTGCCAGTTCCCGCTCTTTCGCAGCAATCAGTTCTTCCAAACGGATGGACTGGCTCTTTTTGACCGGGGCGGTGTTAATGCGGGCAATCATTTCCGAGTATGAAACAGCCAGATGGACTTGCTGTTGTACCGCAAAGAGGACAGCGGCCTCCAGACGGTTATGCTTGATTGAGTGCATTGTGCAGGCTGTTCGGGAGCGGTTCTTGTAGGTGGAGCAGGCATAGTACACATTATTGTTGTTGCCTACGCTCCGGGTAATTGCCCGCCCGCAGTCAGCACATTTCAGAAAACCGCTGAACAGGTGGACTTCCCGGCCTTTTGGAGAAGTACGGGTATCACGCTGTAAAAGAGCCTGTACCTTATCAAAGGTTTCATAATCAATGATTGCCTCATGCGTACCAGCTACTTCCACCCATTCTTCACGGGGAACGCTTTCAACCTCGTGTACCTTATAGCTTTTTACCCGACTGCGGCCCTGTGCCAAATCCCCGGTATAGGTGGGGTTCGTCAGAATGGAGTGGATCATGCGGGCTCCCCACATAGGATCGTCATATCCTCTTGTTGAAACGGGTATGCCCTTTTGCAGTTTATAAGCCGAGGGGCTGGGTACGCCGTGTTCATTCAGATACAAAGCGATGGCCCGTTTCGATGTCCCCTTTAGGAACAAAGAGAAAATAAGTTTGACGATTTCAGCGGCATCGGGATCGATGATCAACCGGTGCTTGTCCTTTGGGTGCTTCACATATCCATAAGGAGCAAATGCGCCGATGTACTGACCGTTGCGCCGCTTGTAGTCAAATACCTGGCGAATTTTCTTTGAGGTCTGATAGCAGTATTGATCGTTCATCACATTTGTAATCGGGACGATAATACTGGAAACGCTGTCCGGGTTGAGATAGCTGTCCACATTTTCAGCAAGACTGATGAAGCGAACGCCCATCTGAACAAACAGGTTATCAATCAGGCTTCCCGCATCACTGTAATTTCTTGCAAAACGGGAAAGGTCTTTTACTACCACGCAGTTGATTTTCCCGCTCATTACATCGGAAAGGAGCCGCTGGAAATTCTCCCGGTTGGCGTCCGTTCCTGTGTGTCCATCGTCTACATATTCGGAAACACTTTCAAATTCTCCGATATGCTTCTGGTAAAAGTCATTGAGCAGATCACGCTGGTTGATGACGCTGTTGCTGTCGTCCTTTCCCTTTTTCAAGTCCTCCTTGGAGAGCCGGATGTATGCGCCCAGCCGCCAGCGGCGGACGGTATAAGAGGGAGAGAAACTCTGTTGCAATCCTCTGTTTTTTGTTCGTGCCATTGTTCCTCCTTCCCTATCACATTACATCTATATTATACCTCTGCCCGGGCGGGACAACAAGGATGCCTCCGCCTCGGGACACTTTGTCTCGAAGTAGAAACGGGCCATAACCGAAGTTACAGCCCGCTTTTTTGCCGGAGCAGAAAGTCTGTCAGCGTGTCCTGCAAAGACGGCCCGCTTTCCGCAAATTCAATTTTCACACCGATCCCGCCGATGCAAAAGCAGTATGGATTTTCTACCGCCTGCAAAAACAGAGCGATCCGCTCCTCCCGGGGGAGAGAGGTGTCAAAGGCCATACCGCTCACATCCGGCAGGGACTCGGGAGCCACTGCGCCGATGTCAACGCTTTTCATTTGTTCCAGTTCCTTTGCCGTTAATCTCACGGTAAAACCTCCTTATCAAAAATAGGATACGCCTCCCGCATATCGTGGGGAAACGCAAGAGGGCAGCACCTAAACGATGCTGCCCT
>ENA-OPVT01000861-OPVT01000861.1-human-gut-metagenome-genome-assembly--contig:-NODE-861-length-21006-cov-4.552241_pt1 | contig 21006 bp, 22 predicted proteins | sample MGYA00241499_ERZ501990 | MGnify/ENA primary metagenome ERZ501990 (study PRJEB25962, sample SAMEA2042104) | human gut metagenome | biome: human gut; feature: human-associated habitat; material: faeces...
TTTCCGTATTGTTTCCGCTTCCGGAAGCGAGAACGATAGGAGAACGATAGGAGGACGATACGAGAACGATACGGGATTGATACGAGATCGATACGGAAACGATACGAGACCGATACGTAACCGATTCATTTTGCCGTCGTTCTGCGGACTTGGTGGGACTGCGATTTTGTTTCATTGCCTTGAAAGTTTTTGAAGTTGATAATGATTCACCTTGCCAGTTGTTGACGGTGATAACGGATGCAAAGACAATGCAAATGAGCGCAATGAAAGCGTGCTTTCAAATTGCCGAGTGCAGCTTGTCTTATGCAAAATTACGAAATGGCACAACCGAATGCAAATCCATTCATAACCGTTTACAATTCATTTACAATCCATTCATAATCCATTCATTCCGTTCGCAATTCATTTACCCATTTTCTCATAAATAACAAAAACCGCATTATGAACGACGTTAAAATTAGCATCTACGACAGTATCGTCCAGGTTCTGCCCAACGCCACAAAGGCCGTACAAAACTTCAATGGCGACCAGTTTGCCGAGCAAATACTCAGCAAGCAGGAAGCCGCTGAAGACCATTCCCCCGAGGTTGCTTCTCCCGAGCCCAAGAACCTCGCCCTCTATATCAGCAAGGACCGCATCCCGGGCTTCCTCGCCCAAATACGTGACTCCCGCAACGCCACAGAACTCGCCAAGGTTGTCGTCTCTATGCTGGACCAAGACTCCAAACTCACTGAGGAGACTGTTGTCAAGGAGATTTTTATCCAGCTCCTGCTGCCTTTCGCCACAAACTTCACTTCTGGAAGAAGCGTGAACAACGTTCGCGCCCGCATCAATGATGCTTTAATAGCTCGCCGTAAATAACACTTCAATCGTTGACTGCCATGATAGTAGATCTAATTGTTGCAAAAATAGCCGTTGCTGCATACCTTAGCTATAAGCAAAGCCAATCTCTTGGGCTACGCTCTTTGAACTTTTTTGACCTGTTTTCCGTTTCTCATGCTTCAGAGTCGAACGAAGAACCCGCAAAAGAGCTGGAAGCCCCGTCTTCCACGGCAAAGCAATTGGAAACGCCGCAGACAAAGCCAACAGACGTGGTAGTGGACGAACACATTGTCCAAGCCGTCATTGACCGTGTGAAGGCTGAACTGCCATCGTTCATTGAGAGTCTCGATCGTACGCCCACCTCAAGTGTCGTTTCTGACACCCTCGATGTCTGCTATCAGACGCTGATAGCGAGAGCTCAAGGATTTCTGAATGAGAATAGCAGAGTGGACCTCTCCCGTGTGAAATGTCTTCTGCGCGCCATGTTCCCCGAGCAGTACCATTGCGCCATCGACAATCTCAGAGAACATCAAGACCCACAGGTCATCATCAACATTCTGGGGGGCAATCATATTGTTGCCCCCAATGCTCAAGAGGCCTATCAAAATATCCATCCCTCCAGCCACCCCAGTAAGGGTTAGCGACCGATTAACGGCTGTTACCCGTCGCAATATATTACTCCACAAACTTATACGTCACACAATGATTACGATTCCCAATAAAGACTTCAAGTCATCCAACATAATGTTGCAGCAGATCATAAACTCCACTACGAAGGTGAAAATGCTAAAGGTCTGCAAGAAGTTTGACCTGTACGTCAGCCCCAATCTTCGGAAAGACGAGACCAGCCGCAGAATCGCCTTGGAAGTCATGGACAACCCCATTGAGATTCTCAGCAGACTCAGCAAGACCGAGCTTCTGATCCTCGACGAGTTTGTGCGCGGAGGCGATGACACCTATGTGGTGCGCAAGCAACGCAAGACCCCTTACATACTCCAGAAATACCTACTCGTTGTCACTTATTGCGACGATGAAAAGAACGAATGGTACATGCTCATGCCTACGGAACTCCGTGAGTCCCTTGCCCCGAGCCTCCCATTCTTCTTAGACTGTGCGATGAAAGGTGTCAAGGCACCCTCCGCCAAAGAACTCAGAATCATGTCCGCCTTGCAGCGCTTCATGGGTGATGAGTGAATATTCAACTATCATATGCATGTAGCTGCTAGTAAAGTAACTGTAACATAGAATTAGCGACATACACAAAAATGAAAAAGACTCGACTGATAATGCCCATCACTCTCGTATCTTTGTCATATAAAGATATTTATGATGACTATGACACAGTGGATGTCCATACTATTTTGGAGGGTATACCATCTGTGTCAGTGATTTACTACGTGACAATGCTGCAAGCACGTGTTGCGTATAAGTCTGGGAATGCTTATGAACAAATATCTATTATTCGGGAGTTTTTACCATACCTATCAGAAACAATACGCCGTAAAATCAAAGCCTTTATTAAACATAACAAATACCATGTCAGTTTGATAGATGCAAATACTTGTTTCTATACTCAAGCCCTTGCTCTTCAAAATTTCGTCCCTCACGAGTCTGATGACAACGAATTGGATTTGTGTCAAGATGAGTTCGAGCCTGTTTTCAAAGCTATTCTCTATTGCAATCAGAGGTGGACGGAAGATCAAATGGATGGAATTTCAGACAAGAGTGATTTAACAGAAATATCACTCCGCATAGATCTGCCTATTGTAGAATTTAAGCACCATAAAGATGTCCTTCCACAGTTGTTTAAAGCGGTTCAGTTTTTCAGATTTGCCGAGTCTGACCCTTATTATAAAACCTTGTTACCGTTTTTTTATGCAGATAATGGAGTTGATGACTGGGAATCATATCTTTCACAGATTTGCAGTTTCTATATTTCATCCCTAAAGAATCCCATAGTCAAGATAGAAACCAAAGACTTTCTCGCACTGCAATTCTTCGATCATTTTTTGGTTGATATTGCAGATTGTGAAGATTTGTGGTTTGGAAGAAATTCCATCAATTATTTGCGGGACCACTTTTTGTTGAAATTATCTTGTGATACCTTTTTGCTTCTTAATCCCAATTTGCTAGTTGACAAAATTTTCCAAGGATTGAAGTTCGCATTTGCTGAGACAATACAAAAACACTCTCTTTCAAATAAAAAGGGTGAGCCATATGATGTTAAGCATTTGAAAACTGATTTCTTATCGCAATTGGGAACAGACTTCTCTGAACCACATTTAATGTATAGCTTGCTTCAAAAAATATTTGTGGTTCAAGCAACGCAACTTTTTACTGGTGAATTTATGAAATCGGAAAAAATTCCAGACGAACCGGATTTTTACCTTCGTATTGGTGAGATCCTTTACTTGATAGAGTACAAAGATTCATCCTTAGGAGATTCTATACGCTATTCGCACGACTATAAAAAGAAGATTCGTCCAGAAATATGTAACCGTATATGTAAATACTCGGGGAAAAAGTCAAAGGGGTTTGGGCAGATTCTCAATTCAATTGAAAATATTTTTTCTAAAAGAGTTATGGATACTCTTGATCCTGATGTCCAAAAAGTAAAGACTGTAGTTCCAATCATTTTGACAACAGATAGAGCTTTTTCTTCTTTAGGTGTACAAAGAATTCTTATTGAAGAAAGCGATCAAATAATGAAGGATTTTCATGTCAATAGTTCTATCTGTATAACCCAACCCATAGTTGTCGATTTTGACACTCTAGTAATTTGTGGTTCGAAACTTCATAAAGGTGTTTTGAAATTAGACATGATGATACATCAATATTTCCAGCGGAATAAATTGTTCCTGTCTCCATTCAATACATTCGTTATTGATAATTGTCTCAAGAAATCAAAGATAACAAAAGATGATATCCATTTTATAACAGATGGTTTTGTTGAGCTACCAAATTAGACTCACTGGAAATAACAATTGCGCTACAATTATGAATCAACAACAAATCAATGAGCTTTGCCATGTTTTTCAAAAAGAGACATTTGTGAATATGATAAAGGCTTATATTCGCCAGCAAGTACCAGAACCTCAAGCAAGCATTTACTGCAAGCAGTTTGATGACATCAAAAATTTTGCAGACTTCTTCGAGCACCTGGCAAAAATGTCGAGAGGATAATATAGATTTCAACAGTGACGTATGTGGATACACGCGAACAGAGTGTAAGGAAGAGTATTAGCGACAGATTAATGTCCGATTAACGGTGATTAATGTGAAAAAACCTTTGGCGGCTTGCCCGCCAACCCATCCTTACCCCGCAAGATCTCAAACCATTAGACGTAAATGACGCTATTTGTGTTTCTCCATCATGAAACCTAAAAACAAACCCACACAAACGATTCATGTTCAATCGCTTGACTGGGCAGCCGAAAATCAGCAGCTTCGCAAAGAACTTCTATCTCGCGAAAAGCGAATAGAGGAACTGGAGGCTATGGCTTCAACGCTGAACAACCAGCTATCCGAAAAGATAGACCAAATAAACGACCTAATGCAGAAGATAATCTCCTACATGACAACCAATGGAGACGCAACCCTTTTGGATTCTCTCTGCCAATCAGTAGTTGCTGAGATTCGCGCAGAATTTGAACAACGTGAACAAAAGTTGAAGGAAGCATACGCCCACAAACGGGAGGAACTTACTTCTGACCTCAATGCCCGTTTAGCTGTCTATCAGGACGAGCTAGATCGTTTGAAAGTAAGTATTCGGTGAAAGCCGTATTGTGCGCCTAAAAAAAAGTTTCGCACTTTTGCACCGTGATATTAAAATGTTCAAATTATGGTACAAGGCAAGAAAGCATTCAACAACAGCAAGCCAAAGTTCGCCGAGGTTGTGATCGGTGACAGTGAGGCGAAGGAAATGCGTGTGGCTGCGAATGGTCGCCCTCCCGCAGTCCTTATTTAAAACGGGTCTATCCCAATGGCGTGATGCCCATCCATCCTGCCGACATCAGCGTTGAGCAGCTTCGTGCTTATAGAGATGCCGATAGACAACACGGATACTGAAAGGTTGATCCGTGACATGGTGATGGGCAAGAAGTCTTATCTGTTCTGCCGAGACTTGGATGCCTGCAGGCGGGCAGCGATGATGTACTCATTGTTTGGTGCCTGCAAGGTACTGGGTAAAAATCCTGAGCGTTGGCTCTCTTATGTGCTGAAAAACATAAAGACAACGCCCAAGGATAAACTTTATACTCTTCTTCCTGAGTTTTGGGAAGACGAGGGATGATAAACATGAATTAAAATCTTAGTCAAATCAAGGTGTACTCCCCATTAGCATGAGCTGGTGGAGGGCAAAGCCTCCTATGCTTGTCTCAAAATAGGCAATGACAATGCCGCCGTGCAAAGTTACTGCTTTGTTTGAGATCATGCAATACGGTGTTCACCGAATACTTACGTCGAACGAAGAATATGTATGTAATAGTTAAAAAACAAGCGAAATTTTAACAACTCAATATATAGGCACTTGCAAAAGTGCCTATACAAAGGGCTATGCCCTAAATTGAGCACTAACGCACTAACTTTTTTAAAATGAATTCTTCAACACGTGTTATAATAAATACGACAGCTCAGTACGTGAAAACTTTTGTGAATATAATTCTCACATTGTTTTCTGCGCGTTTGATCTTGGAGGCCCTTGGTGTTACTGATTTTGGTCTTTATTCGCTGCTTGCTGGTGTTACTTCGATGTTGGCTTTTGCCACAAACGCTTTAGCATCTACCACACAACGATTCCTGTCATATCATCGAGGAAAGTCATGTATAGAGAAACAGAAGGATATTTTTGCTAACAGTTTTTATATCCAGTTGATATTAGGCTTGTTCACCTTGGTTTTTCTGCTTGCGCTAACTCCTTTTTTGTTTGCCGGGGTGTTGAATGTACCCGTAGAAAGAGTATTTGCTGCACAATGGACGTATGCTATAGTTGCGTTAATGCTCTTTGTCACATTCTTGTGTACACCGTTTCGGGCCATACTTATATCACACGAAAACATCGTGTATATTACTATTATTGATGTTATCGACGGAGTCTTGAAAGTTGCCTTAGCAATTGCGTTATTCCATGTTGGCTATGACAGATTGATAGGCTATGCTATATTTCTCTTATTAATCCAGCTTTTCAATTTAATTGCGATTGCAGTTTATGCGATCAGAAAATATGAAGAATGCTCAATACCTTCAATAAGGCGTGTAGATAAAAAATACATTAAAGATATCTCTTCCTACGCAGGATGGAATGTGTATAGCATAGGATGCGTGATGGGGAGGACGCAAGGTGTCGCCCTGTTGATAAATCGCTTTTTTGGACCCGCGGTAAATGCGGCGTATGGTTTAGGATTTCAAATCGCAGGCTATGTTAATTTCATGTCTGAATCACTAATGAATGCTATTCGTCCGCAGATAGTGCAATCTGAGGGTGAAGGTGATAGAGCGAGAATGTTGTGGCTGTCGGAGGTAGCTAGCAAGTTTAGTTTTTATTTACTATCGTGTTTAGCTGTTCCTTGTATTTTTGAAATGGATACATTGCTTAGATTATGGCTGGGAAAAACTCCTGATTATGCAGTATTGTTTTGCCGGATGGTATTAGTGGCAAGTATTGTTGACACCTTGACGTGTGGTTTGGGGTTAGCCAATCAAGCCATCGGAAATATTAAACAATATTCTTTGGCCGTTAATTCTGTAAAACTGCTAACATTGCCCATTGCATTTGTTTGTGTAAAAATTGGGTTTCCTATGTATTGGGTAGCAGTTTGCTATGTCGTTTTTGAATTCTTATGTGCAATGATTAGATTGCCATTTGTGAGAAAAACGGGAGGATTGGATATTGTACGGTTTTGTAGAAATGTTTTTGCAAAAGAATTTGTACCTTTTTTGATCCTAATCGTAGTTACAGCAGTTTCGTCCTTATATTCCAGTTTTGCTTTTGATTGTGTTTTTACATTTACTATAGCAATATCTGTTTATATTGTGTCAATTTATTTGTTTGGATTAACGCAGGAAGAGAAAAAAATATTAGTTACCATTTTGTTAAAAATTAGACAGAAAAATGAATCGAATTAGACTTCTCGCAAAAACATTTTTTTTTAATTGCATGACAAGAAAACAAATAATCAATTATGTTTATAAAAAGTCAACAGGAAAAAAAATGAATTGGGAACAACCAGTAGATTTCAATGAGAAAATAAACTGGCTGAAATTGTACTCCGACACAAGTTTGTGGACTATTTGTGCTGACAAGTATAAAGTGCGTGATTATGTGAAACAGAAGGGATTTGAAGAATTGCTAGTTCCCTTACTAGGCAAATGGAACTCGGCTGAAGAAATCGATTTTCATAGTTTACCAAATAGTTTTGTTTTAAAAACAAATCATGGCTCAGGTGATGTGATTGTGGTTAAAAATAAGGATAAAGAAGATATTGAAAAAATTAGAAAAGTCTTGAAGAGTAATCTTAAAACACCATACGGTAAGTTTCAAGGAGAGATTCATTATCTAAGAATTTCACCATGTATAATAGCCGAACCTTTGCTGATTCAAAACTCATCTGTTTCATCCTCTATTATCGATTATAAAATTATATGTTTTGATGGCAAGCCTTATTGTACACTTTGCTTTTTTAATCGGAAAGACGGGCATTATGATTTTGAACTTCATGACCTTAATTGGGATAGCCATCCAGAGTGTTTGCTTTTTAATGAGCATAGTCGTGATGGTAAAGGTGTTATAAGCAAACCCTTTTCCTATGATGTTATGTTAAAAGCTGCGTCTCATTTGTCAAAAGGATTTCCACAGGTCCGAGTTGATTTTTATGAGATAGATGGTAAGCCATTATTGAGTGAATTGACCTTTACAACCACAGGTGGATGTATTAGGTATTTCACAGATGACTTTTTAAAAGAGTTAGGCGAACAAGTAAAACTAAAAAAATGACTCGAGATTATTATATTGACTTTTTAAGATTCTTAGGATTGTCTTTAATCATTTTGGTGCATGTAAAACCACCAGTTGAAGTTGTTCAATTCAGAAGTTTCGATGTGCCATTGATGTTGTTTGTTTCTGGACTAACCGCATCTACAAGTACTCCTTGTAAATATAGGGATTATGTGGTGAAAAGGACAAAAAGACTGGTTTTCCCTGTATGGCTTTTCTTGGCAGTCTATTTGCCTGTTTTGTATTTTGCGCAGTTTAGATTTCTTCCAGAACAATATCTAACAGGAGAAATGATAGTTAGATCTTTTCTCCTGCTGGATAATAGTATAGGGTATGTTTGGATTATCAGAATTTTCTTGATAATAATGCTGGTAACTCCATTCATCCAAAAACTAAATTATCGGATTAAAGATAATCTTCTGTTTGCATTTGTTTTTCTTTGTGCTTTATTAGTTTTAGAAGGAATCCATTTAGCCGGACTGAGGTGTGATAAAAACAGTCTGTTGTCTTTTGTCGTAGTTGACATCGTTCAATATGGCTTGGCTTATTCCCTTCCTTTTATATTAGGTATTAGATGCAGAAATGCAGAGATAAAAGAACAGCGTAGCCTTCTAGTTTTTGTTTCTGTAGTTTTGGTCGTCTTCCTTTTTTGTTATATCTATAATAATGGATTTCCGATAAGAATTACTCCAGACTTTAAAGAACCGCCGCACTCTTATTATGTTGTTTACGGGTGCTTTGTCTCTGTGATACTGTGGCAAATGAAGGCAAAGATCTCTAAATGGGTTACCAATAAATATTTCATTTTGTTGGGGCAAAATACAATTTGGATATACCTTTGGCACATGCCTTTTGCTTTAATGTCAAGCAGAATAAGTGGATCATGGGGAATGCGTTATTTGTTTGTTTATGGGGCTGCGTTTTTCATGTTTCTAATACAGCGTAGCATCGTCAACAAAGTAAACTCGGATTTTGCAAAAAAATACCTTATGGGCTAAATATAATTCCTATTGTAGATTTTTATATATATGATTAATTATTCTATAATAATTCCGCATAAAGATATTCCCTCGTTGTTGGAACGTTGTGTTCTTTCAATACCTCAGAGAGACGATGTTCAAATAATAATTGTAGATGATAATAGTGACGAATACAGTGTTGGCAAACTACAGGCTTTAGAGCGTAGTTGTAAGCAAAAATCACTTTCAATTATATATTTGGACGATTCTCAAGCGAAAGGTGCTGGTCATGCAAGAAATATCGGCTTATCTCATGCTGTTGGCAAATGGATTGTATTTGCAGATGCAGACGATACATTTGAGATTGATTCTTTAAACGCCGCTTTTGATGAATATCTAGAAAGTGACAAAGATATAGTTTTCTTTAGTATTAATTGTCTGGATGCGGAGACACTAGAAAAGAGCAATAATGCCAACCAGGCGTATTTAGCTCATTTGTTTGCAAAAGTGGATGCCGAAAATAGATGCCGATATAAAATCAAAGTTCCTTGGGGCAAGTTCATTAAGCGAAAATTGATAGAATATAATGCTATTCGCTTTGAGGAGGTGCAGGTCGGGAATGACGCGTGGTTTTCTCTACAAATTGGATATCGCGCAGAAAAGATAGCAATTGACTATACCCCTGTATATAACTGGATGGTAAGAAGCGGATCTATCACTTCAAATAAAGGTAAAGAAGCAGTATTGACCCATTTGGTGCTGCAAAGCAGACTCAATTCTTTTAAAGAATCTCATAAGTTGTCTAAGTATAGATCAAATATATTTGTTTTTATACCAATGTTGCTTCGAGCTCATGTACCCATGTATAAGGCCGTTTTGTTGTGCGCAAAAAATACATCTTCACGGTATATTCTTAATGATATTATAAATGTTGTTAAAATGTTGTTGTTAAAATGTTGTTGTTAAAATGATTTCGTCCTTTACTGCTTCTGTCTTGTTAGTGCTTGTTTTTGGGCTGTCTTATTGGCTTTTAAAACGTCACCTTGTAACTTCAAAATTCTACTTTGTACTATTGTTTCTTATGGGTGCTGCTGGTTTAGTATTGCCCTTAGATAAATACGTACATTATTATTCAACCAGTTATGATTCAACGTATATAATCTTGTTTTCTATTCTTGTTGTCATGACATTGATTCCTTGGTTGAGATTTGATGATGCCTTTCGAAATTGGGGAGTAATACGTGTACGTGATAAGTATATAGGAGTTTTGAAGGTTACCTTTATTATAAATATTTTATTAGGATTATATGCCATAGTGTATTCTTTTCCTTACGCTCTAATGGCACTTTCAATGGGAGCAGACGATGTAAGGTTGTTTATAGCTGACAACTCGTTTTATCCCAAAAACTTATGGACTACTTTGAGTGTAGGAATTGGTTTTCTTACTCCAATACAAATACTGCTTTTTTATATATCCTTGCTTCACCCAAATTTGAAATCCTATTCTCTCTTGTTGTTCCTCGCATCGTTGTCGTATTTGGTGACAATGTTACCTTACGCTGCAAGAGATGGATTTATTTTTGTTCCGCTAACTTATTTCTTTACATATAAAGTGTTTTCTCCGTCAATATCAAAGAGTTTAAAACTGAAAATAAAAAAACTTGCAATGGCTCTTGGGGGACTAATATTGTTTGCAGTTTTGTTTCTTTCGTATCAACGTTTCTATTTGAACGCAAAGTCAGGATTGAATCCCTTTGATAGTATGATTTATGGAACATGGGGATACTTTTTTCAGCAACCTTTTGTGTTTGAACAGACTGTATCCTATGATGTTTCAGGAATGGGTTTTGGACGACGTTTTGAGCTCCTTAACATATTGTTTGATATTCCTAAGTGCAGATATTCATTAGATCCTTTGACAACATCTTTTGGCACTATGTATTCTGAATTCTATAATAGTTATGGATGGGGTAGTTTGATAGGGTTCTCATTATTCTATTATATTTCCTTTTCCTCTCTTCTTGGATACCATATTAAGAGGAATCATTATCTATCAGTCTTGCTAGTCTTTATAATATATCTGTATTATACGGTATCTGGACTTTTTTATTTTAAAATGTATTTGTTGTCAGTTACAGAAATGTATTTAGCGATTATGTTTATCTCGCTATTTATTAACAATGTGCTGACTGTATCACAATCGCGTTCAATGAGTAATAAAATATAAAAATGCCTATACTTCTTCAAATTAATTCGACTCTCAATTTAGGGTCAACAGGTCGTATTGCTGAGCAGATTGCGCTATTGGCGGAATCCAAGGGATGGAATTGTTATATAGCTCATGGTGCTCGGTATGTAAATCCAAGTCAGATAAAATCTTTTCAAATAGGTACCAAGTTTGGAAACATCATACATGCAATAATGGGTGAATACCTTGGTATGCATGGATTTGGTTCAACTTTAGCTACCTATAGGCTTATACAATGGATTAAGAGGATTAGGCCGGACGTCATTCATTTGCACAATTTGCATGGCTATTATTTAAATATAGCTGTATTGTTCAAATATTTGGCTAAGGCTAATATTCCTATAGTATGGACCTTGCATGATTGCTGGTCATTCACAGGGCATTGTACTCATTTTGAGAGTAACGGATGTTATAAATGGAAAACTGAGTGTGGGGATTGTCCTCTATTGATGTTGCAATATAAGTCTCGTTTAATTGATAGAACAACACGTAATTTTCGCATAAAGAAAAAGTTATATTCACATGTTGACAAATTGACAATCGTTCCAGTTTCAAATTGGTTAGGAGCGTTATTAAAAGACTCAATACTGAATCGTCATAAGATTATGGTTATTCGCAATGGAGTAGATCTAGAGCTATTTAAACCTGTAGAGTCAAAAATTAGAGAACAATTGGGAATTTCAAGAGGAAGAAAAATGATTCTAGGAGTTGTAGACGCTGGATTTAAAGGGAAAAAAGAGTTTATAATGTTAGCAAAATATACTAATTATCAGATTGTTTTAGTGGGAGTCAAAAATGCTTGGAAGAAAGATCTGCCACACAATATTATATGTATACCCCGAACAAATAGTCAGAAAGAACTAGCTGAGTATTATTCTGCTGCGGATGTGTTTGTTAATCCTACGCAAGATGATACGTTTCCTACGACTAATATAGAAGCAATTGCATGTGGAACGCCAGTTGTAACTTATAACGCTGGCGGAAGTCCTGAGATATTGGACAAAAATACGGGTATTGTGGTTGAAAGAAATGATATAAATGCTTTGCATTTAGCAATAGAGAGTATTCTTAAGAATGGGAAAGGAATGTATTTGGAAGCTTGTAGAAATAGAGCTGTTCAAAATTTTGATAAGAATATACGATTTCAAAATTATATTGAATTATATTCTGAACTAATAGGTATGCCTTCCTCTACTAGTTTGAAAGCGAATTCTAACTCGTAAAAGTATATGGTCTTCTGTTAAATAGCTTGATGAGAAAGCAAATCTTTATGTTTGCAATTCTCCAATTTTTAATGGGAAACTTTTTGTTTTATTTGACTCTTATGCTTATGTATATTCGATCATTATTTTTCTTTTTGCTATATTTGAAATGCCGCATTATATATCGCAAACAGATCAATTTTAGGGGCTTCGGCGTGGTATGCGCTATGAAAGGTTCAAACATCCTTTTCAGCAACAAAGGAGGGCGTAAAATAAACATTTTCTCCCATCCATTCAGCAATATGTTTGGATTGTCGCAACGATGCATTATTGTGGCAAAAAACGGTGGAAAGATAGTCATCAACGAAGGGGTTGGAATGAGTGGGTGTACCATCTACTCAATGGAAAGCATTACCATCGGGCGCAATACTGATATTGGTTCGGGATGTAAAATCATAGACAACGATTTCCACCCCTTACCCTATAGTGAGCGTTACCCTGTGGAACGGCTTGAACTTCTGAAAAAGCGCCCCGTTGTGATAGGGGAGGGCTGCTTCCTTGGAGCCAACTCCATCATATTAAAAGGTACGACATTGGGAAAGAACGTCGTGGTAGGAGCTGGAAGTGTTGTGAGTGGCACGTTCCCCGACAATGTGATCATTGCGGGGAATCCTGCGAGGATAATAAAAGATAATAGAGAGTGAGGCTGTGGTGGGTCTTGTTCGCTTGTGAAATTATCAAAATATTGACGCAGGGGGAATTCTCCGTGGATTGCCCCCCGCCACTACCAATTTCTTGGCACAACGGAACATGAAGAAAGGCAGGTCGCTGATTCCATGCACTACTGTGGCTCAGCCCTTTTACCGTATATCACCATAGCAGCGTAAGGTTTTAACATATTGAAGTGCTACCTTTGTCTCCGATTTTAAACATCGGCATCTGTTTGTAGTTTATGACACAGGAAGTTATTGATTTCTATCATTTCGATTCTCTTTGGCTAATCATGAAAGGTGAAGAGAAGCGCGGAAAGTTGAGGGCGGATTTCTATTCCTCGGAAGTGAAGGAGATTTCTGGAGTTTTGAAATTGCTTCGTTCCCAACTACGCTCTTCTCCTAAGGAGGAGCGTGACTCGCTCCAGCAAGATATCCAGGATCTGAAATACGAAATGGATGAGAGGAAAAAGGAGGAGTTGAAGCAAAAGGCGTTAGAAATCAGTAGAGGAAAGGCCAAACTGGAAATAAAATCTCTTACCATCAAAGGGCATAGGGCATTTGCCTCAAACAACTTGGATACGGTGCTCGTCAGTCAGATTGTCAAGTTGGAATTGAAAAGGTGCTACAGGCTTTATCCTGCGAATAGGGATGTGATTATAGAGCAGATAAAGGGATTGCTGGATAATGGCATGTCCAAAATAGTGATCCGTGCTGATATCCGTAGCTTTTTTGAGTCAATACCTCAGCAGGGGCTCGTCAGCAAACTGGCTGATGACGGATTCGTCTCGAAAAAGACGGTGAAATACCTGAAAGGGCTCTTTTATGCGTATAATGACAAAGCTGAAAACAAGGAGGGAATGGGGCTTCCAAGGGGACTGTCTTTCTCGTCTCATTTGGCTGAGCTCTTTATGCGTCCTATAGATGAGAGAATCAGGCAAACAGACGGGGTGTACTACTACAAGAGGTATGTGGATGATATCTTGATAGTGGCAGATCCTGCAAAAGGGGACGAGGAATATTACTGGGATGTGGTGGATGGTGTTTTTAAAGAGAGAGGTCTGGCGTTGCACAATGGTTCGGAGAAGAAATACATAGCGTGTTGGGATGGGACGACTATGGAGAAAGAGTTTGACTATTTGGGGTATAAATTTGTATATAGGAAGGGGAAGCTGGACGTATGCTTGTCGCAGAAGCGTTATCAAAAATACAAAACTCTTATCGACGCCATTTTTGAAATTTATGCGCAGTGTTCGCATTATCGTAGGAAAGTCGATACTCGTGGCCAAGATGTTCCACGACGTGACGCCTTGCATCAGTTGTTTGACCGTCTGGAAGTCTTGACTTCTAACGGGTTGCTCTCTGGGCGTAAGAATTTTGTGGCGACGGGTGTTTATTACTCAAGTAAACATTTGACGAATCTAGCGCAGTTGGAAGATTTAGATGGATATTTGGCAGAAAAGATTGATTGTAAGGAGACGTTTTGTCCTCCAGCCAATCTGTTCAATTACGGAAAAGATAATGGGTACAAGAAGAACGTGGACCTCATCGTGAGCAAGCTGCATGATTTCTCGTTTGCTCGAGGATTCAGGGAGCGGAAGATTCATAAGGACAATCGTTTCGGCAGGGTTTTGCTTGATCTGCAGCGTATCTATTATTCAAGAAAGGACAGGGAAGATGAGTAAGTTGCTTCGTGTCTCTAGGTCGAAATATCGGGTGGTCATTTCTGACGTGCTTCCTTATGAGCGGCCTGTGTTTTACTCCAATCGTTTCTTTGCCCGCTTTTTGAAGTATTACGGGATAGAGGTGGAGGAGGGGATGCTTGTGGCCCGTCGTCATAGTGATGAACCTGGGCTGAAGGATTTTTTGGAGATTCTGGGGGGACGGAAGGGCGCAGAGCGTCGTAGCTTTCAGTATTCGATAAGCAAGGACGGGCATCGGGAAGGGCGTAGGCTGACGGTGGTCCACCCCTTTCACCAGGTGGAAATGGTGGATTTTTATGATCGCTACAAGATGCTGATCATAGACTACTGTATGCGAAGTAACTTTTCAATACGTTTCCCCTACAAGGTGGCTGATTGTCAGAAAAAGCAGAAAGGATTCCACAAGGTGTATTCAGATGATGCTAGTCCCGTTGATACAAGCGAGAGTTTGAAGCATTTTTTCGCGTACAAGTATTTCAAGAATATTAATTTCTTCTATGGGGACTATCGCTTTCTGCGCGCGGAGAAGAAATTCCGATGCATGACCAAGTTGGATTTGAAGCATTGTTTTGATAGTATCCAGCCGGAGTCTTTGTCCATGGCGATGTTTGATCATGAAATGGAGGACTGTAAAGGAAGCATGGCGTATGATTTTTGGCGGCTGCAGGATAAATTTCGTGTTTCTAAAGAGGGAATCATCATTGGACCCGAGTTTTCGCGGATTTATGCTGAGATTATCCTTCAGCGGATAGACCGCGATGTGGAAAGACGCATGGGGGAAGACAATAAAGTGCGCAATAGGGATTACATCTTCTACCGATATGTTGACGATGGGTTTCTGTATTTTAATGATAGAGGGGATCGGAATTGCTTTTTCTCTTTGTATCGATCTGAGTTGAAGAAATATGGGCTTAGTATCAATAAAGAGAAGGTGGTGGAGTTTGCTCAGCGGCCTTTTGTTGAGGCTATATCTATAGCCAAAGGGCTGATCTTGCGTTTGATAAACGAACGCTTTCAGAATCGTCTGGATACTTTTAAAGGGTTTGTCCATTCTCAAAACAACCGCTTTGACACGCCTGCCGTCTTGGATTTTAAGACTTTTGTCAACGAGGTGCGCACCATTATGTGTACATGCGGTGAGAATATGAAATACAAGGATATAACCTCCTTTCTTCTGGGTGTGATACAAAAGAGAGTGGGGCTTCTCGTCCGTGATTTCAATCTCTTGTATGCTCAGTATTGTCGGGCGATAGGTGATGGGAGCATCAATGATAAAGGGCTGGAAATCAAGGAAAAATATGAGCGGGGATTCATAGATTTTGCCAAAAGTATCGTAGAGGTGGTCTTCTATTTCCTAAGTTGCGATATGCGTATGAGCACCTCGCTGAAGGTGGTTTCGATAATCAATAAGTTGCAGCTCTTTGTGCGCGGTAGATATCAGATAGATGAGTGTTTGATGTCTGAGAAATTTCCTGCGTATTTCGTGGAGACTTTGGATGACAAGATAAGTGACGAGATAGCCTCTTTTTTATTGAATGCGACACCGGAAAACTATAACTTGATGGAAATCTTGAATATCTTGGAAGTGGAGAAAATCATGCTGCCGAAAAATCAAATAGCACCCAAGGTGTTGACTGACTTTTGGAAGAAATGTGAGAAGAAGTCGGCTGGCTTGAATTTCTTTACAGTTTTTGAAATGCTGCATTTTATCAAGGACGCTGCGGGGTATCATGACCTGAGAGATTGTCTCTTGGGGTGGATAGATTGGCAGGTAAAGACACTGACGGATGCAGCGGAAAGTAATACTGAGGCTGTGCTGACTTTCATGGAAACGATGTGTTGTCCCTGGATTGATCAGGAGGTGAAGAAGAAATATGCCCGTTCGTTATGCGGGGATGCTTCTGACAAGTTGTACAGATTTGCTCAGAAACAGAAGAATTTATTTATACAATGGCATGGTTGTCGGCTGGATGAAGCTATTCAGCATGTCAACAGTGCCGAGGTATACTAGAAAGATATTACAACCGATGCCCTTAGCAGTTTTTACACACACAATCGGTGACAAGACAGCCTAAACAGTTGTCTTTAGGCGCGCCTCTAAAGGGCGGGCGCTCCTACCTTTTTAAAAATATGGGGACGTTTGCGGATTTTTTTCATGCTTTGTATGGATTCCATCTCTCGAAAGCGGGAAAAGGCGAGAAGCAGTATCACTCTATAGAGTCTTTGTGTGCTGTCGCAAAGGAGTTCTTTGAGGATGAACTGGGGAAAATTGATGAGTGTGAGTTTGGGCATATACATTTGTTTGGGGCGAAGGCCTGCGAGAAGAAGGACCGGCTCACAAGGTGGATTGTCCCCATCATAAAAAAGATCAACGCTCTCGTTAAAGCTGAGTCGGACAATGAACTGTATGCGGCAGACGGGCTTTACCGTTTGTTGTTTGATGAGAGAACTGGGTTGCCACAATATAAGCACCTGACGTCTGTCGTCAAGAAGCATACCGATTTTTATCGGGTTCGGGATGCTAAAAAATATGAGTTATATGATAGAAAGGGCATGTTTGTCTTGTCCGACCGCTTGGAGCACCTTGTGGGGCCTGGGCGTTTCAATCCCTCGGGTTATGCGTGTCTCTATCTTGCCTCTAACTTGTATCTTGCATGGGAGGAATGTAGAAGGCCTAACTTTGACACCTTCAATTTCTCGCGTTTTCAGAATACTTGGGATCTTGAGGTAATTGACTTGACGATTCGTAGGAAGTTTTATTATCGGGAGCATTTTCTCTTGGCTTACTTGGCCCTTCTGTGTACTGCAAAGGCGATAGACGAGGATAAGCACAAGTTTCAATATGTGGTGCCTCAAATGATGATGAAGGTGCTATGTGCAAGTCAGCGACAAAGAGGCAAAACGGCAAAGGGCGCGCCGATGATAGATGGGATCAAGTATATGACCTCACGTAGTTATGATCAGAAAGATTTGCTGTTTGATGATAGGCAACTCACGGAGGCTTATGTCTTTCCTCAGCATCCTCATGGTGATGATAAAGACGTGTGACCCTATTTGACGAGGTTGTTTAGGCTGACTGAGCCCAGGAGCTACTTTTTGTTCAAGTCTCATAGGATCCAGTTCTTTAATAGAACGGCTTACGTATCTTGTTATCAAGACTCTTTGTTCTATCAGATGGAGGAAACTCTGAAAAAGGATAGGTTGGCAAAGTATAACATAAAGGATAAATAGGCTATATTCGTCAAGATATTGCCGAAATATTTGCCTGTGTCGTGGAAATAGCGTAAATTTGCGATCTGGACGGGCATTAGTGGCTCGTCAACATCCAATTATGATAGCTGACAAGATAGAATACATCATTATGCTCATAAAGCTCTTTGCCCGTCGTTTTGGGTTAAGCTATATGCAGGCTTTCCGCTATGTCTGTCTGCATGATGGCATAGAGTATGCGGAGAGACACTACAATATTCTTCACACGCTGACGTTTGAGGATCAAGTGGAGGCGCTTGCTGCTTATTGTCATAGGAAAGGAGGGCAGTTGTTATGAAGCTATTTCATGGTTCTAATATGAAAGTAGAGGTGATAGACCTTGCTAAGTCTCGCCCAGCAAAGGACTTTGGACGAGCTTTCTATCTTTCCGCTGAGGAGCAACAGGCAAAGGAAATGGCGCAATTCAAAGTGGAAGCGTTCGGTGGGGACGTGGTGGTTAATTGCTTTGAATTTGATGATTCTACTCTTGATGGGTTGAAGTTTCTATGTTTTGAGGAATACTCTGAGGAATGGGCTAAGTTTGTTTTGGCAAATCGTAAATCGTCAGATACTCTTCATGATTATGACGTGGTGTATGGGCCGATAGCCAATGACAAGATTGGTAGGCAGATTTTTAATCTTCAGGCTGGTTACATAGATTTTTCAACATTTATTAGACGTATTCAGTATCCAGAGGGTATTACTTTTCAGTGGGCTTTTTGTACTGAACGTGCCATTAAACTTCTTCGTGTTTTATGAAAGTGACAGATAAAGATTTTCAATATATGCTGGAGTGTATGGAGCGTGATGTCGCCACGCTTCTCGTTGAAAAGAGAGGGATTACGATTCGTCAAGCTCTCGGTGTGTTGTATGACTCTGAAACTTATCGTTTGCTGCAGATTCCGAATACAGGGCTATATTTTCAGTCTCCTCAATATGTGTATTCGTTTTTGCAGGAAGAAATGGATAGAGGAAGAATATCTAATAACTTCTCTTGTGGCAGTAATCGGTGAAAGCCGTACTATACTATAGGCTTTCAAGGTTTCTCACTTTGTGGCTTAACAGTCTTAAAGTGATGGCTTACGGTCAGTTAATACTGTCGGCGAAATAGGTAAGGGATGAGCCTTCTGATGGTATCGTGGAAAGGATGAAAACGGAGCATGTAAAACTGATACAGGCCAGTGCCATGCCCTAAATTGAGCGCCAACCGAAGTGTGATGACAAAGTAAGATGTTACGGGTGCTATATATATTCTCCGTAACTTTTAACACAAAACATTCTTTATTCTCAATAAGCGGTTGTATCTTTGCACGAAAATATGAGTGGCATGGATAGAAGTAAAATTATTGACTCGCTCAAACAGCGAGGTGGGTTCATAACCACAGGCGAAGTGAAAAGCCGTGGTGAGTATGAACAGCTTCGCCGTGCAATAGAAGACGGAACGCTTATGCGGATTCGTAATGGTGTTTATGTGGAAATGTCTGCGTTGGCAAATAATATGATAGATGTGGAGCGTATAGTTCCGCATGGAGTGCTTTGCCTGTATAGTGCGTTTGCTCATTATGGGCTTTCCACGCAAGTGCCTTCCGCTACTTGCATTGCCATTGAAGCCAAACGAAAGGTGCGCTTGCCCGAATATCCCCCGATTGACCTTTATTATTGGAAAAAGGAGAATTTGGAGTTTGGTATAGTAAAGAAGAACATATCAGTATATGAAGTACTCATTACGGATATGGAGCGAACAGTCTGTGATGCCGTAAAGTACCGAAACAAGATTGGACTTGATGTTTGCGGTGAGGTGATAGACAACTATCTCAAAAAGGAGACCCGCAATGTGTCTTTACTTCATGAATACGCACAGAAACTGAGAGTGAAAAAAATATTGACTACATATTTGGAGACAAGGCTATGACAAAAAATATAGGGAAGTCCATTAGGACACGCTTGCTGAACCTCGCCAAAAAGGAGAAGGAAGACTATATGAAATTGTTGGTGAGATACTTGCATGAACGCTTGTTGTTTCGTATCTCTGCAAGTCCTTACAAAAGCCACTTTCTTTTGAAGGGCAGTTCTTTGTTGTATGCCCTGGATGAGTTCAAGGCTCGTCCAACCATTGATATTGACCTGTTGGGAGAGCACATCAGTAATGACAGAGAAAATCTAAAAGGCGTCTTTCAAAAAGTGTGCGCCATTGAGTGTGAGGACGATGGTGTAACTTTTGATGCAGCCTCGCTAGAATTAGAGCCGATAGCCGTTGAAAAGAAATACCCTGGTACCTGTGTAAAAGTTGTAGCTCATTTAGACACTATAGTACAAAAGGTATCTGTTGATATAGGATTTGGTGATGTGGTAACGCCTTATCCTCTGTCATTGGACTATCCGTTGTTGTTGCCAGGTGTTCCCGCCGTGGAACTATATGCCTATTCTTTGGAAACTTTTATAGCAGAGAAGTTTCATGTAATGGTTGACCGTGACGAAAGCAATAGTCGCATGAAGGATTTCTTTGATGTGTACCAGTTGTTCACTAACCATGAGATTGATACAGAACTTCTAGCGGAAGCTATTGTCTGTACATTCAAGAACAGGAATACACCTTACCGAGAGAACCTAGCTCTTTTCACAGACAAGTTTGCAGCAGACTCAACTCGCAATGTTTTGTGGAAGGCTTTCTTGAAAAAGATACGTTGGAAAGAACAGATTGACTTCTCAGTAGTGATGAAGTGTGTCAAAGAGAACCTACAAGAGTATTGGAGTAGGGAAACATTAGGATGATAGCTAAAAAATGCAAGAAAGAGTGCAAGAAAGAGTGCAAGAAAGAGTGCAAGAATGAACTGTTTGATATTCAGGCTCTTATTAAAAAAATATCTAGGGGAAATAAGACTACTATAGCAGATTTAGCAAGAAAGACCGGTCTTTCTGCAAGAAAGATTTCAAGCGGACTAAAGGCTTTGCGAGAAGATTTTCACGTTCTTAAACGTGAAGGAGGACGTAAAGATGGTCATTGGGTAATAGGTGACTTTTAAGGCTCTTCCGGAAAATGGAGTGATTCGACGTGGACACATAGAAGACAACTTGAACAACTTTTACAACAAGTAACAACTCTTTCGGTAAGCCATGAGCAG
>ENA-OPVT01000863-OPVT01000863.1-human-gut-metagenome-genome-assembly--contig:-NODE-863-length-20996-cov-16.244162_pt1 | contig 20996 bp, 20 predicted proteins | sample MGYA00241499_ERZ501990 | MGnify/ENA primary metagenome ERZ501990 (study PRJEB25962, sample SAMEA2042104) | human gut metagenome | biome: human gut; feature: human-associated habitat; material: faeces...
TCATACCCCTGACTTTTTCAAAGCTTGAGTAAACCCCAAGTCTATTTAGTTACTCGAATAAAGACTCAAAGGCTTAACGATTACGTTAAGTCTTTTTTTTAATGATATATGGCTTTCTTTTTCAAATTTAGATACTCTCTTTTCTTATCCTGTTTTTATGATAGAATAAGGGGGAGAAAAGGGTGGGATGTAGACATGCAAAGAGAATCAATTCGTATGTATGCTTATGCGATTGACTTTGATTTAATCAAAGTTGATTTATCATTAAATTATTATAACGGAATTTCAAGTCAGTATTATTTAAAGAATTTAGATACAAGTGAAGTTAAGATACTTAAAGGCGAAGCGACTGAGAAAGAAAATGGATTCCAGTCGTATCTTTTGCATACAGACTTTTCTGTAGGTACAAGATATAAAGTGTTTGATAATTATGGTTTAGCTTGTTTTTTAGATTTTAGTCAGCTTTCTATGAGTAAAGAGTTTGATGATCATTTTTATTATGATGGTGATGATTTAGGCAGTCATTATACAAAAGAAAAAACGACATTCAAGGTCTGGTCACCTCTTTCTACGGAAGTTGTATTAAAAATTTGGAAAGATGAAGACCTTCATTATTATCCTTTAGAAAGAGAAGATAAAGGTGTCTATAGTACAACTATTAAGAAAGATCTAGATGGTTATGAATATGTTTATATTATTGGAATGAATGAACAATCAATAGAAACAGCTGATCCATATGCTTATTCTTGTACAGCTAATATGCATAGTTCAGTAGTCATTGATTTGGATAAAGTTAGAAGAGTAGATTATCCTTTGACAGAACTAAAACATACGACAGATGCAGTTATTTATGAAGTAGGTGTCAGAGACTTCTCTGTTGATGAATATGGACAGATTACACATAAAGGCAAGTTCTTAGGATTCTGTGAAGAAGGTACAGTGACTAAGAATGGTTTTTCATCAGGTATGGACTATTTAGATATGCTTGGTGTCACACATGTACAGCTTTTACCAATCAATGATTATGCAACAGTAGATGAAGATCATCCAGATTTACTTTATAACTGGGGTTATGATCCAGCACAATATAATGTACCTGAAGGAAGTTATATTACTGATCCAAATGATGGCTATAAGAGAATATTAGAATGTCAGCGTATGGTACGCTGTATTCATAAGCATAATATGAGAGTTATTCTAGATGTAGTCTATAATCATATGCATGATGTGAATAATAATGCATTAGAGAAGACAGTGCCTTATTATTTCTTTAGAAGAGATGAAAATGGGGAGTTATCTAATGGTTCATGGTGTGGTAATGATTTAAATAGTACCGCAAAGATGTGCCGTAAATATATTTTGGATATGTGTAAGAGATGGCAGGTTCTTTATGGTGTAGATGGCTTTAGAATGGATCTCATGGGTATTGTGGATAATGATACAGTGAATATGATTTATGAACAGGGTCATGCTTTAGATTCTTCATTTATGTTATATGGTGAAGGTTGGAATATGGGCACTGCATTACCCGATTCAGAAAAGACAACAATTGAAAATAACCATAAAACACCTCATGTAGGTTTCTTTAATGATCATTTCAGAGATACAGTCAAGGGACCTAATCAGATGGAAGTCAAAGGCTATACATCTGGGGATACTTACAAGACAAATGAAGCCATTATTGCGATGTGTGACTACAATAAGTTCTTATCTATAGAACAGAGCATTAACTATACAGAATGTCATGATAATGCGACTGTATTTGATAAATTTATTATTTCCAATGGACATGAAGATGAATATTGTCGCCAAAAGAGATGTTTATTAACTCTTGCGATGACAATTTTTGCGCAAGGGGTTCCTTTTATTCATGCCGGACAGGAATTTTTAGGTACTAAGAAAGGTAATCAGAATTCTTATAATGCGGGTGATGCAGTTAATAAACTAGACTGGGAACGTCATGACGAATATATGAATGTTGTTCAGGCTGTAAAGTTCTTTATTGATCTAAGAAAACACAACAAGTGCTTTAGATATTATGACTATGAAGATATGCATCAACATGTATTTATCAACAATATCTACTATCGTATGGTAGAATATCATCTCACTCAGGATGAAGGAGATTATAAAGAATTTAAGATTTACTTTAATCCTTCATATGATGTCATTACTATTGGTATTGAAGATGATTTTAAGATATTATATAGTATGTCAAATGAAAGTATAGAAAATGGACATCTCAATGTATTTGGTGTATCCATGGTTGTATGTGCAAGATAGGAGATTATAATGAAATTAATTGTTGGATTAGGAAATCCTGGTAAAGAATATGATATGACAAGACATAATACAGGATTTTATTGTTTAGATGTATTAAGTGATGAAATGAATCAATCTATTGATAAAGAGAAATTTAAAGGCTTATATACTAAATTCAAGTATAAGGGTGAAGATGTTATTTTATTAAAACCTCAGACTTATATGAATAATTCTGGTGAATCTGTTGCGGCAGTGATGCAGTTCTTCAAGATTCCAGTAGAAGATCTATTAGTTATTTATGATGATATGGATATGCCTACTGGTAAGCTTCGCTTAAGAGAAAAAGGCAGTGCAGGTGGACATAATGGGATCAAAAGTATTATTGCTCATGTAGGGACTCAGAACTTCAAGCGTATTCGTGTAGGTATTTCAAAGAATAAGCTTTATAGTGTTGTAGACTGGGTACTTGGACACTACTCTAAAGAAGAAGAAAAGCTTATATCAGAAGGTGCTAAACATGCAGCAGAAGCTGTATTATGTTATTTAGATGATGGTTTTAATAAAGCGATGAATAAATTTAACTAGGTGATTGTTATGGAGAAAATACTGAATCTTTTAAAAGATAATCAGGCCCTAAGAACCTTAGATACAGACAAAGGAACTATTGTCACAAACTCAACTAGCGATGAGGCTTATCTCATTGCTGGTTCTTTTTGGCATCATCCAAGAAAAATCCTGATTATTAAAAATAACCAATATGAGGCATTTAACCTCTATAAAACATTAACTGAACTTGTGAATCAAGTTGTCTATTTTCCTGCAGATGAATCATTACGTGTAGAGTCAGTGGCGTATTCTTATGAACTATTAGGAGAAAGAATTAATGCATTATATGCGATGACACAAGATAAACCAATGATCTGTGTTTGTCATATGCATTCAATGACACGTTATGTGACACCTGTAGAACTCTTTAAAAAGAGTATTATAAGTTTAAAGAAGGGTGATACAGTTGATCCTCTAGAATTAAAGAAGAAACTACAGTCTATTGGCTATAAGAATACCCAAAGAGTAGATTCACCTTTCTATTACTCTAGAAGAGGTGAAGTACTAGATGTTTATTCAATCCAGTATGAACATCCAGTACGTATTGAATTCTTTGATGATGAAATAGAAGAAATCTCTTTTTATGATAAAGACTCACAAAGAAGAACAGAAAGAAAAGAATCTATCGATATTCTTCCAGCTACAGATATGATGTATGAGGATGATGGTTTATCACAGGTAGAAGCCTGTATCAAAGCTTTAAAAGAGAAGATGAAGATCAAAGATGAATTCAAGGATGAACTTGAAGAAACATATGCATTAGATATTGAATCACTCAAAACACATGACTATAGTCCACGTATTTATCAATACTTAAGCTTATTCCCTCAAACTGCCACAATTATAGATTATGCAAGTGATTATACTATTATTACTGCATCTCTTGCTTCTATTCTTGCTTCTTATAAGACTTATATGGAAGAAAATTACCTCTATTATCATGAACTAGAAGAAATAGGACAGATGATCAGAGGAATTAAGCTTATTAATAACCCTCAGGATATCTTAAAACATCTTGATGTTGATTTAGTACGCTTTAGAGAAAATGATAAACAAATCATGTTTATGACTCAGCCTGTGATGATCTCTATGGCTAATGAAAAAGTCTTTATTAGTCAATTAAAGGACTTACTTACATATAATCGTGTCATGATTGGTGTAGATGAAAAGCGTCAGATAGATATATTAATAAACCTATTTACTGATCATGCCATTCCATTTACTCTCACAAGTGCCACAAATAAGATTTATGACGGGGTTAATCTATTCTTAGGACATTTACCTTGTGGAATGAACTTTGTAGAAGAGAAGACTATATTACTCACAAGTCAGGAACTCTTTAAAGTACAAGAAACAAAGAAGAAATATATTAAATACAGAGATGCCACTAAAATCTCAGACTATAATGAATTAAAAGTAGGAGACTATGTTGTTCATGATACAAATGGTATTGGACAATATATGGGTATTGAAACATTAGTTGTAGATGGTGTACATAAGGACTATTTACATATTGCCTATAAAGGAAATGATATTCTTTATGTACCGGTAGAACAGTTCCAGTTAATTAGAAAATATTCATCAAGAGATGGTAAACCACCTCATATTCATGCTTTAGGTTCACCTAAATGGGCTAAAGAAAAAGCAAGAGTCAGACAGAAGGTAGATGGTTTAGCTGATGATCTCATTAACTTATATGCAGAAAGAATGAAACAGCCAGGATTTGCGTTTGAACCTGATGGGGATCTTCAATTAGAGTTTGAAAGTGAATTTGGTTATGAACTGACTCCTGACCAGGCGCAGGCTGTAGAAGAGATTAAAAAGGATATGGAAACACCACGTCCTATGGATAGATTATTATGTGGTGATGTAGGCTTTGGTAAAACAGAAGTGGCTTTAAGAGCCTGCTTTAAAGCGGTTGTATCTAAGAAACAATGTGCCTTCTTATGCCCTACTACAATTCTTTCAGCACAACATTATCGTACAATGCAGAAGCGTTTTGAGAAGTTCCCTGTGAATATTGCGTTACTCAATCGTTTCACGACTACTAAAGAAAAGAAACAGATATTAGCTGATTTAAAGGAAGGTAATATTGATTTATTAGTCGGTACACATCGTATTTTATCTAAAGATGTAGAATTCAAGGATCTAGGATTACTCTGTATCGATGAAGAACAACGTTTTGGTGTAAGACAGAAAGAAAAAATCAAGAATTTAAGAAAAACAATAGATGTACTCACTTTAACTGCCACACCTATTCCTCGTACATTACAGATGTCCATCATGGGTATTAGAGGACTCTCACAAATAGAAACACCACCATTAAATAGACTCCCTGTACAGACATATGTCTCAGAAAAGAGCTGGGCATTAATTAAACAGGTTATTGAAAGAGAATTATCACGTAATGGACAGGTTTTCTATTTACATAATAGAACAGAAAACATCTATGAAATAGCCTCTACATTGCAGACACTCTTACCTAATGCCCGCATTGGTGTAGGACATGGTCAGATGGATAAGAATGATCTAGAAGATGTCATGACTGACTTTGTAGAAAAGAAATATGATATTCTTGTATGTACAACTATTATTGAGACAGGTATTGATATACCTAATGCGAACACAATTATTATTGAGAATGCGGATAAGTTTGGTTTAGCACAGCTTTATCAGATTAAAGGTCGTGTAGGAAGAAGTGAACGTATCGCATATGCTTATCTTCTTTATACAAAAGATCGTGCGATGACAGAAGAAGCACAAAAGAGACTTACAGCTATTAAGGAATTCACACAATTAGGTTCTGGTTATAAGATTGCGATGAGAGATTTATCTATTCGTGGCAGCGGTGATATTCTTGGCGGTGAACAGGCAGGATTTATTGATCAAGTCGGTTTTGATATGTATATGAAGATCTTACAGGATGCGATTGAAGAAAAACAGGGTAAGATTAAAGAGGATGAAACTGTACCATCACGTAATGTACCAGTAGATGGTTATATTCCTGAAGATTATGTAGAAAGTGATATGGAAAAGTTAGAACTATATCAGCGTGTCTATAAAGCCAATGACTTAGAAACATTGAAACGTGTAGAACATGAACTCACTGACCTTTATGGTGTTCTTCCATCACAGGTACGTAATATTGTAGTCAAGAGAAGATTTGATATCCTTTCACATGACCCACTTATTGATGATGTGAAAGATAGCAGCCAGGGACTAGAAATACGTTTCTCTAAAGTCTTCTTAGAAGATTTAGATGGACAGAAGTTCTTTGCATATGTCAATCATATGTTTAAGAAGCCACAAATGAAATATACTGATGGAATGTTGACTATTGTGAGTGGTATGGAACCTTATTATGTTTCAGCATCTACTGAGTTCTTAGATTCAGTTCTGAAACAATATTATAAAACACATACTAGTGTTTAATAAAAAAATAATGTAGAATATGAAAAAAAGGGGGATTACATCAATGAAAATTATTGATTTATTAAACGAAGATAAAGTAACTTTATCTTTTGAAGTATTTCCACCTAAGACAAGCAGTAAATATGAAAATGTCTTAAAGGCTGCAGAAAAGATTGCATCTTTAAATCCAAGTTTCATGTCTGTGACTTATGGTGCAGGTGGAGGAACAAGTGCACATACTGTTGCACTTGCGAAAGATATTCATGAAAAATATGGTGTTGAAGTCATGGCTCATTTGACATGTGTTTCTTCTACAAGAGAACATGTGGAGTCTATGGTTGAACAGTTTAAAGAAAATGGTATTGAAAACATCATGGCATTAAGAGGAGATATTCCTAAGGATGGTCAAGTGGGAGAAGACTACCAGTATGCCTGTCAGTTAATCAAGGAACTTAAAGAGAAAGGTGATTTCTGTATTGGGGCAGCATGTTATCCAGAAGGACATGTAGAATCACCTAGCATTAAGGAAGATATCCAGCATCTAAAAGAAAAAGTAGAAGCAGGTGCAGATTTCTTAACAACTCAGATGTTCTTTGACAACAATGTTTTCTATAACTTCTTATATAAAATCAAGGAAGCTGGTATTAATGTACCTGTAGTCGCTGGTATTATGCCTATTACTAATGCGAAACAGGTCAGTCGTGCTGTACAGATGTCAGGTACATCTATTATTCCTTATCATTTCAAGATGATGGTGGATGCATTTGGTGATAATCCTGAAATCATGAAGCAGGCTGGTATTATTTATGCATCTGAACAGATTATTGATTTAATTGCGAATGGTGTAAAACATATTCATGTTTATACAATGAATAAACCAGACATCGCCGAAGGCATCATGAACAATATTTCGGAGATTCTTAAATGATAGAAATCAATCGTAAAGAAGCTTTACGATACTTAGGATACCGTCAATCTATTGAAGGTGATCTCACTGAAATCAATGTCGCACTTGATCATTGTATCGAAGTATTACAGAAAACAGCTGTACCACGTCATATTGTGAAAAGATTACCTCTCACAATAGAGAATCATACAATCACAATTGGTGATATGGTGATACATAGTAAAAACTTAGAGAATAACTTAAAAGGCTGTCATGCAGTTTATCTCTTTGCGGCTACTATAGGTATAGAAGTCGATCGTTTGATTAAACGTACAGAACTTACTAAGATGAGTGATGCAGTGATCTATCAGGCAGCAGGAGCTGCTATGATAGAAGCTTATTGTGATGAAGTGAATGAAGAACTTAATCAGGAGGCATATAAGAATAATGAATTCTTAAAGCCACGCTTTTCACCTGGTTATGGAGATCTTGCATTAGATCATCAGAAAGATTTTATGCGTTTATTACAGATGGATAAGATTGGTATCAGTTTATTAGAAAGTCTCTTAATGGTCCCATCCAAATCAGTGACGGCGATCATTGGTATTACACATCATGCACAGCCTCGTCATACAAAAGACTGTGCCAATTGTCCTGCACAATGTGAATTCAGGAGGATAGATTAATGGGATTTAAAGAAAGACTGACAAAAGAATGGTTATTCTGGGATGGTGGTACTGGTTCAGTACTTCAAAGCTGGGGTTTACAAGCTGGTGAACTACCTGAAACATGGAATATCAACCATCCAGAAAAGATTGTTGAATTAAATAAAGGCTATCTAGAAGCAGGATGTGATATTATCAACACCAATACATTTGGTGCCAATAGATTAAAATATCCAGATAATCTAGAAGAAATAGTCACAAAAGCAGTAGAACATGCAAAAAAGGCAAGAGAACTTACAGGACGCGGGGATGCCCTGATTGCGCTTGATTTAGGACCTACAGGTAAACTTTTAGAACCACTAGGAGATTTATCATTTGATGATGCAGTGGATATTTATGCTGAAGTCATTGAGTATGGAACTAAAGCGGGTGCTGATGTCATCCTTATTGAAACAATGCAGGATAGCTATGAATTAAAAGCTGCAGTACTAGCCGCTAAGGAACATTCACATTTACCAGTATGTGCCACTGTTGTATTTGATGAAAAAGGTAAGATGTTGACAGGTGGTACACCTGAATCAGTAGTTGCCTTACTCGAAGGGTTACATATTGATGCATTGGGTATTAACTGTTCATTAGGTCCAACACAAATTAAACCTTTTGTAGAAAGAATGATTAAAGTTTCTTCTACACCTATTATTGTGACACCTAATGCTGGTTTACCTCAGACTGATGATGAAGGTCATACATATTATGATATGAATGCAGATGAATTCGCATCAGAGATGAAAGAGATTGCCTCATTGAATGTGCATGTACTAGGAGGATGTTGTGGAACTACACCAGAATATCTCTCAAAAACAATAGAATTAGTGAAAGACCTGCCTATTGAACCACCTGTAAAGAAGAATATCTCTGTTGTGACTTCTTTCTCACAGGCTGTAGAAATAGGTCCTAAACCAGTTATTATTGGGGAACGTATTAACCCAACTGGTAAGAAGAAATTCAAACAGGCCTTACGTGATGGAGATATTAACTATATCTTATCTGAAGGTTTAAAACAGGAAGATGCAGGGGCACATATTCTAGATGTCAATGTAGGTCTACCAGAAATTGATGAACCTAAGATGATGGTAGAAGTTATGAAGAAGTTGCAGTCTGTCATTGCATTGCCATTACAGATTGATACATCAGATCCAATCGCCTTAGAAGCAGCCTTAAGACACTATAACGGTAAGGCTATGATAAACTCAGTTAATGGTAAACAGGAATCCATGGATGCTGTTTTCCCATTAGTAAAGAAATATGGTGGTGTGGTTGTAGGACTTGCCTTAGATGAAGAAGGTATTCCAGATAATGCGGCAGATCGTATTCGTATTGCAAAGAAGATCTATAAAGAAGCAAGTAAATACGGTATTGAACCTAAGGATATCGTAATCGATGGACTCGCTATGACTATTTCATCAGATCCTACTTCTGCCATTGCGACATTAGAAACATTACGTATTATTAGAGATGAATTACATGGACATTCTATTCTAGGTGTTTCTAATATCTCTTTTGGTCTTCCACAAAGACCAATCATTAATGCGAACTTCTTTACTATGGCGATGCAGTCAGGACTCAGCTGTGCAATCATCAATCCTTCATCAGAAGCAATGATGAAATCATATCGTGCCTATCTTGCCTTAAGTGGGCTTGATACAAACTTTACAGAATATATTAGTGCCTATGGTAATAGTGCACCAGCTCCTGTAAAGAGTGAAGCGGTTGATATGTCTTTATATGAAAGTATCAAGCGTGGTATGAGTGAAAATGCAGGTAAAGCCACTCAAAAACAGCTTGAAACTAAAGAAGGATTAGAAATTATTAATGACGAACTAATTCCTGCCCTTGATGAAGTAGGGAAAGGCTTTGAAAAAGGCACTATCTTCTTACCTCAGTTATTAATGAGTGCTGAAGCAGCTAAGGCTGCATTTGCAGTTATTAAAGACTCTATGGCAGGCAAACCGAGAGAAATGAAAGGAAAAATCATCATTGCGACAGTCAAAGGTGATATTCATGATATTGGAAAGAATATCGTGAAGGTTATGTTAGAAAACTATGGCTATGATGTCATTGATCTTGGTAAAGATGTACCACCTGAACTAATTGTGGATACTGCAATAAAAGAAGATGTAAAACTAGTAGGACTCAGTGCTTTAATGACAACAACAGTAGTGAGTATGGAAGATACTATAAAACTATTGAAGGAAAAGAAGCCTGATACACTAACAGTTGTAGGTGGAGCCGTTATGACTCAGGAATATGCAGATCGTATCGGTGCAGATTGTTATGCGAAAGACGCAATGGAAACAGTGCGTTTTGCGGATAAAGTATTTGGAGGAGAATAAGAATGAAAAAAATATTTACAGTATTAACTTCTATCGCTTTAACATTTGCGTTATCATTCTCAGCAGCTTTTGCGAATGATGATGCATTAATGAAATCACAAAATTATTTAAAGACTATTACTTTAGATAGTCCTGATGCAGTTATTGCGTATGAAGCTACAGGTATGGAAGCTGATTATAAGGCTGATGCTTTATTGAATAACTTCAAGGAAACAGATTATGTTACTGCCTCTTATGGTGATTTAGCTAAGTCTATTATCGCAATTTCTTTATTAGGTGAAAATCCAAAAGATTTCAATAATACTAACTTAGTAGAAATCCTAGAAAATAGAGTACAGGAAGATGGTACTCTTACAAATGATGTAAATGGTGGATGTGGGGCTACTATTTGGACATTAATGGCTTTAGAAACAGTAAACTCACCTAAGGTAAAAGCTGTTGCAGATAAGTTATCAACTATGGCTATGGACAATGGTGCTTACTGGTATGAATATCAGGGACCAAATGCAGATCTAGATACAACTGGATGGGCTATGGAAGCATTAAGTGTTGCAGGACGTTCTACTTATAAAGCAGCTATCTCAAAAGCATATACTTTTGTACAGTCTAAGTTAAATAGTACAGATGGTTATTATGATAACTGGGGTGGAAATGCAGATACTCAGTCTTGCGTATTAGAAGGATTATCTGTTGCAGGTTATACATTAGATACAAATGCGTATAATTATCTTCTTTCTTATCAGAATGAAGATGGTACATTCAATGCATTAAACTATAGTACAGGTCAGTTAGAACCTAACGCTTATGCATCAGTAGAAGGTGCAAGAGCACTTGGTGTGATCAATAACGGAAGCTTTGTATTAAATGCTAGACAAGACTATACACAGACTACTACACCAGTAGTGACTGAACCTGAAACACCTACAAAACCTAGTACACCTACTACACCTGGTACAACTACACCAGCTGTAAAGCCAGAAACAACAACTACTGAACCAAAGAAGGAAACAGTAAAAGTAGTTAATACAGGTGATAACACAAATGTGATGGCATATGTAGTGGCAGCTATCGCCGCTGTGGGTGTGATCGTATTAGTTATTAAAAGTAAAAAGAAATAATGAAGAAATTCACAACTAAACAATTAGCGATTGCCTTTGTCGCAATCGCTTTTGTCTTTATATTTGGCTTTACAGCTTATCGTGGTATAACTGGACAATTCCAGTCTCAGCCTACTATTAGTAATGAAGTAAAAAGTAGCATAAAGAAGAAAGATATTTCTAAAAAAGAAGAGACAAAACAAATAGAGTCACAAGAAGAATCGAAGAAGACTGATATAAAATCATCTGATTCTTCTAGTAAACAAGAGACAAAGAAGCAGGAAACAAAGAAAAAAGAGACAAAATCCTCTTCTAGTAAACAAGAGACAAAGAAGCAGGAAACAAAGAAAACAGAAACAAAATCTTCTTCTACTAAACAAGAGACAAAGAAGATAGAAACAAATAATTCTTCTAGTAAACAAGAAACCTCTGTGCCTCAACAGGTAGAACCACCTAAACAGGAAACACCTATAAAACAAACTGTTTCAGTACAGGTGATTGGAGTAAATAGCACAATGATGCAGGGGAATATAGAAGTGAATAGTTTTTCTACAGCTTATAGTGTATTAAGAGAACTTGCGAAACAGAATGGTAAGAGTATCTCTACAAAAGGGTTTGGTTCTACTGTTTATGTATCAGGTATAGATGGATTAAAGGAATTTGATCATGGACCAAGTTCTGGATGGATGTATAAGGTGAATGGTACACCACCAAATATTGGGGCAGGAGCTTATAGGTTAAAAGCAGGAGATCAAGTCATCTGGTATTATGTCAACATTGAACAATAAGACAAGAGAAATATGTTTGATAGGTATTCTCTCTGCAGTCAATATTGCTTCTAGAGTAGCCTTACAGGCACTTCCTAACTTTAAACCTGTTACATCTATCATTATTATATCTGTACTCTTATTTGGGTTATCATTTGGAATAAAACTCACAGTAGTAACAACTATTGCATCCAATATGATTCTAGGTATGGGAACATGGACAATCTTCCAGATTCTCTCATGGGTTGTCATCTGTTTATTCACTCAATGTATCAGTGATTTCTATAAGAAAATCAACAAAGAACCCCCCTTACTTTTTATGGCTCTCTATGCCTTTTTAATGGGTTATGTCTTTGGATTTGTCGTTTCACTCGAACAATTAATTATAGGTGGTCCTGTCTGGTTTGGTATCTATTATGCCCAGGGGCTCTTATTTGATACATTCCATGCAGTAGGTAATTTTGTCTTTTATTTACTTTGTGCACCTATACTTATGCGTTTATTTAAACAGGAAATGTCTCAATATACAAAAGACTATTACAAGTGATTCAGTTGCGAATCACTTTTTTGTCATGTAATAAACATATCATCAATATCTGAAAGATACATTTTACATATGATATATAAAGTCTATAATCACAAGTGGATGGAGGTTAAAACTATGACACCATTATTTCCACGTGTTCAAGAAGTAGAGAACATATTTCACAAAATACTCGCAAGTAAAGAAGCTTGTGCAAGACTAAGAGAAACATTCAATTCAAGTCTAGAAGACTTTCAGGGATCAGAAGAATTAAACAATGAGACCTTTTCAAAAGTCGTTCTAGATAGTTATTCAAATCAGGATATTAGTGCATTATTACTCGCTATATGTGGTAAATCTATGTTTGATTTATTACGTGATGCATATTTGATTCCTCAAACATTTCATGGTAAAGCAGGAGAAAATCCAGTACTACTTACATCACCTTCTGGAGACCTGTTAGAAGGAAAGGATGTCTCACACCATACGATGAGACGATTTAAAAGTATCCTTTCACAACATCAGCCTGTTCCCCGTTCCCTTGTTTATCTGGCTGATGGCTATGATATAGAACGTTATTATAAACATGACGGTTCAGTAGACCAGAGAAAGACAGATGCAGTCAGAGGCATCTTACTTCTTTATGCACTTCCTGATACTAAGAAGCTTCATCTTACAACTGCGCAGGTTTATGCAATCATCTGGGATACATTCTTCAGTATTCAAAAAGAAGCACCTCTTGCTCGTGTCTATTATGGACAGGAAACAGGAGAGAAGAATGATAAAGACTATGATGAAATCGCAATATTACTTCCTACTCATTTGTTTAGAAGACAGATGGTTGAGCATATGGAAATCATTGATGGATTAGTTCTATCTTGTAGAGAAAAAATGATGGCTGAAGCCGGTAATGATAGTTTGGAGTTGTAATTATGCCTAGAATCGGATTACGTATTATTAAAACAAGTATTGCTGTCTTCATCATCATGGTATTATTCACTCTCTTTGGTGTACAGAGATCACCTTTCTATGTCCTTATAACCACAATTATCTGTATTCAGCCAGATAAAGAGAATGAAAAGAACCAGGCACTTGTAAGAGCCCTCGGCACACTTATAGGGGCAATTACAGGAGCTATTGTCATGTTTTTACAGCCTTTCATCCATATTGATCTCGCATGGGATTTACTTAATGCATTATTTATTATGTTGACTATTTATATGACAGTCTTATTTAAAGTACAGCATATGGCATTTATGGCTTGTGTGGCTTATTTAAGTGTTGCAGTGATTCCCCATGCTGGTATTTCACCTTACGCATTCTTATTCTATCGTGTCTTAGATACATGTATTGGTGTTGGTGTAGGTTATCTTGTCTGTACATTACATCTACCAGTTAAAAGAAGAAATGATGTTCTCTTTGTAGCTGAACTTGATGATATGGAACAAACAGCACACCAGCAGTTAAATGACTTCAATAAGACTCAATTGAATAAAATAGTAGATGATGGTGCTTTATTTACAATTATCACAAAAAGAACACCTGCATCCATGCAGGCAGAAATAGAACATCTTAAATTGCATCTTCCAGTGATCGCATTAGATGGTGCAATTTTGTATGACGTACCAAAAAATGAATTACTTTGTACCTACCCATTATCACAAATATTAGGTACAAAGATCACTCAATTATTAGATGATAAACATCTTAATTACTTTTATCACGTTCTCAAAGACGATGTATTATTGACATATTATAATAGTTTCGACCAGTCCGAACAAATGGACTATTATGATATGATGCGTCAATCCCCTTATCGTAATTACATCTTTGGTATGCCTACACACTCATATCAACCTCTTTATATAAGTATTCTTAATACAAAAGAGATTATCTATGACATTATAGATGACCTGATAGATTTAGGACTACATAAACAATTGCGTTATTTTGTAGAAGAAGATTATTTTGAAGGCATGTGCTTACTTAAGATTCTTTCTTATGACGCCACTCCAGAAAACATGCTGGAAAGATTAAAAGAAAAATTAGATATAAAAGAAAGTATTGTATATGGTTCATCTGATGCTATATGTGACGTTATTGTACCTGATAATGATTTCAATAGTATCGTAAAAAGTATCCATAACGAATATGAAGGAATTCAAATGAAAAGAAGACAGCCACAATAGCTGCCTTCTTTTCGTTATGGGGGAGTCTCAATGTATATTCAGTTCATGATCAATATCATGGATTTTTTTATTTGTATACTTACCTGCAACTCCCATGATTAAAGCACTTAATAATACTGCAATAATAGTTAGAATAATATAGATCATAAGAATCACCTCTTTCATGTCTATAATATACATGTAAGTTGTGTAATTCATATGTATTCTCTATGTATTTATTATGTTTTTTTACAATCCTTCCAACATATCATCAAATGTGATACCTAGAGAAAATCCAAAATGGAAATAATCATCCAAAGCATCCTGTAACTTAATAGGACTATAACCATTTCTTAAATCTAGAATATCCTGATTGACTTTAAAGAGTAAGTCAACAGAGCTGCTCTTTTCAGGCATTTCTTCATGATTCTTGATTTCATCAATCTGTAAGTCATACGCAGTACTCATTAATAAGCGCATACCTTCAATATAAGTGTCTAAAAGAGCATTTTGATCAACCTGAGTATCTTTATCCCAGAATGTATAAACATGTCCTAGTTCTCCTGTATTATATACACATTGCATAAATGCAAGAAGTTTATGGTCAATCTTCTTAATATCTAGAATATGACCTTTAGGAACATCTAATTCTCTGTTTAATACTAACTGATATAATTTTGATAATTCATTCATTTAAATCACCTCTTATATACTATTATAGTCAATTAAAAAAGAGAATCACGTAGATTCTCTAAATAATCCCTAAACCTTCTATTAAAATCTTAATACCTATGAGAATAAGAATAATACCACCAGTGATCTGTGCTTTCTGTTGATATTTATTCCCAAATATATGACCTATATATACACCAGCTGATGCGATAATAAATGTTGTTAAACCAATAATAGAAATAGCCATGAAGATATTGATTGATTCAAAAGAGAACGTAACACCTACCGCAAGTGCATCAATGGCAGTCGCAATAGCAAGCATCAACATTGTCTTCCACGAGAAGTCATCATTCTGTTTCTCTTCTTCAAAAGATTCTTTAATCATATTGATTCCAATAAATGCGAGTAATATAAACGCAATCCAGTGGTCAATAGAATCCACTAAACCACTCAATGTGGAACCTAGACAATAACCAATAAATGGCATCAATGCCTGAAATCCACCAAACCATACACCGCATAACAATATATTCTTAATAGACAACTTCTTCACAGATAATCCTTTACATACAGATACCGCAAAAGCATCCATGGATAACCCAATACCAATAAGTAATATTTCTATACTAGACATCTTTATACCTCAACAGGAATATAATCTTCCTTTACAACCTCATAATGCATATTGGATGCAGTCAGTTCATTGAGTTCATCTAAGAATGATGTATCTCTTAAATAAACATCATAGTGAACTTCTTCATCATACTCAGTATTCATTAATAACAGATTCTTAGATTGTATTAAATAAGATACCTTACGGCTAAAGTGATAGTCAACACTAATACGATATAGTTTAACAAGTTCTTTATCGACTATTTCTGCTTCTTTTAATGCATCTGCAACACTATTAGTATAAGCACGAGTTAATCCTCCAGCCCCTAGTTTAATGCCACCAAAATAACGTGTTACAATCGCAATCACATTATCTATCTTTTGTCTTTGTAATACATTCAACATAGGAAGTCCTGCAGTACCTGATGGTTCTCCATCATCATCTGCTTTTTCTAAAGGACCTACTCGATAAGCAACACAGTTATGTGTTGCATCATCTTTAGAATAGAGTTCTATTAAGTCTTTGATTTCTTTTTCATCATTACATGGAATCAGGGTAGTAATGAATTCTGATTTCTTAATAATGATTGTATTTGTCGTTGTTTCTTTGATTGATCTCATAGTTTCACCCGTTCGTATTATAGCGTAAAAGTTGTAAAATAAAAAGAAATAAACTATAATGTACATAGTGTATTATCACTGATGGGGTATTAAAAATGAGTAAAATAGCGATTATTGCAGACAGTGGCTGTCAGATTGATATTAATGGAGAGCATGAAGGTATTTATATTGCACCATTATGTATTGGTCATGGTAGTCAGACATATTTAGATCAATTAGAAATCACAAGTCTTGATGTATTTAATCAGATGAAGGAAACAGATGATATGTTTACAACATCTCAACCTTCGACTGGTTCTTTAATGAAGGCTATGGAAGATGCAAAAAGAGATGGTTATGATGAGTTAATTGGGATTCCTATCGCAACTGGTTTATCATCTACATTAAATGGTATGCAGGTTGCAGCTGATACAGTAGAAATGCCTATTACTTTAATCGATTCTCAAGGAACAGCACATGTTCAAAAGAAGCTTGTTGAAGCAGCACGAAAACTAGTAGAAAAGGGTCAGTCTGTTTCTGAAATTAAAGAAAAGCTTGAAGATATGGTTAAGCATTCAGGTACAATTATTTTTACACCAAACTTGAATCACCTTAAAAAGGGTGGGCGTATTACGCCTGCAGTCGCAATGCTTGGCAATATGTTGAAGCTTGTTCCAGTTATGGAATTGAATAGTGAATTAGGTGGTAAGATTGATACTTTAGGCAAAGTAAGAACAACACGTAAGGCATGTAAGATGCTTGCTGATCGTGTTGTTGAAAGAGGCGCAAATGCGAAAGATTATACATTTGCGATTGAAGATGTTCTTGTACCTGAAGAAGCTCAGCGTGTAAGAGACTATCTTGAAGAACAATTAGGTCCATGTCAAGTTACCATGAGAGAGTTACCAAGTGTTGTAGGTGCTCATATGGGAATTGGTGGTGTAGGAATCCAATTCATCAAAAATCTCGCAGAGTAGGAAGCAGATGATGAATCTGCTTTTTTTATATAGAAAGGAGGTATATATATGCAAAGAGAATTTGAAATGGTTGTACAGACAAGTGCAGCTACACAAAGCTTGCGTTATTTATTGAAAAGTGGTGATATGACGTGTATCACCAAAGGAGAAATTACTAAAAGATTAGAAGCAGCAGTTCTTTTACAGGAATTAAGCTTTCAAGCAGTTATGACAAGTGGTGAAGTCGTAGAGGATATGTTGGAAAATAATTATGAGGATTATGATGAAGCATTAAGAGACTCTCTTAAGACTCATGGTATTACATTTAAAGACTATACTTTTGCGGTTACTTATAAATATGATGAAGAAGCTGTCTTTAAGCCTTTCTTCTCTAGACAATATGGTGTAGACTTAGGTTTTTCACTCCCATTAGTAGATGATATGAAATATGCAAATATGTGCGTATGTCTTGCATTAATAAAACTATCAAGAGAATATGTACGTACGAGTGTGGGTATTACCCATGATTATACTGATGTAAAACCTAGTATTCATTTGACTTTTAAGCCAGGTATATTCTTACCTAAGCTTATTACAGAAAAACCCTATACAGAACTTACATTCAATGCAGTCTATGCAGCTATATACAAGTTGCGTGCTGCGATACGTTTCTTCTCATATGATCATACAGAAGAAGCATATAAGAAGTGGATTGATGTCATAGAAGAAATGAGTACGCGACCATATGATGGTATATTAGATGATCTAGATGAACTAGATTATGTACCATCACAAAAAGAAGAACTTTATGTATATGAAGATAAGGTCAATGGTGGAGGTACAGTACAATGTTTAAATAATTCATTTTATGCATTAATACTCTGGGCTGCCATATTGACTAAAGTCATGAATGAACAGTTCTTATATGAAACAAACTACCCAGATATGAACTTATGGGATTATTAATAAAAAGAAAATTATCAAAACGCCTATAATAAGGCGCTGTCACCATTAACCTTAACGCATAAATTCTTTCTCTTCGCTATAATAGTGTTAGAAAAAAGAGGAGGGAAAGAATATGTTAGAAAGTTATAAAGAAATTACATCAATCTCATTAAATAAATTAAAGGACTATTTAGATGTCATTGATGTATATCATGATTCATTTATTGATACTTGCAGAAGTCAGAAGAAAATAGAAGGTTATATTAAGGTACACCAAAAGAAATACTTAGGTCTTGCCTTAAAGAAACTCTATGAAATAGATGATATGCAATGTTTAGAAAATCATCTCGTAATGATTGAATACTTATTTGGAGAACATCCTCGTATTCAATCATTGAATAAGAATTTATGTAACTATATGCTCCATAATGGATCACCATTAGATGTATACCGTATTGTGAGACATTTGATGCCTTTCTCATATCTTGCACTTATCTCTTTATTAGTAGATAAAGAAGTGATTACTTATGCACAGGCTGCTTACTTTTCTTTAGTAGAAGAAGATATAGAAGGGGCTTATGAATACTTAAAGAAATGTGAAGTGGAACCAGATGAATCACTTCTAAATCTTTATGCATCTTATGACTTAATTGGTTATTTCCAGCTTGTGGATCATTATAGTAAAAAGGTATCTTACCAGGTATCAGGAGGCATAAGATGGGAGAAAAAATGTGGGCTGTCTTCTCATTATTGATGAATTCAGAGGAATGCATCAGTGCAGAAGATATACAGCATCAATTAGAAGAAAAAGGTTATGATATTGGTTTAAAAGCTGTATATGCAGTGATTAAACAGATCAATGTATTTACATCTTTAATGTTTGGAAAAGAAATAATCAAAGCAGTCAGACGTTTTGGTTATATGATTGAAACAGGTTATTTTGATGAGGCACAGATACAATTACTTATTGATATGGTGAATTATCGTCAAGATCTCACAAATAATGATAAAAGAGAAATAGTTAATAAGCTTTTAAAACTTTCACCTGCTAAACAGAAGGATTATCTCATTGTACCAGAATTAGAAGATGATGATGAAGGTGTCTATTCTCTAAGTAAAAATCTAAAGATTATTACTTCCGCAATACGTAATAAGAAGGATATACGTTTCCAGTATGTAGACTATTCTATTAGGGACGGACATCCTGTAGAAACATATTCTACTAAGGGTAATGCAGGTATTAATCATGAATATTATAATGTGAGTCCTTATAATACAGTGATTGTGGATGGTCATTACTATTTACGTGCTTATTATAATAAGCATAAGGACTCATTGACTACATTCCGTATTGATCGTATTAGAAAGCTAGATAAGAGCCGTACATATTATTTTGATTTTGATGATGAAGAAAAAATGAGTGAATCATTAAAACAATCACTTGCGAAGTCAATGAATAGTTTCTTTGATGGTGATGAAATTACACTACATATTAAGTTTGATGGTGTACTTATTAGAGAAGTTGTATCACGTTTAGGAAAAGATATTACTATTAATAAAACTATTGCGCCAATAGAGAATGATCATCAATGGTATGAAACACGTGTTGAAGGAATTATCTTTAATACAGGTTTAATGAACTGGATTAGACAGTTTGGTCCAATGATTATTGTGGTAGGTCCAGAGAAGCTTAAAGAAGCTATTACAGATGGATTAGAAGAGAACTTAAGCTACTATAAAAAATAGGAGTACACTATGTATATATTAAAATTATGTCAAGGTGAGTTTAGTACCAATGTTGGCTTATTTCATACAATAGAAGAAGGCAGAAAGCTTATATCTCAATTAGCTGGATATCAGTATGAAGATATTGAAGGGTTTGAGTATGAGTACTTTGATCCTACTACTGTACCTGATTATGTAGAACTAGAATATAATGGTCATATTGTACCTTTGACTACATATATGTTTACTGGTGATGGAAGAGTAGATATTTATTGGAATGAGATAGTGGACTTATCTACACCAGGAAATGGAATGATTGAAGGATCTACAAGAGTGGATGCTTATTCTATTCCTAATAATGAACTTAAGGATTACATAGAGAAAAGAGAACATAACTATAGATGTGTTAAACAATACTTAGAATCTAAGGGACATGATGTAGAGCGAGCTTATTTTGGTTCTGAAGATGGCGAAGCCATCTTATATACAGATTCAGATGAGTGGCATTTCTTGACACATATGGATCCTAAGTTTGTGGAATCTGAAGATATAATAAAAGACTTAGACATTTTGAACCGCCCCTGTCAAGTAGACAGGTGAAATAATTAAAAACATGTACCTATGCCTGCCACGTAGTGGCAGGCATATTTTTATGCATAATGTGCCGCCTTATATTTCTGTATCGCCTTATTCTCAGGTATTGGATAC